>Ga0172369_10009529_pt1 | contig 10718 bp, 10 predicted proteins | sample LakKiv25m_FD_114539 | JGI IMG/M metagenome (GOLD analysis project Ga0172369, IMG submission 114539) | Freshwater microbial communities from Kabuno Bay, South-Kivu, Congo - kab_022012_11.25m | ecosystem: Environmental > Aquatic > Freshwater > Lake | place: Democratic Republic of the Congo...
AGAAGGTAATAGAATTCCTTAAAGAATTCAATGCTGAATATTATGTAAGGGATGTAATCCTGTCACCTGAAGACGAAGATTCTTTAAAGCTGGGTCAAACATAATATTTTTGTCCCAAAGCCGCTCCAGAGAAAAAGGTAATATACAATTAATCATAATAATAAATAGAATATATTTGATTCACACAAACAATTGCATTGGAGGGGATTAAAAGGTATAAAACGATAGCTCTTGTCACTGATGATTTTCCGGTTTATCATTCCATTATCGAAGAAGCGCGTGAGCGCCATTTGAACATCCTCGTCCTTAATCCCGAAGAACGCATACCTCCACATGTCGGTGTAATTATTACTACGGAGAAGGAACTTGAAGGAATCGATTTCGGGCATGACAAGATACTCATTGCTGACAACAGGCCCCAGGCGACCCTTGATAAAGCGCTCTCCATATTATTCGGTGAGGATTTTAACCAGATAATAATAGGAATAGACCCCGGAAAATATCCGGGGATCGCAGTGCTTGGGAATAACAAGACAATATCTGTTCATCATGTGTCCGTGGGCGATGTCTGCCCACTTATAAAACGGACAATGGAAGTATTCAGGAAGAAAAACATCATTGTCAGGATAGGGCATGGTGCAAGGCTTATCCGTTCCCAGTTGATAAACGGGATACTTGATCTTGGACTCCAGGTCGAAATGGTGGATGAAACAGGAACAACACCAAATCTTGGGAAAGGAGTTCACGGACAGGTAATATCGGATATTATTGCGGCAATAAATATTGCACTAATTCCAGGGAAGATCGTTGGTAAACAATTCGTAGAACCTTCACAGGGAGAGGTGAGGGTCATCCAGGAAACAAGCCGGGAATACTCCAATGGACGCTCTACAATACCACGGCTACTTGCCAAAAAGGTCGCAAAAGGAGAGTTGACACTTGATGAAGCTATGGAAAGACACCGGAATGACTAATTCAGCGCCTTGAGTTTCTTTGTTTTACTGTCCTTGCTGATATCCATGCTCCTGCAACCGCTATCAATACTGCAATAGCCATGCTCCCGAATACGAACTGATAGCCGTTATTGATTATTGGATAACTCTCCATCGCTTCCCTGATCACAAGGAGGTATGTGCTTCCCGACCATAAGAAAATCCCTGTCGCAACGACAAAGAATGGATGCGACCAGTGCCTTCCGATCTTTTCCTTGGCAAGTTGAAGGTCAAATATCTTTCCGATATTTACCATAATTCCCGCAAGAACATACCAGCCTATGGAGGCATTGATAAATCCCATTAACAGGACGAGATAACCCATAAGTATGGGTTCGTTATAATAATCCCACAGAGCAATACCACCCTGTACTGTACCTATTAAGGAGAGTATTATGGCTGCCAGATACATAAGAAAAGTGATTTTTCCTCCGTATAAAGATCTTGTCATAGAGGCTATGAAACCACTGACCGCATCATCAAGCCCTGTTCCACGATAGAGCATGTAAAGTCCTATTGCTGCGGATATTGCCATAATTGCGACCTCGGGGCGGTTAAAATATAATGAGATCGCATAAATGAGTGAAACAAGCCCGATAGGTACGAAAAATGTATGTGATATCTTGGGGTCATTAAATGCGTTTTTGATTATATAATATGTGCTTTCGAGGTTCTCATGCTGCTTTACAATTATTCGGTGAACACCATCAACTTTTAACCTCGACTGGATGATCGGAAGTACGGATTCATCTTCCGCCCCGTCGGAAACAAGTATTGCATTGTGCGGTTTCAACTGCGCGATAATCATATCAAGCTGTTCTGCTATTAATTTATCAGCATATATTCCGACTTTCTTGTCCCCGGCTATTGAAACTATTTCAACATCATTTTCTTTTAATCTGAGCTCATCATAGACATTTATGCCGCCAAAGATAGTATTGATATCTGAATCTTCAGGGTCAGCGGCTGCAAGCCTGACAGCAGCATCAATGTTCGCGGCGCGTCCGATTACCGGACTTGCGACTTTTGCCTTCTCCCCGATATCGTTATCCCTGTCAATACATATGATAAGCGTATGCATTGTACCCTGTTATCATTACGTTTATATAAAAAACCTCCGAATCGATGGGGTATAAGCAAGGTTTTTAATAATTGAACATATAATAATAAATATAGACCATTGATTTGGGCCAAATGGTATCGGGGAAGGGTAAATGTTATCTAACAATAAAATCCTGCTCATATTAATTCTAATGATTGGCGGATTGATCATTGCATTATACGCCATGTCCTCGACAATTGTAATGAATGGCTTTTCAGGAGTTGAGGATCAGGATACACGACAAAATGTTGAGCGAGTCATTAATGCCCTGAAGGATGACCAGTCCGGATTAAATAAATCCGTGAACGATTGGTCCGCATGGGATGAAACATATTCCTTCACTTTAAACAGGAATGATGAATTTGTCACTTCTTTTCTTTATGATGAGGAATTCGGATTACTTGATGTCAACCTTATCATGATCGTCAATTCTTCCGGTCAGATATTCTTTGTTAAATCTATAGATATAGAAAAAATGCAAGAAATTACTTTCTTAAATAGCTCACTTGAAAAATTTCTCATCCAGGACGGTGGAATGGAGCCTAGTTTTTCGGGGATAATTAATGTACCCGAAGGTTTGATGATGATAGCCGGAAGGCCCATCTTGACCAGTAATGGAAGCGGTCCTTCCGCGGGAACGCTTATAATGGGGCGCTTCTTTGAGTCCAAAGAGATCAATAAGCTGGCAGAAACGACCCGTCTGGCTATTTCAGCAAGTGAATACAATGATCAAAAAATGCCTGCCGATTTCCAGGCACAACTTCCCTTGTTCAAAAAAGGTACGGATATTGTAATCGGGCCATTAAACGAGGATATAATTGCGGGATATACCCTAATTCGTGATATTTATGGAAACCCTGCGCTTGTCCTGCGGGTGGATATGCCACGCTTCATATATAAGCAGGGAAGGGAAAGCCTGAATTATTATTTAGTTTCGCTTCTTGCAGTCGGGCTGGTTTTTGGGGTAGTGGTGGGATCACTTTTAAAGAAATTGACATTATGGGAATCGAAAACCCTGGTGAGCGAAGAAAAGTACAGGGCGCTTATCGAAACAACCGACACTGGTTACTTGATCCTTGATTCCGGTGGCAAGGTTCTGGATGCGAACGCCGAGTACGTGAGATTATCGGGGCACGAATCACTAAATGAGATAATCGGAAGAAGTGTTGTTGAATGGACCGCGGAATATGACCGTGGACGGAATGCAACCGAAGTGGAAAAGTGCTCCCAACAGGGTTTTATCCGGAACCTGGAAATCGATTATATTGACAAACAAGGGCACATCACTCCCATAGAAATACAAGCAAGTATTGTAAAAGCAGGATCTACTATCCAGATATTATCACTTTGCCGTGATATAACAGAACGAAAGCGGGCAGAAAAGGCTCTCCAGGATAGTGAAGAAAAATACCGTTCTTTGATTGATAACATTCCTGATGTCATATATACGACTGCCAGCGATGGCATAACGGTATTCATCAGTAATACGGTTGAAAAGGTGTACGGATTCACTCCCCAAGAAATTTACCAGGGTGGTGATGCGATCTGGTTCGGAAGAATCCACCCGGATGATGTTGAAACAGTCAAAGAAAAATTTCGGGCACTGATTGAAGAGAGACAGCTTTTCGAAATCGAATACCGTATTCAAAGAAAAGATGAAAGATGGATATGGCTGCATGATCGGGCTGTGGCGACATATGAAAAAGGCGGAATATGGTACTTTGATGGCATCTTTACGGATATCACAGAGCGCAAGAAAGCAGAAGAAACCCGCCTTGAAAACCTGCGCCTTGAAGCTGCCGATAAGGCAAAGAGCGAATTCCTGGCAAGTATGAGCCATGAGCTTCGGACTCCCCTCACTACGATCCTTGGTTTTTCGGAACTTATGAAGCGGGGGAAAGCAGGAAAGCTGGCCGAAAAACAGGAGCGTTTCATAGATAATATTCTTACGGCCGGTACGTTCCTGCTAAATCTCATAAACGAAATTCTTGACCTGAGCAAGATAGAAGCAGGCAAGATAGACCTGATTTATGAAAAGGTATCCCTGCCAGAAACAATAAAAGAGATACTAAATCTCATAAAAGTAAAAGCAAGTGAAAAGAATGTGCTTGTAAATATGGATTTTGATCCGGAACTCGGGTTCATTGAAGCTGACAAACTGAGGATAAAGCAGATACTTTTTAATTTGTTGAGTAATGCTGTAAAATTCAGCAAAGATGAAGGGGGAGTCGTAACGATAGCAACGAAAAAAGAAGTTGACAAAGCCATAATATCGATCTCTGATACCGGAATCGGTATCAAAGAGGAGAATATTGGAAGGCTCTTCCATAAATTCGAGCAGCTAGATCCTGAAACTAAGCAAAAATATGGTGGAACGGGTCTTGGGCTTGCAATAACCAGACATCTTGTGGAACTTCAAGGCGGGGAAATCAAGGCGCAAAGCACTTACGGAAAAGGTAGCACATTCACATTAATAGTTCCAATAGAGGTGAAAAGGAAAAATGAGTAAAAAGGGAGGAACAACCGGGTTGGAAGAACAGAATGGCGTATCTTCTGAATTGAAATGGCATAATACATTCGATGCAGTTAACGATGCAATATGCCTTCTGGATTTGGAAGGAAAGATATTGCAATGCAACAGGGCTATGTGTGATTTCATGAAACTGCAGATGTCTGATATCATAGATAAGACGTGCTGGGCGCTTGTGCACGGCACATCAAGTCCCATCGAAGGGTGCCCGGTCCAGCATATGAAGGAGACGCGCAAGAGGGAAACAATGCTTTTATCTTTTAATGAACGATGGTTCAATGTTACTGCCGATCCCCTATTTGATGAAAATGATGATTTGATCGGGGCCGTTCATATAATCCAGGATATCACAGATCGAAAGAAAATTGAAGAAGAACTGCTGTCAGAGAAGGTGTTCGTAGAAACGATCATTGACAGTTTGCCGGGAACATTTTATATGATTGATCCTGAAGGGAGGTTTATCAGATGGAATAAAGCCATTGAGGAGTTGACCGGGTATCCTGCTGAAAAGCTGCGGGGGATGAATGCCCTGCAGATCATTCATGAAGACGATCGAGAGCTAGTATCAAAAAAGATCCAGAAGGTTTTCGAGGAAGGATATTCGCATGCGGAAGTAAGAATTATAACTAAGAATGGGGTACGAATTCACCTGCTTACAGGAAAAAGGATGATCATTGGAAAAAATATGTTTCTTATAGGAAGCGGGTTAGACATCACCGAGCGCAAGGAGACCGATGAGGCGCTCAGTCAAATATCTGATCGGTTGCAACTCGCTACCAGTGCTGCTAAAATCGGCATCTGGGATCTAGATGTCATCAACAACAAACTGGTCTGGGATGACAAAATGTATCAACTATACGGTATCAGGCCCGACAGCTTCGCCGGGGCTTATGAGGCATGGGAAGCCTGCCTTCATCCGGACGATCTGATGCAGGAACGTGAAAACGTACAGATGGCATTGCACGGTGAAAAAGAGTTTGACACGGAGTTTCGCGTTATCTGGCCGGACAGGTCGGTCCATTATATTAAGGCCAACGGAATGGTACAGCGCGAATCTTCCGGCAGGGCAGTCCGCATGGTGGGCACGAACTGGGACATCACAGAGTTCAAACTGGCAACAAATGCCCTTTTAGAATCAGAGTTAAGATTCAGGACTGTTTTGGAGAACGCGAGAGATGGTATCCTTGTGGCAGATATCAATTCCAAAAAATTCATTATGTCAAATAAGATGATGTGTATGATGCTGGGTTACAGCCCTGAGGAAATAAGAAGTTTATCAGTTGTGGATATTCATCCGGAAAAAGATCTGGGAAGAACCCTGGACATTTTTGAAAAGCAGGCAAAAGAAGAACCTGTTTCAAACACAGAGGTCCCTGTAATAAGAAAAGACGGAACTGTTTTTTATGCGGATATCAACTCTTCCCTGATCAATATTGCCGGAAAAAAGTATCTCATGGGATTATTCAGGGATACAACCGAACGGAGGAGGATTGATGAGGCATTAAAGGTGAGTGAAGAGCGCTACCGGAAACTGGCTGAAGCAGCGCATGATGCCATATTTACCATAGGCTGTGACAATTGCATTCAATATATAAACAGTTTTGCGGCAAAAAATATGGGTTTTCTCCCTGAAGAGGTAATTGGTAAACAAATCGAAAAGATTTTCCGCCCGGAACAATCTAACCATATGAAACAAATTCTGCAAAAGGTATGTTTGAAAGGGGAACCATTCTATACAGAGGAACGCATTTCATTCCAGAATCAAGAACACTGGCAGAGCTCATGGTTGGTACCAATTGAAGATACCTCGGGCAAAGTGAATGCGGTCATGGGTATCAGTCGTGACATAACAACGTTAAAGCGTATTGAGGATGCCCTGAGAATTGCAAAGCTCGAGGCTGAAAGCGCCAACATGGTGAAGATCAATTTCCTGCACACAATGAGCCATGAACTTAGAACACCTTTGAATGCTATACTTGGATTCTCAGAAATGCTCAAACATGAAACACAAGGGGAATTGAACGAAAAACAGGAACATTTTGTGGATAATATTATTGAAGGAGGCAAAAATCTGCTCAATGTTATCGGCCAGATACTGGAAGTAGTCAGGCTGGATGAAGGGATGTTAGAATTATACGTCGAAAAGATCCCTGTTCATGAAACTGTCAATGAAGCGCTCAGTGTTATTAATGAAAAAGCTGCAGTAAATAATATAATCATGAAAATAAATATTGATCCCCGGCTTGAGTATATACAAGCTGATAAACAGAAATTGATGAAAATATTAATCAGTCTTCTTGATAATGCCGTGAAATTCAGCAAACATGAAGGGGGAATTATTAAAATAAATATAGAAAAAGACAAAGACGTTATAAGATTCTCGGTTTCAGACACCGGTATAGGGATAAAAGAAGAAGATATGAAAAATCTTTTCCGAAAATTTACACAATTGGATTCGGGAATGAACAGGAGATACGGAGGCATTGGGATAGGTCTTGTGATCGCAAAGCAATTTGTGGAGATGCAGGGTGGAACGATAACAGCAGAAAGTAAGTACGGCGAAGGGAGTACGTTTATTTTTACACTTCCAATAACAATGAGAAGAAAGGTGTAATATAATGACAAAAGCACTTGTAGTTGAAGATAATCCCCTGAACAGGGAACTGATATTTGAATTGGTCACAGAATGTGGTTTTACTGTTGATACTGCGGTCAATGGAGAGGAAGCGGTCAAAAAAGCGCAAAATGAAGTTTATGATCTTATTATCATGGATATTGAACTTCCGGGAATGGACGGAGTTGCAGCGACCAGGTTAATAAGGAGTAAGCCCGATCATGAAAAAACGCCTGTGATCGCCTTAACGTCATACGCAATGCATGGGGACAGGGAGCGATTCCTGGGTGAAGGATTTAATGAATATGTTCCCAAGCCAATAAATGTGGACGATTTCGAGGAACTTTTGAAGAAATACAGGAAATAGATCGAATTTGCGTTTCCAAAGCTTCATAAATAACCTTCGAACCCAATTTTATAAATAGACAATCACTTTATTTAACCGACGGTCTTTTGTTACTTAATCACTTATTCAGTAAGAGTAAAATCTATTATGTTCTCAAATATAATATTATTATGCGGTGGTTATCATGGCTCAAATTGAGGCATCCCACATCCCCCGTTGCGCCCAACTCGCGATGATCCTTGAGGTCTCTGCGACGCCCAAGCCCGGCAATATCGACCGCGACCACAATTACAATGACACACGATTTGAGCATTTCCTGGCAAGCGCTGTCGGTGTGTATCCAATACTGGAGAAGGCGGCGATCTCAAAAACAGGAATTGGGAGGCTAATATACGACTCGGTCATTGAAAGCAGCAAATGGCAAAGCGGCGGCAATACGCATTTCGGGGCATTCATCCTGCTCATTCCGCTTGTGATGGCAGGAGGACGGTGCGAGAATAAAAAATGCCTGGAAGAAGAAGTTTCCAGGATCGTAAGGGAAACGACAGTGGATGATGCAGTTGAATTTTACAGGGCTTTTGCCAGGGCAGGAGTTAAAGTAAAACCTGTTGCTGACCTTGACCTTACAGATACGGATTCTATTGAAAAAATAAAGGCACAGGGATTGACGCTTTTTGACATGATGGAAATCTCGGCAAGTTATGATATGATAGCAGAGGAATGGGTAAATGGTTTTGGGAAGACATTTGAATGCTCCATCATGATCCAGGAAAAAATAAATAAATATGGAATAAATGACGCCTCGTTCTTACTTTTATGGAACTTTTATCAAGGAACAAAGACACTTTTATTCGTACAAAATTTGATATAAAGAAAGCGGAAGATGTATCGATGCGCGCAGAAAGAATTCTGCAAAAAGGCGATATGACAGGAATAATGAATGGCATTTGCCAGTTTGACGAGGAACTATTGAAGGAAGGAGTAAATCCCGGTTCAACCGCTGATATAATCATCGCAGGGCTGTTTGTTTCGCTTTTTGAGGGGATGAGATTCTGATAGATATTGAAGAATTCGGGATACATGAAGGAATATCCGAAGTGATCTTCACGACCATCTCCCCTGACGGCGTTCCAAATGCAGCGCCTATTGGTTTGCACATGAAGGATGGAAGGTTTTTTGCACGAATATACAACTCAAAGACACTGGATAACATATTGGAAAAAAAAGCGGCTGCTGCAAATATCGTTGACGACCCGGTTTTATTTGTGCAGTCGGCGCTTTCGGATATCCAACCGGATAACTTTGAGTTCTACAGTGGTTTTCCGGTTCTTAAGGATGCATTGGGATGGATAATTTTTGATTGCAAGTGCAGGAAAGGCGAGACCATTTCAGTCGTTGAGCTTTTGCCTGTAGAAGCACAAATCAAGCATCGGCAGATCCAGCCCATAAATCGTGGTTTCAATGCGGTAATAGAAGCGACGGTTGAGGCAACGCGATATGTTGTCCTGAAGGATAAAAAATATCTTGATCGCATCGAATATTATGATACTATTGTCCAGAAATGCGGAGGTTTTAGGGAGAAGGAAGCGATGAAACTGCTTTTTGATTTGGTAGGGGAATAGGCCATTGCTTATCGTGCGGCTTATTTTTTGGTGGTGTCCTATATTTCATGACTATTCTTCATATCTCCGCAGGGGCAAATGACATAGAACACGGATTTCACGGATGACGCGGATGCACACGGATACGATTGAGGTGTGCGTAGAGCTACGAGAAGGATCATTATATAAACACGTTATTTTAAATCCTGAGAGAACGAGTAATAGTATGAATACTAGAAGTATAGATAGAGCAATTGATTTGATGAGTACTCCTGTTGATTATGAGAATTATGTTTCTATCAAAATCAAACCTACAGAAGGAGGATGTTGTTGCCTTAATCATTGGTCTAAAACATGGGATACTATCAATGAATATATTTATCCAAGTGGGCCAGTAAAAAATGAAGGGGCTGTCATAATAGATAAAAACAAAACGAGATTTGTTTTAGAATGCCATGAAAGTGGGCCAGAAATTATTGTTTATCTTGGGTTTGGAACAGCATCTATAGTTCTCGTAAAATCGGTAATTGATTTAATTATTACTATTTTAAAGGCTAGGCAAAATGAGTACCATAACCATTCTGGGAAGTTCAAGATTATAAGACGCCGTCAAATTAAAGGAGAGATGGATGAAGAAGAGATTATTGAGTTAGATTTACCCCTTTCTGAAGACAATATCAAAAAATTAAATGAAGTTGTGAAGGAAAACCTGTCTAAAACAGTGCGCAGAGAAGACAAGGCGGAATAGATTGAAAGTCGGCTAAATATCTTATATGCTTTAAGGTTTAAATAATAGGTCATGAGAAAACGTATAAACAAAGAATGTCTAATAAATCCTACAGAAGATGAAATTTTAGATAGAGAACCGCTATTGGCTTTTTCATTTTATTTATCTGGTAGAAACAACGTTCTTTTATCAATATCAGATGAAATTATTGAAAATCTTGATAAAGGGTTTTTAGATACTTCGATTCAAACTGACTTAATAGGACATGCTTCAACCTTAATGTGGTTATGGACTTTAGGAGCATATGAGGTGGTTAGAACTATGAGCCAAGCTAAAGGGTGCTTTTCGGAAAGTTTTAATAAAAAATTATCTAAACTAAAAAAAGAGCTGGCTAAAGCGAGAATGCCAAGTGCAAAAATGGAGAAGCAAGGCAAAAAAATACCTGTAAACTCAAACAGATCACCAGATGGCTGGGATATCGAAAAAAAAGACTTATTAATAGGAGATCCTGAGGAACCTATTTCAGGGCGCTTAATGCTTGAAAGTTATGATGAAATAATGTCTTCACTCACAATAAAAGAGGTGATAAAACATCATCAAGAGTCATATGAAGAAAACGCAATTATACCGAGGGCACATACAAAAAACTGTAGGTAAAGTTTAAGTAAAATAACAACGAACTATTATATTGGCGAGTAAGTCCTTCCCGAAAAGAATGAGGCCGCCTTGAGGCGGATGGGACGAAGTAAGGAAGGGATCCCACTTATTGTTTATTCATTAATATTATCTTGCCTTTGAAAAAATCG
>Ga0172369_10009531_pt1 | contig 10717 bp, 8 predicted proteins | sample LakKiv25m_FD_114539 | JGI IMG/M metagenome (GOLD analysis project Ga0172369, IMG submission 114539) | Freshwater microbial communities from Kabuno Bay, South-Kivu, Congo - kab_022012_11.25m | ecosystem: Environmental > Aquatic > Freshwater > Lake | place: Democratic Republic of the Congo...
ACTTTGTTTACAATTAAATCGTAATAAATCGCTTCCGCCGGAATATACATGATTGCAAAAGGTAAAGTTCCCTGGTCCGGTTTTATGTATTTTGAAGTTTCGTCAATTCTTTTTTTCAAATCATTTTTAAATTCTTTTTCCAATTCCACCTTTTTACTTTCATTATCTTCGTTGACTATTCTGTTGTAATTATCAAGAGAGAATTTAGCATCAACAGGAATTATCCCATCTTTCGTTTTTATTATCGCGTCAACAATATCTCCGTCTTTGAATGAATATTGAAATTCGTAAGAAGTCGGCGGAAGAATATTTCCCAAAATTAATTCCAAACCGGCTTCACCTAAATTCCCTCTTTGTTTTTGATTAGTCAAAACTTTTTCCAAATTTTGAAGTTGTTCTGTCATATCAAAAACTTGTTTATTTGTTTCCTTTATTTCAGTCATTTCTCTTGTAAGATTTAAAAGTTTACCAGTTATATTTTCAACCAATCTTTGAGATTCATTGAATTGTGTTTTAACGGATTCGTTCATTGATTTGGACGTTTCGCCCATTTTATTATCAATTGTATTTATTAAACTATTGAGTTGATTCTGTAATAAAAGAAATCCTTGATTTTCTTCCTTTTGATTTTTTGAGTCAGATTTTTTTCTAAACAAAAAATACCAAACGAGTCCCCCATTCAATAGAACCATTAAAACCGTGAGAATTAATAAAAATATTTCCATATTATTTTGATTATAGCATAAATTTAAAATCCCCATAAACATTTCTGTTTATGGGGATTTTTGGTAATTTATCGTGAAATAAGAATAAAATCTTCGGTTTAAATACTTACTTGCCACTTTCGTGGTGGGTTTTATTCTACATATCTTTGTTTAAATTAACCAGGCGTCAATTATATACCATGGCCAGTGAAATCTTAAAAAGAATTATAGCCTTGTGATTAAAAATCAAGATGTATTTTATTGATCACTTTATATAGAATAACAAAATAAAAATTGGTTGTCAAATATTTTTGTGCAAAACTTTTTCAACATTTAATTTTTATGTTTAAAATTGTTATTCTGATATTTGATATTTAAATTTTAATTTTGTATTATATCCAGGTAGAATTTAACATAATACATATGTTACACGAACAAATTAAAGAAGAGATAAAAATAGCAATGAAAGCAAAAGAGGAATTGCGTTTGTCGGTTTTGCGCGGAATGCTTTCGGCATTTACAAATGAATTGGTCGCAACAAAAAGAAAACCGAGTGAAATTTTGCCCGATGAAGATGCTCTCATGGTTGTAAAAAGACTTGTTAAACAAAGAAAAGATTCCGTTGAACAATTTCGCGCCGGAAAACGAGAGGATCTTGCTTCAAAAGAAGAAGCCGAGATGAAAATCTTGGAAAAATATTTGCCTGAAATGATGTCGAGAGAAGAAATTGAAAAAGTTGTTTTAACAAAAAAAGAGGAATTAAAAATTGTTGATAAATCCAAAATGGGTATGTTGATGGGTGCGGTTATAAAAGAACTAAAAGGAAAAGCGGATGGTAGTCTTGTTAAAGAAGTCGTGGAAAAAATGTTTAGCTAAATTCAAAAACACCGAGTGAACTTTTTAATCCATAATTAAAAAAGCCGCTAAATTTTTAAACTCAGCGGCCTTGGCACATTACTCGTTAGGGGTTCCAATATACTCCTTGAAACCATCCTTTGTCGCAAAACCGTAAGATTTTACAATCTTATGAAGTTTCCAAAATGTTTTTTTTGCATTTTCTATGGTTTTGCAAATGTTTTCATATCTTTTCTTGTTTTTTTCACACTCTTTAGTTTCAAAAATTGCCTTGTCAAAAGAATCTTTTTCATTTGATTTCAGAAATGATTCTTCTTCGCCAATAGCTTTTTGAATCTCTTTCGCAATATTACTCATAATGTTATCAACTCTAGATTGCATGAAAGAGATCATTTTTTTGTCTTTTCTTTTTGGTGGTTGAACACATAAGAAAAATTCAAAGTATCTCTTATCATTTCTTTTTTTGACCACTAACAATATAAAAATTATCAAAAAAAGAGATATGAAAGTAGTGATAGACAACACCATTACGACCATTACGGGATTTGTTTCCTCAGACATATAGTTTCTCCTTTCCGTGGGCTTTTCTTTTGCCCTTTTTAGATTTGATAATATCTGGTTTTCTTTGCCAGAATTATTTTATTTCAACGAGCCTCTTTACTCATTGTCTATGTACATGATAGCATAATCTTTCTTCTTTGTCAATCTATACTTGTCTATCCAAAAAACTCTCAGTTAACTTGGCGTTTTAAAAATGTTTTAAATAAAGAGTTGTAGGTTTAAACCGGTGGCTTTTTACTAATTTTTATTCTCCGTATATCCAATTTAATACAGAATACTTAAGACCGACCGGAGGTTGTTGACTTCCTGTTTCAAAATAATTTCTAAATGCAGTTATGTTTGCTCCGACGCCGCCTGTTTCATATATTGCAATAAATATTTTATCTCCGTTTATTAAATCATTCATATAACTTTCAACTTCGTTTTTTTCCACATTTGTTGTTATATGATTTTTCAAAGAATGTCCCGTTAGAATCGTAGACGCACCGACTACACCTTTATATAAATCGCCGTAAGCTGCCACGGTTCTAAAATCTGGGAATATATATGTACATGTCCATGGTTGCGGTGTGTATGTCTGCCCCTCTTGAAATGAATTAACATATGGTCCACATAAATAACCAATTCCACTGCTGGAAACATTTACGCTGTTTCTTGATTTTGGAGTTCCGTTTACAGGATTTCCGTTGGCGTCATTCCCGGATTTTCTATATGTATTGTTTGAATTCCAATTTGTTGAAATGTTTCCAGCAATATCTGGATTTATTCTTTCCATTGAACGATATTCTGTTGCTGATGTTCCTGCACACCAAGAACCACCGCAGTCTGCAAGAGATGGAGTACTATCAATAGTACTTGTAGCATTTCCTCCAAAAGATTGTTGTAAAAATAAGACTTCTCCTTCGTTTCCTAATCCTGAACCTGCTCCTTCCCCACCAAACGCAGTTACAAAATCTGCTAAAACATTTAACGTATTGTCATCTGTTCTCTCAACTAAATAAAAACTATTTGCTGGAATTGTTCCTGAAAAATTTATTTGAGGAACTCCGTCTTCCGCAATAATTTTAGTATTTGATAAATCAATTGTATAACTACTTCTGTTATACAGTTCTATCCACTCATCACTCGCAGAAGCATTCGTCCCAGACCATGCTATCTCATTTATAACAACGGGCATATCAAAAACTTCAACTGATTTTGTTGTGGATGTTGATGTATTTCCGACAGAATCAACAGCTGTAACATATATGTTATATGTTCCGTTTGTTAAAGAAAGGATTTGATATGATTTTGCTGTTGTTGTTGCAATTTCAATATCATTTTTAAATATTTTATATTGAGAGACATCTGCTGATGTGGTGTTCCATGTTAGGTTTATTTTATTGTTTCCTGACAAACATGAGCCCTGTTTCAAAGAGTAATCACATTCAAGAACATTAAATAAAGATATCGTTGGAGCTGTGATGTCTACAATAACAGAAAATTCCGTTGCGCTTGAAGTTGCATAACTCGAATTGCTTGCATAAAAACTTATTGTTGTGGTTCCTTCTAAAAAATTTGAAATAGAAAGAGACCAATTATTATTTTCATCTACCGTTGTTGTTGCGTTTGAAAAGTCATTAGTTATTAAAAGTGTTGATGATGCTGTCCCAGAAAATATTATAGTTGTGGTGGAAATTGAAAATGGTTGTGTAGATGGGGTTATAATAATAGGTCTTGAAGGAATTGTCGGAGATTGGACAATAACAGTTCTTGTTATTTCTGTTGCCGCGAGACCACCAGAATCTATAACATTATATTCAAGCGTGTATGTTCCAACTGTTTCTATATCAACTGTTCCTGTTTTTATAATATTTGATGTGATATCTCCATCTTCAGTGTCAGAAGCAGATGCTCCTGCGTCTGTATATAAATCACCTTTTGTAATTGTTACAGATGCATTACCTGTAAGCGCGATGACGGGGTAATTATTTACCACAGGTGATGAACCACCACCTCCGCCACCAAACCCGGGTGTGTATTGAAATTCTTTTGATTGTTCTTCCTGCAAATTAAGTGCTGGCTGGATTGGATTATTTTGTAATAAAGTGGGTTCAACAACAATTTGTTCATTTTGCTGAATTTCAGATTTTTTTATATTTTGATTTTCGTTTATATTTTGTTCATTTTGATTTTCCGATTGTAGATTTGAATTTTGGCTTTTAGAATTTGAATTTATGTTTTCTGCGTTTAACTCACCTAATTCGGCAACAGGTTCGCGTTCACTTGAACTTATAACATTTGCAGATTGTTTTTGATACAAACCTGCGCCAAATAATTTCTTTATTGATTCTCTGTTTTTATCAAATAAAGCCATCGTATCTTTTTCTTCATTAACTTTTTCAAAGAAAAAAGAAATGACTCCAGAAGCGTGAAGAACGGCTTGTTTTGATAGATGTGACCAGTAGTCTGAGAGGATTAGATTATTATTATCACTAATAAAAAACTCCTTCTTCGTTTTTAATTGATCTATTATGCTGTTTCTCTCTTTTACTCTAACTAATTTAATATTTTTGCCCTCCAAGTTTTTATAACCAAACTTAGTATTATTTAATAAATCATTTTTTTCAAAATCTATTTGAGGTTTAACAAAATTTTCACTAAAAATCGTATCTTCACTAAAAAAATTATTATTTGAGTAATTTGATAAACTAAAGAAGAAATCAAAAAGTGAAGAAAATTTTTTAGGTTTTTCTCCGTTTTTTATTATTTCTCCAGATATATCATCTATTGTTTTAATGTCATATTTTTTAGAGTATGTTTCATAATAATCTCCATCAATATGTTGGTCGTCTCTTGTATGCGCTGGAACTGACATGTCCTCAATCAAATGAACTATATGCCCCAACGTTTCTAATCCTTTTTGTTTGTTTCCCCAAACATATTCATACACGGCTCTATCAAAAGAATAATCCGCATCTGAACTAAAAATAGATAATAAACCAGCTAATAAAACATATCGGGGACTGTACATCGCTTGAGCTTTGGTATTTTCTGCCCAATCATATGCGGGAATAAAACTGCTTAGCAAACCTTTGTTATGTATTGGGTCGTAAAAATGGTTTACCGTTCTGTAAATAGGATTATCTTCTTCTTCACTTCCAATTATTATATTTTGTGCATCTATATTTGAAATTTTATTTTTGTTTAATTCGTTGTACAAATCTATCGTTTCTTTTGTTAACGCTTTGTGGGTTTCACCATTATAAGAATAAACCCCGTTTACAAAAACGAAGTTTATTAGAAATACAGATATTAAAATTACAAACTTTCTATTTTCCATAGGTTAGATTCTTGGACAAATTTAATACTAAAAATAAAACCGGGTGCCTCTCCTTTTTCATTTAAATATTCTATTTCATATAAATCGAGCTCTCCCATTTTAGTAACTTTCTTTTTATCAAAAGAATAGAATTCTATAAACTTATTCACTCCACCACTTTTTATTCCTTGTTCTAATTCTTTTTTAATTTCTACTTGCTTACTTAAAACAAAATATTTTGACGCAAGTGTGGTATCTCCTTTTTTTAGTGCATTAACAAATAATTGCAAAGTTTCTTCGGGAGTTTTTCCACCATAGGTATCTTTGCTCTGCGCGTTTTTGTATTCCTCTAGGTAATTCAAATAATCTTCTTGTGAAGTAAAACTATTTTTATCTCTGGGAACAAATTCTTTATCTGTTTTGCTAAAATTTAGGAAAACAAGAATTACTGCAATAATAACAACAGCTATTCCAAAAAATACAAAAAATTTCTGATCTTTATGCATGGTTTTTAAAAAATATATTAATTTATTATATAAAATAAATTTTACAACGATACTACACAATATCAATCGTAATACATCAAATTTAGTGGATAACTTTTGTTACTAAAAAATAAATTTTTATTTTATTAAAAGATAATCTATTGAAGAGTAGTTTTTTAACAAAAAACGCAAAAATAAAACAAAATAAAAAAATAACAAAAAACCGCTTTGTTAAGCGGTTTTTAATACTTCAGATTGAAAAGCAGAATCTTTCAATTTTTTTACTCCCCACTTAGATAACTTGTTACAAAAATAAAAAGTAAACTTATAGCAATAATTGCCAAAAATCCAAACAAAAATTTAAAAAATGTTTTGTTAAATAAATTTTTCATTACTGTATCTCTTTTAAAATTGTTTTTAATTCCTCAGATTTCGGATTATTTTCTATCCCTTTATTAATTATACCAACTGCTTTGATTTTGTCTTTCATAACATCTGTATAAAAACTAGATGCGGATATATAAGAATAAATTTCTGTTGGTTCAGCTTCAATTGCTTTTAAAAAATTCTCTTCCGCTTTTATATTATTTTTTAAATAATATCCATACAAGTTGGCCAGATTTAAAAATGACAAAGCAAATCTTGGTCTTAACAGACTTGAATATTCCCATGATTGTTTTGCTCCTTCGTAATCACCTGCAAGTTTTCTATACAAACCCAAATTTGTCCACAAACTAAAACTTTTGATATTTGTTTTTAAATCATTTGAAAGAGAAATTATATTTTGTTTTATGTTTTCCGTAGTTCCGCTTGGAATTGTTCTATTTAGGTCCGGAACTGGGGTATTTTTCAAAAGTTCTTTATCAATTCCAATATATTCATATGAGTCACCTTCTTTAAGCGCAATATTTTGACCTGTTTCTTTGTCCTTATTTACATTATCATCAACCAAGACATTGTTTGAATCTGAAATATTTTCTGTATCTTTTATGTTTTCAAATGTGTTTCTCTTGTAAAAATTGGAATATAGATAAAAACCAATTCCCATAACAACCAAAACCAAGATAATAATTATTATAATTTTTGACTTCCGTTTTAAAAAACTGATTTTATTTTTTTCTTTATTTTCTTGTATATTTTCTTCTGGCATATTATTTTATTAAAAAATAGCATTAAAAACTGGTTTTTGCAATTCAAAAACGAGAAGCAAAATCGCACTTTTTCGTGAGAAAAAGTGCGATTTTTGGCTTCCTATTGAAGCTAGGTTTCGGTTTATTGTCCCTTCAAAACCTTTAAATCGGCCATCATTTTGGCTAATTGAACCTGAAGTGCATCCAATTGAGCTTTCAATTCGATTTCTGTTTTGTTATTGGTATTGGTTGTAGTTGGAACCGAAGTTGTTTGTGTTGTCTTTCCTGCCAATTCATTCAATTTTGCTCTTGTTTTAGGACCTATCGCACCATATCCGGTTGTTGATGGTGTCCCACTGGAAACAATTCCGTATTTCTTTTGGAATTTTTGAATTGCTTTCATTGTTAGAGAACCAAAATAATTTGTTTCATTTCCAGGAGAACCTGCGCCGGAAATTGATATTTTTGTATCTGGGTCAGAGTTCAAAATTAACTGAATTTTTTTGACATCAGAGTGAGTAACACCAACCGCTATTGTTTTTGCGGTTATTGATCCAGTGCTTTCGGAAACCGTTGAAGTCCCGGATGTAACAGTTGTACCGCCAGTAGTCGTGGTCGTGGTTGTGGTTTTAACTGGTGGAACATATGTATAAGTTCCTCCACCACCTCCACCCCCACCTCCTCCACCACCCGTTGTACCACCTCCACCAGTAGTACATGTCCCGGTTGATGCAACCGTTATTGTTGTAGTTGCAGTTTCACCGTTTTGAGGATTTTCAATTCTATAAATACTTGAGGATGATCCGCATTCAGAAGAAACCATTGTTATAGAACCAACCTGAGTCATACTCATTGTTCTTTTATTTGTTGAGGTTAATTGAATATATTGACCAGCAGACAATCTTACATCAAAAGAGTTATCTCCATCTATAACCAAATTTTCTGAATTTGAAACATTACCACTCACAGTTACACTTTCTGTTCCAACGGTAAGTATTACATCCGGATGAATAATCACATTGTTCGTGGCAAATACGAATACTGGAAGAAAAAACAGAAATGAAATTGCAATTAAATATTTCTTCATAATTTTTTCCTAAATTAATCTGATAAAGAATCTTTATCATTTTTCCGACCTAATGTTTCAAACAAGAAAAAATGATGGGTTAATTTAGATTACTGAGCATGGGTTACACATGTTGTCTGGATTGTAGACAAAACATAACAAACTGCCATGTCGCCTACTGCATCCATAGCAGCACCACCAGCAGCAATGCTAGTAACAGTACCCGCATTCGTTCCAGCTGTTATGGTTAATGTACCTCCAGCTGTTGTAACACCAAAAATAATTGCTCTACCTACATCGGCGGAGGTTGGTGCAGCGTTTTCCCATAGATCTACATCTACAGAACCACTTGTCATGTTTACAGCAAAGTAACTTGCTGCCTGAAGTTGAGCTAGTGTTAAATCGCCTGAAGCACTAATTGTTGTACCATTAGTTACCCCATAAGCAGGCGCTACAGCCATTCCGCTAAATGAAATCGCACCATCTGTTGTGTTGCTTATTGTTTCGCCATTTTGCAAGCGAATATCAGCAGTAGCATAAGTAACAGGCTGATAACTGTCTATAGCGGCTGAAAATAGATCCAAACCATAAGTAAATTTAGAACCTGCTGTAGAATTCAGATAACGAACCGCATAAGCTGCTCCAGCATCAAGTTCACTAGAATCACCACCGAGCACTGCCATAACTGCGGCATCCGCAGTACTAGCGGATTCTTCTCCAACTTCACCAATAACTCCCGCCTGCGGATGATCGCTATCTCCACCATCAGAAACATTATATTTACCGATAATACCGGCAACCATACTATCGCCGGCGGCCAAAGTACCCATAACATTGCCCATAACTCCAGCACCATAACCACCCGTGAATTCAGAGAGAGTTGCATCCGCCTCTACTGATTGATCAGACCCTGCCGCGGTAAAAGTTGGGCTTAAAACCAACTTCATGCCAGTGAAAGTCAAATTATTTACACCAGTAGAAGAACTTATAGTAGCTGTATCAGATGTATCGTCTATATTAATAGTCAAATCTTCGTCTGAACCATCGCCTAAACCAAGTAATGTGAGCGCCCCATCACCATCTCCTGTTAATTTAACGCCAGCTGCGCCAATAGTAACATCACTACCAGTCACAGTAAGATCACCAGAAACAGCAACCATGCCATCTGTCGCATTAGTAATGGTTTCGCCATTTAACAAGGTTAGCGATGTTGTTGAAGCAACACCACCAAGTTGAATAACACCATCTGTGGCATTACTGATGACTTCTCCATTAAGAAGAGTCAATGTGGTAGTCGTAGCACCACCAAGAAATGTTCCTAAACCTGTGAAAGTTGATGCTCCTGTTACAGCGAGTGTACTACTTAATGTAGCAGCACCTGTAAAAGTTGATGCTCCTGTTACAGTCAATGTACCACCGGCTGAAACATTTCCAGTTAGTGTACTTGCACCTGTTACATCAAGGGTCCCACCAGTCGTTATGTTTGTACTAATTGTCGTTGCGGCGTTAACACCGGCAAAAACAAAAAGAAACGATAAAACGATAGACAAAACAACTGAAAATGTTTTGTCTTTTCTAAAAATATTTTTCATATTTCTTAAACATTCTGTCATGTTTAATAGACAGTAATGTATATAATTAAACTATTAATAATTAGTAATAAAAGAATCCCGAGTCAATAAACTCGTAACAGTTCAATAGCTTGGAATCACTTGAGGTAATATATATACATATGGCATATACAATAAATCCAATGCTTCCAAAAGTGAGAATGGAAGCTGTGAGATTAGTAAAACATAAGAAATGGTCAACGAGAAAAGTCGCTAGATATACCGGATATAGTCAGAGTTCAATAGTAAAATGGTGTAAGAAAGATAAAACAGGAGGATGGAGAGAAATACCAACATTATCATCAAGACCAAAACATCATCCTAAAGAATTGAATGACGACATCATTGATGAAATAATTAAGACAAGATTAGAAATCAAAAGAAGTTCAGAAGTTGTTCACAAAGTATTAAAAAACAGAGAGATAGATGTTAGTTTGTCTTCGGTAAAGAGAACACTTGATAGACATAACATGTTGAAAAAGAGAAGTCCATGGAAAAGATATCATGAATATACAGAAAGACCGAGTGTGGCTAATGTTGGAGATTTAATGCAGGTTGATACAATACATCTGATGAAAGAAAATGATCAAAGAATATATGTTTTCACTTTAATTGATGTATTCTCAAGATGGACATATGCTAGAGCGTATGAGAAATCAAACACGAAGAGTTCTCTGGATTTTTTGAAAAGAGCACAATTGGAATCAATGTTTAAATTTAAAAACATACAGAGTGATCACGGACCCGAATTTAGTTCACATTTTACGGAAAGAATTAAAATAAATCATAGACATTCTAGAATAAGAAAACCCAACGATAATGCTCATCTTGAAAGGTTTAACAGAACACTTCAGGAAGAATGTTTAAACAAAATTCCTAAAGATATTAATATTATAAATAAAGCATTAAAAAATTACTTAAGATATTATAACGAAGAAAGATATCACTTCGGATTAAATCTTAAAACACCCATGCAGGTGATTACAAGCTATTGATTAGAAAACG
>Ga0172369_10009533_pt1 | contig 10716 bp, 10 predicted proteins | sample LakKiv25m_FD_114539 | JGI IMG/M metagenome (GOLD analysis project Ga0172369, IMG submission 114539) | Freshwater microbial communities from Kabuno Bay, South-Kivu, Congo - kab_022012_11.25m | ecosystem: Environmental > Aquatic > Freshwater > Lake | place: Democratic Republic of the Congo...
ACCGGATGAACATCTTCCCTTGGGAGTATTCAACTACCACTATCAACCGGTAGGTATTGCCTTTGATGTTGAATACAACCCGGTTATTGGAGAGGATACTGACACTGCGATAGATCTCTTTGATTTCTGCCGGCGAATTCCAACTGGCTTTTTTTGTTTCTGTGTACCAGGCTCGCAGCGGTTGTTCAGCATCTGGATGGACTTCCCAGAATTCAACGAGACGGCAACGTGAGATGATCCGCATAATTTATTATAACACTTTTCTCCCAATTTGGGAGATTTTCCACCAATACCTTGGCTGAATAGGGCAACAGTAAAATGTATTTGGAGTAATTATAGATATTCGGTATGATGTAAAACTATGAGAGGGAAAGGCCTATACCAGATCTAAAAACACTTCGGGCTTTTGTTCTGCAATCCGCAGCAATGCTGCTGCTGGGCCGCTGGGTTTACGCCGGCCTTTCACCAGGATTTTTTTCATCCAAATTGAATTTTTACCACTGAGATCGCTTTACGTGGCTAGTTTTCTGTATATAATTTTATTATACCTGTTTGTTAAAACATAATTTGGGGTCAGGTGTGTGCCTTAAATTGAAAACTATCGGATATCTTTCCTTAAATGCTGCGTTCAATTCGAAATGATGTGGTGGAGCGTTGAACCGAGCTTCGGTCTTGATACTGACCGCCACATCAATCCTTAATTCGTTGGGCACTGGCGCAATAAATTAAAAGGTCAAGAGTAGTTATGACAAGAAAAGAAATACCAGATAGTGCTATCGAGCTTGTAGCGAAGCATATCAATGCTAGAAGCAATAAAAATTACGGTATTCCTGTTATCGGAAACGATGACAATATTGAAACGCCCCAAATATTCGAGATTATCCCCTTTGACCAAATAGATAATTCGGAAGCACGTTTTTATGCCATAGATGGTAGCTACAACAGTGAACAGTTTTACAACGGTTTATCCATTGGCATATATGCAGCTGGTTATATTTGCTTTCACAAGGGAAAGCAAATCAGAATGAACAACTTGGATGACCCGGTGATTCTTGGACAGGCCTATTATCCTGAAAATATCTTGATAACAAATGAAGCCCATCTATTTGCTATCTACGATGAATTATTAGGATTTCTTCCGGTAAAAAAGCTCTTATCTTTTTGGGCTGATTTGCCAGAAAATATTTTTGCTTACGAAAGAGATAAAGTTTGCATCAACCTATCAACACTTTTATCTTTCTGCCAAGAAGTGCTGGAAATCGCTCTAATTCTTGAAATTGTCGAACTCAAAGATACTCGATCTGGAGATTTTATACTTCGCGATGGCACTTTACGACCAATGCAAATAAAACAATCATACTTGGTCAAGTTAGGGAAGTATTTGCACGAGAAAGGTGTCAGAGTGCTAGCGATTACAAAGCAATCACCAATAAAGATGGAATTGGCATACACCTTTAAACAAATTGATGGCTATTTACAAGATCAATTGAAACTTACCTATCCTTTTGTTGAGAAAGACCCTAAACGTAAAAAACTATGTTGTTGGTTTGAAGTGTCTGAATCTATTTTGTTAGCTGCTTATCAACCATCTGGAAATGATCGTACTCCAATGTTTATAAAAAAGGGTATAAGAGGTGGACGAGGATTTGGGTTGTTTTTTGCAGCACGGCTAGATTATGTTGAAAAATTACAAAATTACGACTGGGTTATTTTAGACTTGAATATTTTTGATGCAATACCAGACATTGAAAAGGGACTTTCTGGCAGGGATTACGCTACTTTGGCTTCAATTTTTAAGGAGTTGACACGGTTAACACAAGAACACTATATTTTGGGTTATCCATATCCATTGGCGGAAGTTCACAATTTTATCTCACTCAAGAAAAATTTCAAAGAAGAAATCATTGCCCGTTTGAAATATTCATTGTATACAGATCAGCGAATGGACAACGTTGATATTGAGAACCTGTTTTTGGATATGCACGACCGATTCTAGGAGTTGATTAATATGACTAACAAAGTTGACTTTGGTGTCTTGTATGGGCAGAAAACCACAGAAGATTCCTTGTTGATTTATTCATCTTACGAGGATGCAAAAGCAAGTCCCCAAACGGGCGATTTTATTGTCTTGACACCAAAAGATGAGGGTAATACCAAATACCTTGCAAGGGTTGAAGCAGAAATATACGATGAGGACCCGATCTTCAAATCTCAAGATAAGACCCTGATTGCGGTTCATTACGCGAGGATCGCTGAACGTGAACTTTCAGAACGCGACAAGCAAAAAATGTTTAGCTATACCTATAAGGTGAGAATTCTTGGCACTTTTACTGATACGGGAACAGCGATTTCATTTACTACCGCTGTTAGAAAACTCCCTGTAGTATCCTATATTGCCCGCCACCTAAATAAACGGGAGATCGAATCTATTCTTAATCGTGAAAATGAGAATGGGATTGCGATAGGACATCTTTGTGTAGGCGAAACGGTTTTTAGGGATAAAGGCCAGATTTTGTTTAAAATTGATAAGTTGCGAAACAAACGCACCATGATTTTTGCTCAGTCGGGTTTTGGCAAGACCAATCTTGTCAAAGTGCTTTTGTATCATATGACAGGCAACAATTCCTATGGGAAACTGGTTTTCGACTTGAACGGGGAATACTTTTTACGAGGTACATCCACATATGGATTGGGCGATATAGACGATGACAGTATCAAAAAAAACGTAGTGGTTTATTCTGATAAAGTATTACCACCTGAATATCAAAACACTGACCGGTTTATCTTTGGGGGCAAAGTGCTTCTTAATATGCATAAGCATCTTACAGTAGGAGATATTCTTAACTTTGGTGCTGGCTTTTCGGAAGTGATGAGATCGTTTTTACTCTATCTCGATGAAGAAGGAGTAGGGGATTTCATACAAAATATTGATAGCTACGCAAATGATCCCGCTAAATTGCATCAAGATTTTTCTGATTTCTTTGGACAAATGAAACAAGGTAAAGAAGATGTAAGTGCCCGAAAGACCGTTATGGCAATTAGAAAACGCGTCAGACACTTGATAGACGAAGGAAAGGGTTTGCATTCTGGTACATCAAATCTTGTTGAAAATGTTTTCGACTGTCTAAAACAAGGCAAAACAGTGATTATTGATCTGTCACTCAAAGATAATTTGGACGCCAGTATTATTTCAACCATCCTTGTTCGGAAGCTTTTTGATAACAACAAAGCTCAATTTACCTCCGGTAATGCCAAGGAAGTAATTAATACGGTAGTTTTTGTAGAGGAAGCACAAAATGTTTTATCGGAAGAATTTGTCAAATCAAATGCAAACCCTTTTGTAAGAGTAGCAAAAGAAGGTCGCAAATTTGGGCTTGGTTTAGTGGCAATCACTCAACGTCCATCTGCTATTTCAGAAGAAATACGAACTCAAGCAGAGAACTTTTTTGCTTTTCACATGGGTAATTCGGATGATATCAAAGCTCTTATCAAGTCAAATATCAATTATGATGGTGTAATTGCCAACTTCATTCAACGTGAAACTATCCCAGGAAATTTGTATATGGTATCTTCAGACCAAGCATTTGCCTTACCTGTTCGCGTGAATGAATTTGAGCCTTTAATTGAGAATAAGATATATCCACAGTCCAGGCTTAAAAAATAACCAATGCTAGATATTCAATACAAACCTGATAGCCTAATACAACGTTTTGTTTTCGAACGAAATGATGATTATTTAATTCAGACCAATTCACCCGAAGAAAAGGTGATTTTATTAATCCTTCGTGACTTATTACGACTTGGATGGGAAGTCACCTTCAAGGCTAATCGAATTGCCATCAATCCGCCACAATCTTACGACAAACAGGTAATTAAGAGTTCAATGGAGATTAAACGCCAAGAAGCTATTGCCAAAAAGCGGGCTTGGATTGATAAACACATTGAACTTGCCAGAAATAATTTGGCAGATGGTGATGAAGTATGGCAATCAGAAATAATTCCGATGATCGAGATTTGCCAAACTCAATCCCAATTCGATATTTTTCGAATATTTCGATATTACTGGTCATCACCTTACAGTGAATATGTTGGACGTAGGCTAAAATTATTAATTCGCGACAGTGCTTTACCTAATAAGCCAATTATTGGTATAGCTGCTCTAGGTAGTTCTATTGTTCACATTCCAGACAGAGACAAATGGATTGGATGGGATAAACCCACTCGGACAAACAACCTAATCTATACAATGGACGCCTATGTATTAGGGGCATTGCCACCCTATAGCCACCTTCTAGGCGGCAAACTGATTTCTTATTTGATTGCATCCAATGAAGTTAGGGAGATTTACCAGCGGAAATACAAGGACGCTGTAACCAATATAGCTAAACGCACAGCAAACGATATTGCTTGTATATTCACCACCAGTTTGTATGGTAAAAGTTCTCAGTATAATCGGGTTAAATTTAACGATAAAACCTTATATACTCATGTTGGCGAAACTAAGGGCTATGGAACGTTGCACTTAACCGACGAAACCTTTGAAGCAATGCGGGATTTGCTAGAGTATAAAGGAATATCTGTTACCAATAGATTTGGAGATGGACCAATATGGAGAATGAGGGTCATTAGAACATCGGCAGATATTCTCGGTTTTAACGCTGATTTTTTACTTAAACACTCATTTCAACGAGCTATCTATGTAACTCCATTGGCGGCTAACTATAAAGAATTTTTGCAGGGCAAAAGCCAACAGCTTGATTATTACGATTATCCCCTAAACTCTTTGGTCGAACATTGGCATAAGCGATGGTTGATAAATCGCCGAAATAGACCCGAAGTCGAGGAAGCTGTTCGTGGCTTCAAGAAATCAGAGTTCATTATCAGTTAGCTTGATACCAAAATCGCACCTAACACTGTTTACATGTTCATGTACCTGACATCGCTCAGTGCAGTTTTGGTACGCCACCTAAACCTGGCGTAACTCTTCCGGGTTGTCGGAATTGGAGTAGATAACTTTGTAATTCCAAGTATTCGTTTTCAGTTAAGTAGGTATGACATATTTGGTGAATTAAAGATCCTTGATGAACTCTAGAAAATGGTTATTCGGTAATGCCGTATATAAATCAATGCTTTTTCAGAGAAATTTTAAACGATTGCTTCCCCCTGGGATAAGGCATCCTAGATTGCTAGACTGATAGTAGAAAACAGCCGAATATCAATTATTCCATTCAATCGTTGGCCGGACAGAACCTTCTGGGTATCTTGTTCGGCTTTTTATTTAATCCACTTAAGGAGAAATCATGAACCGCGTCACCCAATTCATTATTGGTTTGATCGCCATCGCACTGGCTTTGGGAGCAGGGTTTTATGGGAGAACCCTGTATCTCAAAGAAGTCTCTACTTGCCAGGTGCCTGTCCCGGTCAATGCAATCCCCGCCTACACGATCCTCAATCCAGAGATGTTCCAGATGCGTGAAATGCCACGCACGATGGAATCTTTACCATATTACCAATCGATCCAAGCCTTAGGTGGAATGATCAGCGCTGTTCCATTGCCGGCAGGGCTGCCCATTCCGCAGGCAAATGCTGTACCGGTTGCGCAATTCCGTTTGGCGGATGCTGCTTTTGAAGTGATTTCTATCCCCGTTGAACCGGTATCCGCAGTAGGCGGCCAGATCCGGATTGGAGAACACGTCAATCTTTATCAGGTATCGGAAGAAGCCACTGCCTTCGATAACACAGATCTAAAGCTGAATAATCAACCCGGGTTCAAGGTTGAACTCATCGCCGGCAGTATCCTGGTTGTGGATGTACGGAATGCACAAGGCGTAGCGGCTGAAACGAGTCAAAAAAGTGACGGAAATTCGACCTTCAGCAGCAGCCCACAAACTGAGCAGGTTCAAATTCTGACATTGGCGGTTAAGCCAGAAGCGGTTAATGACATCCTGAATGCGGTCGCAAACGCCAAAAAACAAGGAGGCTTATTGTGGACGACACTCGCAACCCCTTAAGCAAGGCATTACAACCGCCTCAGATACATCCCCTCAATCAGAACGATCTGAAATTGATCGAACGAGTTCGTGAAGAACTGGTTAAACGAGGGATTAATCCACCTTCCTGGCGTGAATCCGATCCGGAAAAACGACGTCGCTTTTTTGATGAAGTCCGCTCGATCCTTATCGACCAGGGTGAAGATCGGACAGCAGTTAACCGCAATGCTCAAATGATTACAGATGCTTTGTCCGGGGTTGGTTTACTCGATCAACTTCTCCGCGATCCTTATGTGGAAGAGATCTTCGTTCGCAATGGGTACGTAGCGGTCGAATATGACGGAACTTTTCACCACCTGGGAAAACTGGCAGATGATAGTTATTTTGAAAATCTTGCCGTACATGTCGCCGATCAAGGTGGTGCTACCCTGCGCGGCGACCGTCCGGCAGTGCTGATCGACCTGCCCGGTGGGGAACGTTTTACGGCTATTGTGCCTCGCCTTTCAACCGAAGGGACTGCGATAAATATCCGCACCTTTGGCAGGCGGGTACGAACCCTGGAAGAAATGGAACAGACCGGAACCTTCGCCAGACGTAATCTCTCGTTATCCGGATCGCTGGATGATATCGCCGATCCTGAACAACAATGCCGTATCCAGAGGTTGCAAAATACCCCTGACCGTTTTCTAGCCTGGTTGGTGGCTACCCTTTCTGGAAGCCTGATGATTGCTGGTGAAATGGGATCCGGGAAGACGACTTTGCTGAATGCTTTGTCTGGGTTTTTACCAACCACCGCACCCTTAGCAGCCCTGGAAACTTTTCGAGAGCTGGAAATCCAACATCCATTTTTACTGCGAGCTGTCGCTCCTGCCGAGCTTCCACCGGGAACCTCAGGGGTTTCGTTGGACTGGGTATTGAACGTGATCTACACCCGTATGAATCCGGCTGCCATCCTGGTAGGGGAAGTGGTAGGCCCTGAAGCATTACAGTTCCTGAAAGCCACTTGCCTGGGACGAAAAGCACTCACCACCATCCACGGTGGGACGGTTGAAGAAGCCTTGATGCGCCTGGAACAGCTTGCATTGGCTTCAGCGCCCGAATTAGGGTTGGACGCTGTCCGTTCTATGGTAGCGATGGGGCTGGACGTGGTTGCCTTGATGGGAAGGGTGAATCAATCCGGACGAGTCCAGCGCACCCTGCAAGCAATTGCCGTAATTCAGGGATTGGACGAACGTGGAAATTATCGTTTGAATTATTTGTATCGCGCTGAAGGTGAGCGAAGCATGCCGGTTTTTGAAGAAGCGTTTCAAAGTATGGGGGAATTGGCATGAACCGGGTGGGTAAAACGCATTTATTGATCACGTTAGCGGTACTTATTCTGTTTGGGATCATCATAGGACTGAGCCAGCTTTATCGCGTGGCGCCTGTCGATCCTGTCCCCACTCCAATCGAAGTGGCAGATGATCTTCCCCAGGACAACCAGAAAATTGATAACGAGTTACGTAACGCACCCTGGCAAGGGCTGCGTTACATCAAGGAACAAAAAGAATGGCGCTTCTATGGGGTTGCTGGAGAAACCAGACAGATCGACTTGATAGATCCAATCAGCCTGGTGAAAGTTTACTTTCTCGAATCAGACGGCGACATCAGTTACACCTGGGTCACGACCGAAATCCAATTTCCAGGTAAACCGGTCTTCAAAACAGCCACAGATGCCATACAAGAAGGCCAATTGGTTGCTGTGCAACTCAAGGGCGAATATGTCAACCAGAATGGCGTATTTTGGGAAGATTGCGATTCGGATTATTGTCACCTGGCTCAGATGATTGACACCATTCTGGTATTGGACGACCAGGGAACCGGCATCTCCAATGGTTTCATTCGCTATGGCTGGGAGCCGCCGACATACCCTATGTACGGTTTCTTGTGCTGGCAGATTAAACCGGCAACATCCCCGCAAATGCTCGTTTCATCTTTAAATTAAGGTGGAGTGTATGCAACCTGACGAAACTATTCCAATCATTTCCTTATGGGATTGCACCGAACATCCTTTTACAAACCTAATTCTCTATTGCCCAATTTGTGGAGCTTTTTATAAAGTGTCCCTATCTTATTTACTGCGCACTTCAGGCAAAAACAGGCAATTCTTCCATAACCGTACGCGCCGGAGATTGGTTTCACAGAAATTGGAAATCGATCCAGAAGAACTGTATCAGTTGATCCGGGATATTCCAATTGCGGAAGTGGCAACCCTCTATAGCGTCTCAAAAAGAGATATTGAAAAACGCTGCCGAGCCTTTGGAATTTCCAGGGATGTCAAAGATTACCAGTTCCAATCAGAAAGCGATCAACGATTGATTCCGGAGGATCCAGCATGACTCCATTCCGCTTCTTGATCGATGCCGGCGCAGTTTTCCTGGCCTTCGGCGTCTTTCTCACGTTTTATAACCTGCTGGTAACCGGGACAGAAGTGATTGTTCGCGCCTGGCGGAAAACATTTATCAGTTGGGCCGGCCGCCGGCTGCGCGATATGGGCGTTATTCAGGAAAAACCTTACCAGGCCCAGATTGAATTGGATTGGAAACGATTGATCCTGTTGATAACAATCCCGGTGATGGCCCTGGCCGTCCATGATTTCATGCTTTCCCCCCTGGTGTTGCTGATCGGCCTGGTTATCCTGATCTGGGTCGATTTTCAAAAACGCCAGATCGAACGCGCTCATATAAATGAAGATGCCGAAGTGGTTGCACTCCAAATCCGCTCATTGATGAGCGTTGACCGTTCGATCTTAAATGCCTTAACCAAGGTCGAGCTGCCAACCGGCATGATGAAACACGCGATTGACCAGGTAGCCAGTCGTTTACGGATGCACCAGCCGCCCGAGCAGGCTGCTCAAGCATTCAAAGGGCTTCCAGGGAATGTCACTGCCCGGTTGTCAGCTTTGATTGCCCATGGCGCCCAATTGACAGATGAAACCCAAGATGGGCTGCTTATTTCACTGGAGCAGGAAGCCCACCGGCAAAAGCTGCTGCGTTCGAAAACGCACCAGACTCTCTCACTGGTGCGCGGCACCATCCGGCTGCTCCAAGGCGTCGTGGCCGGGGCGATCCTATTTGTGGTGCTTTCCCCAGCCTGGCGAGAATTTTTCCTTCAAGATATTTCTCATCGGGTGTTACTGACTGTCTTGATCTGCGCGGCAGCGCTGGCCAGCCTGTATTTTGAGTATGAAGTCTACCAATTGAGTTACGGGGAGGGGGCTTAATGGATACCTATTCCCTGGTGGTGGGCTTTAGCCTGGCAATTGGAGTGGGCATGATTGCCAATACCGTTCTATCGATCATTGTTGAAACAGGAAGGAGGTTAAGCCGAAGTGTCAGTCGTGGGCGTTTACAGGCGCTCGGGCTCGGCATTCGGGATCATAACGGAATACGCAACGCACAAGAAGGAAGCCAAACTGAAGAGGCCGTTCTTGGCTTAAGTCATGTTCCATGGAACAGTTTTTATGCAGGCGCAGCGTTAGTCGGACTCATTCTGTTGGCTACGCTTGGACCTTCCCTGCCCAGTATTCGATTCGGTTTTCTGACCCTGCCGGCTTTCGTCTGGCTGGCTAAACGATATCTGATCCAGCAGCGCAAACGTTTCATGGTCGGTCAAATTCGTCAGTTCTTAATTGATGTACGCCTGCACATGAGCCTGCAGGGTTCGCTTTTGTTAGGTCTGGAAAGCATCTCCAAAACCACCCTGGAAACGTCAGTGGTTTATCAATCGCTCAAGCGAAGATTGGCTGGCAGTTCTGCTCGTAGCGGGCTGGAACTCCTAAACCAGATTGCCGAAGATCTACAGTCGCCCCTGTTCACCAGGCTTGTCCAGCGTATCCAGGCAGCTCAACAATCAGGCGGCATTTCGGATATCGATCAGGCAATTTCCGGTGCTATTGAAGAGTTGAACGAAGAGATCGGCTACCAATCGGAAGAACAGATGCAGCGATTGCCCCTGCGCATTACCCTGTTGGCGATGCCATTTTTACTCGGTCCCATCGTGATCCTTTTGTTTTACCCGCTGGTCGACCGCATCCTGAAAACCCTCTCCGGGGTAGCAGTCGGCGGCGGTTTTTAACCCATTCGCGTGGTGCGACAGGGTTGTTCTATCCCATCTTTTATGACCCCATGTGGGGAAAGGAGACTGTACATGTTGTTTGAAAGATCCGCTTCTGAAATTCCGCAGTTTGTTGTCGTTCTGGGAATTGCCGTTGTTCTGGGCGCAGTGGCCATCTGGGCCATCCTGAGCAATGTCGGCACCCAGGGTGGCAGTATCGCGGACTGGATCGACAGCATTGCGGTGCCGGCAGCGCACCCATAATCGTCGATTAATCGCCCGTGGTATTTGTATGTCGGGCGAATACTGAGATTGGGCTGTTGGTTCTCTCTTTAGAGAACCAACAGCCATCATCCCTTACCCTAAATGCGCTTGCCTTTGGGTGTTCTGGGAAAAGGAGGAAGAATGTTGCATGATCGTAATGGGCAGAGCGTTGTCGAATACATCGTCATCCTGGCCATTTTAATAAGTCTGGTGGGCGGCGCACTTTGGGAAATATTTAGCACATTAACTTGCCATTCGCTTATTTTTAGGCGAAATAATTGAAATGCAGTAAGCTAAAGGGATGAACGAAGAGCTAACCATAACGACAGAACAAGTGGATGATTTTCCGGTTTTAATTGCGCAAATG
>Ga0172369_10009535_pt1 | contig 10711 bp, 10 predicted proteins | sample LakKiv25m_FD_114539 | JGI IMG/M metagenome (GOLD analysis project Ga0172369, IMG submission 114539) | Freshwater microbial communities from Kabuno Bay, South-Kivu, Congo - kab_022012_11.25m | ecosystem: Environmental > Aquatic > Freshwater > Lake | place: Democratic Republic of the Congo...
AAAAGGTCTCCTTGAAAAACCGATCGTGGGGATTTTTGACAGGCTCCATGTTCACCGCTCATGTTGAAACATTTGACAACAGGCATTGGTTCCGGGGCGTCCTCCCGACCTTTCACGGCGTTCATCCGATTTGGACGGGAAAGGCCAAATTTCGCCTCTGTAAGCAGGATTATTTCAAGAATTTCCCAGGTTTGTCAAGGCATTTCCTCTGTTGAAAGGCCGAGGCCCCTTCTCCCGGCTCTGGTTTATCGCCTCCTGAATGTGATTCGAATCGGTGTGGAGGTCAGTCCGAACGACTCCCGCAACTGATTGATAAGAAAACGTTCATAGGAGAAGTGGAGCATCTCGGGTCGGTTGACAAATACGATAAAGGTGGGGGGGCGGGTGCGGCTCTGGGTCGCGTATAAGAATTTGAGACGTCCTCTGCCTGCCATAGGGGGCGGGTGCTTATCGATGATCTGTTGAATAGCCCGATTGACAACCCCGGTGCCGACCCGGGTTGAAAATTGATCAAATACCGTGTCAATTCCTCCAAAGATCTTCATCACCCGTTCTCCGGTCAGGGCGGAGACATGGATCCTGGGGGCGAATGAAACGAATTTCAGTTGCCGTTCGATGGCTTGATCCAGAAACTCCTTTTTCCGAGCATCCCCCTTGATCAGGTCCCACTTGTTGACGGTCAGGATCACCCCCCTCCCCTTTTCAAAGGCATAACCGCAGATGCGGGCGTCCTGCTCCGAAACCCCTTCATCCGCGTCCAGAAGGATCAATGCCACATGGCAGCGATCCAGACTTCGAAGGGCCTTGATCATGGAAAACCGATCGATCTTTTCCCTCACCTTGGCCTTTTTTCGAATCCCCGCGGTATCGATCAGGAGGTACTCCCTCCCGTTGTATCGAAAAAGGGCGTCAACCGCGTCGCGCGTGGTTCCCGGAACCTCGCTCACCACCAGCCGGTCTTCTTTCAGGATACGGTTGATCAGGGACGATTTTCCGGCATTGGGCCGACCCAGAACCGCCACCCGTATCTGGTTGGGATCATCCCTTTCCACCTCCGACGGACCGAGTCCTTTCACGACCTCCCGCATGAACTCCCTCACGCCGTATCCATGAGCGGCTGAAACCGGATACGGCGTATCGAGCCCCAGGGTATAGAAATCGTGGGTCAGATGATCATGCTCCGGCCCGTCAATCTTGTTAACAGCCAGGAGTACTTTTTTCCCGCTTTTGCGGAGGATCTCTGCCATCTCCTCGTCGCCCGGAACGAGACCCTCCCGACCGTCTGCCACGAAGATGACCCGGTCGCTTTCCTCCACAGCCTTCTCCACCTGGGTCCTTACCTCTCGAAGGAGCGGATCCTGCCCCAGGTCTTCAAAACCGCCCGTGTCCACAAGGGTCAGGGATACCCCCTCGAACGCGACGGGGGCGTACAGCCGATCTCTCGTAATCCCCGGCCGGTCGTCCACCAGGGCGGCCCGGCTCCTGGACAGGCGATTGAAGAGGGTCGATTTTCCGACGTTCGGTCTGCCCACGATGGCGATTATCGCCGCCATACGACCACCTCAGGCCATTTCATTACATTCCCTTGCCGCCGGGTCCATAATCAAAGGGCGGCAGCGGAATGTCTTCGACAAAGAGGGTATTGGGCTCGATCTCTCTGACCACCACCTGCTCTTCGGCCGATGTGTACACATAGCCGAAGAAATCCCCGTTCGGCCCTAAGATCTTCGACAGGTAGGGCGGATAATTGATATAGGAATCGAGCCATTTGACAATGGTGATCACCACAGACTGGTCTGTCACCGGCATCCATTTTTTTGAAACCACCCGTTTGTCGCCCTGCTTAGGATTGAACAGAATGGCCGAGGGACTCTTGTAAGACAGCCCGGCATAGTAGATGTGGTACTCTTGCCAGTTGTCGATGAGATTCTGAATGGTGTTCGCGTGCTGGCCGTCCGCCGCTCGAATGCTCCCGTATTTCTCAAGCCCCAGGCAGCCTGACATGGAAAACAGGAGCAGCAGAAGTACTGAGACATACCGTACCTTTTGTCTGGATTTCATCTGACAACCTCCTTTTCGCTCTTGCACTCTTGCGTCATTGTGTTGAGACAATCTTACTGCCAACTGACAGCAGACCATAACCCCGGCACTCCAAACTTCAAACTCCAAATTTCAAACTTTAGTCACTTTAGCTCACTTTAGGCACTTCTCTTTCCTTCCATCCCCGTTCCCTCAACCCTTCGAGGACCACGTAAAAGAGGAGGAGCATCGCCACGGCCGCCCATGTTCGGATCCAGCCTTCTCTACGGCTTGTCATGGGACGTTTTTTTCTCCCTTTTGCGCAGATTCTGAAACTTCCACAGGGAGTTCGGCAGGAAGACTTTCGCCGATGGCATGCACCAGTTCGGCGTATGATGTGAAGAGACGGGTCTGGGCCTCCACCCTTTGGGCCCGCGCCGCGGCCAACTGGCTCTGAGCATAGAGCAACTCCACGATATCCGCTGCACCAGCCCGGTATCGGGCCAACGACACCTTGTAAGACTCCTCGGAACTGACCAGGAGCGTTTCACTGGTTTCAACCTGCTGAGCCGCGGTATGGAGGTTATAATAGGCAGACCAGACATCCGCGATTATCAGCTCCTCTTTTGTTCGAAGGTCCGCCCGCGCCGCATCCAGGGAAGCCTTGGCCTTTTGAACCCGGTTCGTCAGCGCGAACCCCTCAAAAATAGGGATCTGGAGGGCAAGCCCTCCATAGTAGCTGGTCTCGTTTCCCTCAATGTCGAGCCCGCTGACCCTCCCGTCGAGCGCTGTCCAACCGGCATTCCCCGTGGCAACCAGCCTCGGCCACAGGGCAGACTCAGCCCTGCGCACTTCTGCCTCGCCCTGACGCACGGCCGCACGGGCAGCCGCCAGGTCCGGCCGCTCTCGCACGGCCAGTTCGATCAGATCTTTCGTGTTCTGCTCCATTCGCTCCAAGGGGATATCATCAGGCGCTTCAGCCACATCAAAGGCCGTGTTGGCTGGCCATCCCACGGCGGTCGCCAGTTGTCCACGGGAAACCTGCACCGCCCCCCGATTGGCCACCAGGTCGAGGCGGACCTGGTCTGCCTTGGCTCGAGCCTGGAGCACATCCGCAATGGTGCTTACGCCCGCCTTTTTTCGCTGCTCAGTGGAGCGGAGGCTGGTCAGGGCCTCATTCAGGCTGACCTCTGACGCACGCATCCGGGCCTTGTTGCCGATGTAGCGGTAATAGGCCTGGGGCACATCTCGGAGAAGGTCCTGGATCGACTGGTTGTGGTTCCAGTTGGCAGCAATCAAGGCCTGCCGGGCGCTCTCGGCCCCGGCCTCCCGGCCCCCGAAGTCCAGGAGAAGGTAACTGAGGCTGACGCCCATGGACCCATATACCCCTTGGAATAACCCCAAAGTCTGAAAGAACTTCCCCCCGCTCCCGTTCATATCTGCGCTGACAGTCGGATAGTAGCTCCCCCGGGCAGCCCCCCACTCCGAGGCCGCAGCCCTGGCCCTTTCCCAGGCCGCCTGGGTCTTAGGATTGATATCAAGGGCGGTGTTCAAGAGTTGGGCCAGGGTCACCTTGTCCCTGAGCCGGGCAAGATCTTCCGGCATGCCTGGTTGTTTTTCATCAGGGAGCGAATCCGGCCTTGCCTCCCCAGGGACCTGACAGACCCTTCCGGGGGCTGATGAAGCGAATCCCTTCGGATCCATCTCCGGGAGTTTCTTCCCACATCCCAGAACGGCCGAACCGATCAAGAGGCACAGGACCATCATTTCCCCCGTGAGGCGTTTCCTCCTAAACGTGGAACCTTCCGAACGCGGAACGGGGAACGCGGAACGTGGAAGGGGAGAATTCGAAAACCACCTCATGACCACCTCATGACCCCATCCTGACTACTTCACCAGCATCACCGGACACTGGGCCAGGATGCCGACCTTGTAGCTGATCGTTCCCCAGCCCTGGGCCCTGTCTTCCACATCGATTCGATGGGATTTCATGATAATCAGATCAATCTGATGTTCGTGTGCATACCTGAGAATCTCCTGCGCCCTGTTGCCATAAATGACCGCTGGCACAATATCGGCCTGGCAGTCCCGGAATGGGGCGATCATCCCATTGAGATCCTTGAAAGACCTCTTTTCGAGCTTGGTGTAGAAATCCTTAAACTCGTCGAACGTCGTATTGGCGATCACCTCGATCACATGGAGCAGATGGATCTTTCCATTTTGCATTGAGCAAATTTTTACGGCAATATCGAGGGCATTCCTGTCATTGTCTGAAAAGTCTGTAGGGACTAAGATACTCTTGAACATAGGTTCTCCTCCAAGAAAATCGTCATGAGTGGTCATGAATCGTCATGGGTTGTCATAGGTTCAGCCCGACCCGAAACCTGAAAGCTTTTCCATGAACCTTCACCTGCGATCTGACCAGCCGCTTTACCGGGCAGATGCGGTGTCTATCTGCCCTTGGCCTTTTTGACGGCTTCATCACGAAGCACCCTTCGCAGGACCTTTCCCACAACCGATGTGGGGAGACTCTCCCGGAATTCGATGGCCCGTGGCCGCTTATACCCGGACAACCGGCCCTTGCAGAACTCGATAAACTCCTCCTCAGTCGCGGTCTCGCCTGGCTTGAGCTGGACAAAGCCCTTGACCGCCTCGCCCGTATGAGGATCGGGCACCCCCACCACAGCCGCCATGGCCACTTTGGGATGGGTGTAGAGCACCTCTTCAATCTCTTTGGGATAGGCATTGAACCCGCCCACAATGATCATGTCCTTTTTTCGATCAGTGATGACCAGGAACCCGTCTTCATCCAAATGCCCGATATCGCCGGTGAGAAAATACCGTCTCCCGTCTATCTCGCGGAATACCTCCTGATTGGCCTCGGGCTTGTTCCAGTACCCTAACATGATCTGGGGACCGGACGCGGCGATCTCCCCATCCTCGCCCTGCGGCAGTTCCTGTAACCCGGTTTCCAGATCCACTATCTTTATATCGACACTTAGAAAGGGCATGCCGACCGAGCCGATCTTGCGCCGCTCAGGGTCGGTCGGGTTGATGGTAATGACAGGAGAGGTCTCGGTCAGGCCGTACCCCTCGAAAATAACCGCGCCGGTCTTCTCCTCAAACTGCCGGATGACCTCCACCGGCAACGGGGCGGCGCCCGACCCGCACCCGACAATCGATGAAAGGTCGTATTTGTCGATCAGCGGATGATTGACAAATGCGGAATAGATCGTGGGCACGGCCACAACAGCGGTCACTTTATATTTTTCAATCGATTTAAGGACCTCGGTGAATGCCGGTTTTCCGGCCCTCGGATCCGGGATACAGACCAGCCTGGAGGCGTTTCTGCAGCTTACCAGCATGCAGAGGGTCAGGCCGAAACTGTGATACCAGGGGAGGACCCCCAAATAGGTATGGGCGCCCCCCTTTTCGATCATCTGCGGCGGCCCGGACTCCTGTGGGATGCGGACCCATTGTTCTGTGCTCAACACATTGGAAAGAAGGTTGGCATGACTCAGACACGCCCCCTTGGGGACCCCTGTGGTCCCGCCGGTATAGAGGATCAGGGCCGCTTCGTGGATCGCATCGATCCAGAGTTTGGGGGGCTCGGGTCGGGCCGATCGGACCACCTCATCATAGTGGAAATGTCCGGGTTCGTGGTGGTCGGCCTTTGGAATTTTCCCCAGCAACGAGCCCAGGAATCCCTTGATTCTGGGAAGATAACTCTTCACATTGCAGATGACCACGGTCTCCACATCCGATCCGATAACGGCCTTGACCGCAGTGGCATAAAACTCGGGGTGATCCATGACGAAGACCGCCCTGGCCCCTGAATCCTTGAGTTGGAAATTCAGCTCCTCCGCTCTGTACAGGGGATTGCAGGTGACGCACACCCCCCCTGCCTTGAGGATCCCGAAGAAGATTTCGGGATAATGGGGGAGATTGGGAAGAAAGATGGCCACACGATCTTTCGGTTGAATGCCCCGGGAGACCAGGAAATTCGCCACCCGGTCGGCCTTATCCTTCACCTGGGCGAAGGTGCGGGCGAAGTCGTTGAAAATGGTATAGGTTTTATTCGGATAATCCCGCGCTGTCTCATCTAAAATGGAAAAGAGAGGCTTCTCATATCCGGTGATCTCATGGGGAACCCCCTGAGGCCATCTCGGCCCATGCCACAGCTTAGACATATCGATCTCCCATTGTTGAATTCAGCAATCCACTCAGGGACCTTTGTCTGACCCTGAGTTGCCGTTAGGTGAAGTCTTATATCACACCGAATGCAACCGATCAATTAGGAAATGATGGATAGACGGACCCCGTCGCTCCCAGCCTGGCTCCGGAAAATGATGCGCTCAGCTATGCCTTATCTCAGTGGGTGGGTTAGGCGGCAGGGATGTAGACACAAACCTGGGTCCCCTTGCCCAACGCAGAATCGACGGTGATGATTCCCTTGTGGTTGGCGACAATGCCGTAGGCGGCAGGCATTCCAAGTCCGCGACCCATGAAGTGGGTCGTAAAGAATGGCTCAAATATCCGGTTCCTCGTCTCTTCATTCATGCCTCTTCCATTATCTTCAATGCAAAGACGGACGTAGGGACCCGTCTCGATCCCCGGATAATTCACTGTGAATGCCGGGTCCAGCTCCACATTGGCCGCAGAAATGCGAATGCGGCCCGGACCATCGATGGCCTCGTTGGCATTAGCGATAATGGCAGAGACCACCATCTGCATCTGTGTGGAATCAGCTTTTACATCCCATACCTCTTGCGGAAAATCGGTCTCCACGCGGACGCCGGGATTCAGGGTATGTTCCATAAGGGGGAGCGTCTGTTGCACAACATCCCCGAGAGACAGGATGACTGCACTATATTTTCCTCCTCTGGCATACGCCAGCAATTGACTGGTTAGGTCGGCCATGCGACGGCCTGCCGATTTCATGTCTTTGAGATACCTCATCAATTCTTCATTCTCCCGGTAATCCATCTCAAGAAGGCCGATATTTCCGATGATGGGCGTGAGGGCATTGTTGAACTGATGCGCAATGCCGCCGGCCAGGGTGGCAATGGCCTCCATTTTTCGGGCCTGCTGAAGCTGGGACTGAAGTTTTATAAACTCGGTGATGTCCCGTGCAATGCCACGAAACCCGATCGGCTGACCGGCCTGATCCCTTATCAGGGAAGCGGACAATTCATGAAAGCCCCGACTCCCGTCCTTCCCCATGATCTCATAAACCGCCTTTTTTCCAGGCTTTCCTGTCCTGTAAATCTGATTAAAAAACTCGTAGATTTCCTTGTGGGATCCTGGGGCCATGTAATCACGGTTGTTCATCCCAAGGAGTTCCTCCCTGCGATACCCCAGCATCCTGCACAGAGAATCATTATAAAAGGTAAAATTTCCGGACAGATCCACCTCAAAATATGCCTCTCCAATGCTGTCAAGGACGGTCCTATACCTTTTCTCGCTCCGCAGCAGGGCCTCCTCGGCCCGCTTCAGTTCGCTTGTCTCCTTCTCCAATTCCTCGATCCTCTGTTCCAGCTCTTCGTAGGTCGGCTTTTTCCCCATTGGAATCCCTCCACGCCCCCTCTTCTGTGTCCATGCATTGAACGTCTCCCAGAGACGGGATCTTAAATCTTTAGATTTCACAATTTCCGAGTTGGGGCGTTCTTCATTTTAGAGATTTATGAGATGACAAGCCCTGTGAGGATCGCCGGCTAAACCTCGAAATCCACCTTGATCTTGAACATCTTTATGGCAGGCAGGTTCAGGATCTCTTCAATCCCCGTCTCCTCTGAAATTTCTTTCAGGGCATTCTCAATAAACCTCATATCTTCCGCAATAAAGGTAAACCAGATGTTATAGGGGTTGTTTCTGAGGTAATTGTGCGTCACTCCGGGATGCCGGTTGACCGCCTCGACAAAGCGGTCGACCTTCTCCTCAGGGACCTTTGCGGCGCACAGGGTGCTCACAAAATTGAGCCGGGAGGAGTGGAAATTTCCGCCGATCCGCCGGATAATCCCCTCCTCCTTCATCCTCCTGACAGCCGACATGACCCCATCCTCAGTCAGATTGAGCCGTCTGCCCAGATCCTGGTAAGGACGGGACGTAATGGGAAAATCGGACTGGATCTCATTGAGGATCTTTCTGTCGGTCGAGTTCATGGGGTTTATTGGATTTGTTGGGTTTGTTGAGTTCATTGGGTTTATTGAGTTTGTTGGGCTAATTGACTATTACAGGCATCAGGCCCTACCCGGCTGATAGGCGCACAGGGGTTCCTCTGCGAGAAAATCGCCGGCCGCCTCAAAGGCCCGGGCCCGGCACCCGCCGCAGAACCGTATATATTCGCATCGGCCGCACTTCCCCTTGTAGGTGGAAAAATCCCGCAATTGGTTGAAGATTTTCGAATCACGCCATACAGAGGAAAAAGGACTCTGTTTCAAATCCCCGCAATTCAGCTCAAGGTAGCCACAAGGCTGGACAATCCCTGTATTTGAAATAAACACAAAGGACGTTCCGCCCAGGCAGCCTCGGGTCATGGCGTCCAGGCCATAGGTCTCAACATCGACCTTTTCCCCCTTCTGATGGGCCTCCTGACGCAAAATCCGGTAGTAATGGGGGGCGCAGGTGGCCTTTAGGTGGAGGGGGACCCGGTCCCGCATCCCATAAAACCAGTGGAGCACCCGCTCATATTCAAGGGCGTCGATCTCCTGGTTGACCATGTACTTGGCCCGGCCGGTGGGGACCAAGAGGAAGATGTGATGGGCCGCAGCCCCGAGACTGACCGAAAGGGCCAGAATCTTCTCCAGATCCCCGACATTGTCGCGGGTCACCGTGGTGTTGACCTGGAACTCCAGCCCGCCGGCCTTTAGCAGTTCGATGCCCGCCAGGGCGCGTCGGTACGCCCCCGGGACCTTTCGGAAGTCATCGTGCTGCCTCGCGTCTGCTCCGTCAATGGAGATGCTGACCCGTTTGATCCCCGAATCCTTCATCCGCTCAACCAGTTCCGGACGCAGCAGGGTCCCGTTCGTGGCCATGACCATGCGAAGGCCCAGATCGGTCCCTGTTTGCGCCAGATCGAAGACATCCTCCCTCAGCAGCGGTTCGCCCCCGGTCAGGATCACAATCGGCGTCCCCACCTCTCGGATTTCCTCAAGAACCTCATGGCACTTGGCCGTGCTCAGCTCCCCAGGGTACGACCCCCGCTCAGCCCCAGCCCGGCAGTGCACGCAGTTGAGGTTGCACTTCCGCGTGATCTCCCAGGCCACGAGGCGCAGTTGATTCCCGGCACGCGGGACATTCGATGTTTCCCGCCGTTGGCGGGATTCGATGTTTCCCGCCGTTGGCGGGATTCGATGTTGGTCATGCATGTCTCAATCGCTCCGCTGCCTCCCTTGCAAAGTAGGTCAGGATCAGGTCGGCCCCGGCCCTCTTGATGGACGTGAGCATTTCCATCATCACGCGCTCCCCATCGATCCATCCCTTGCTCGCCGCCGCCTTGACCATGGCGTATTCACCGCTCACATTGTAGGCGGCTAAGGGGAGGAGGGTAATCTCCCGGACCCGTGAGATGATATCCAGATAGGGGACCGCTGGCTTCACCATGATCATGTCGGCGCCCTCGTCCATATCCAGTTGGGCCTCCTTTAAGGCCTCCAGGGCATTGGCAGGGTCCATCTGATATCCGGTCCGGTCCCCGAACTGGGGGGCCGAGTCGGCCGCATCCCGGAATGGCCCATAAAAGCCGGATGCATATTTGACCGCATAGGAAAGAATGCCGGTCTGCTCGAACCCTTCCTCGTCCAGCGCCATCCGGATCGCGGCCACGCGGCCGTCCATCATGTCGGAGGGCGCTACAAAATCCGCCCCGGCCCTCGCGTGGGACACGGCCTGACGGGCCAGCAGTTCCAGGGTCGCGTCATTGTCCACCGTGCCGTTTGCAATCACCCCGCAATGGCCGTGATCCGTGTACTCACACAGGCACACGTCGGTCATCACCACCAGTTCGGGGACCTTGGATTTAATGGCCGACACAGCCTGTTGTACAACCCCGTCCTCGGCCCATGACCGGCTCCCGGTGGGGTCCTTGCTGTCCGGGAGACCGAAAAGGATAATGGACGGGATCCCGAGGGACCATAATTCGTCGGCCTCCTTGACAATGGTATCCACAGTAAAATGAAACTGCCCGGGCATGGAGGGGATCGGGTCCCTGACACCCTGCCCCGGCTTCACAAAAAGCGGCGCAATAAAATCCTTTACCGAAAGGGTGGTCTCGCGGACCATATCCCGAATGGCCTTGGTCCTGCGAAGCCTCCTGGGTCGTATTTTCATGCTGCTTATCTCCTTATCAAAATTGATGGTCTCGTAGAAAGTCAGAAAATGGCCTTTTCCGTCATTCCGGCGAAAGCCGGAATCCAGTAAATCACTTATAAAACCTTGGACCCCGTCCCGCCATTCGGCGGGATTCAACGGGGTGACGACTTTTTACGAATGCATCAAAATCGGTGCTCAAAAAGGGACCAAAAAGACTCAAGAGACCCAAACGATTCAGACTGCCACTTCGAACTTCAGCTCACTTTAGTCGCTTCCTCCTATTTCCTCATCCGTCAGGTAGCATGCCGGGTCGGGCGCCCAGATATCCCCTGTCACCACCTCGGCCCTGACCCTGAAATTGCCGGCGCACACGTCCAGCCAG
>Ga0172369_10009536_pt1 | contig 10709 bp, 5 predicted proteins | sample LakKiv25m_FD_114539 | JGI IMG/M metagenome (GOLD analysis project Ga0172369, IMG submission 114539) | Freshwater microbial communities from Kabuno Bay, South-Kivu, Congo - kab_022012_11.25m | ecosystem: Environmental > Aquatic > Freshwater > Lake | place: Democratic Republic of the Congo...
AAATCCGCTGCCAGGTAGTCAGTTATAAGGCCGGCAAAGTCAGTCCAGGTGGCATCATCGGTCTTGCCACGTCGTGAAAAGGTATCGACCCCATCACGCAATCGAGCGCGAAAATCGTCCAGGTTCATCTCTTTACGATCAAGTCCGATGACGGCGAACTGTGCCGGCAACCAGTGATCCAGATACAGGTTGTAAAGCGCCGGCATTAATTTGCGCCAGGTCAGATCTCCTGCCGCGCCGAAGATGACCATGACCGTGGGGGACGGTTGCATTGCTTTATTCATCGCCTACTCCCATCGGGTGTGAAATATCCCTTTTTCATCAATTTCATCATGTCGTAACTCTCGGCGATCAGTTGCGAAACCGTGTGTCATGGTAATGCATAGGCACGTTGGTGACGGGTCAGATATTACGACAATAACCTTGGCGAGAGCAGTATCACCACCGCTGCCGCAGACAATTATCATCCGCTCGCCGGCCGGCAAAGCAACCTATTCCGCGGCATTGGACGCACTCTTCCGCACCCATAACGCCGTTCGCGAGCGCGGCGACAGCGGCTACCGGCCAGGCGAGAAAATTGCCATCAAGGTGAACCTGATCACTTCGCTCGACTGGAATCACCCCAAGTGGAGCTGGCGCCCATGCATCAGCGCCGGGGCGGTGGGTAAGCATTATTACACCCAACCGCGGAGCTTGCATGCTTCAGCGACGCGGGCGACGGCGACCAGGTAGGCGGCGGCGCGGGTAGTCACTCCGTGTTCGTCGCGCGTATCGAGGACTTTCCAGAAGGCCTCAGTCATGCGGGAATCCAGGCGATCGTGCACGGTTTGCAGGTCCCAATAGTAACCGCCGATATTCTGCACCCATTCGAAATAGGACACGGTGACGCCGCCAGCGTTGCAGAGGAAATCGGGCACCACCAGCACACCGTTGCGGTAGAGGATCTCGTCGGCGGCCGGGGTGGTGGGACCGTTGGCGGCTTCGGCGATAATCTTCGTCCGAATCCTGCCGGCGTTCTGGCCGGTTATGACGTTCTCCAGCGCGGCGGGACAGAGCACGGTGCATTCCAGCTCGAGCAGGTCGTGGTTGCTGATGGGCGTCGTGTCCGGCATGCCGACAACTGAACCGGTCAGTTTCTTGTGATCGCAGGCCGCCTGCCAGTCGATGCCGCCGGCGTTGAAAATGCCGCCGCGGCTGTCGCTGAGGGCGATGTGCGCGCCGGCTCTGGCCAGGAAAACGACCTTATCTCAAGTATACGTCAGTTAGCCGGCGTCAAGCTATATTATCGCCGGCTTATTGATAGGAATAGTGATATTTTTCACACTAACGCGGGCTGTTATAAAGCGGCGGGCGGCTAGTTACCGGACTGGCGGATAATCGGGGGAGATAGAGGACCAATTCGCCGTTCAGCTCTGCCAAACGTGCATCCAGCTCGGACAGGGCATTGGGAGCTTTGGAAAGGTCGCCGTTCTTCGCGAGCATCTCGAGATTGTAAGCTGCCTGGCGGGCAATTTCGGCGGCGAAGCCGGCTACCGATCCTTTAAGCGAGTGCGCAATACGGCGTACTTCTCCGGCGTCATGCCGCTCCAGCGCCACCCGCAACAAGTCCACCTGATGGGGACAGTCTTCCAGGAAAACCTCGATTATTTCTCGCAGCAGCTCCTCGTCGCCTTCCATGGCCGCCAACGCCGCCCGCGGATCGAAGGCGGTGAAGGAAGGGGCGCTCCACCCGGCGAGTTGACCGTCGTCTTGCGGGCGGACATCGAGGTGCTCGTTTTTAAGCTGATTCAACACGCGGTGCATCTCCTGAAAGAGCCTGTCCGCGGTAATCGGTTTCGCGATATACCCGTCCATGCCGGCCTGCAGACAGGCTTCTCGATCGCCTTTCATGGCATGCGCGGTGAGCGCGACGATGGGGATGCGGCGGCTGTGCCGGCGCTGTTCTAGGATGCGAATCCGGGCGGTTGCCGCATATCCGTTCATGTTGGGCATCTGCACATCCATCAGGATCAGGTCGAATACGTCGTCGAGCCAGGCTGCCAGAGCTTCATTTCCATCGTTGGCGAGCATCACGGTATGCCCGTGCTTCTCCAGGATACGCAGGGCGACACGCTGGTTGACCTGGTTATCCTCCGCCAGCAAGATATGCAACGGTCGATCGATGACCGGCGCCTTCTCATCCCGCGTTGCAACGACTGCCGGCAAGGATGGAACCAGCAATCCCAGCGCTTCCAGCAAGGCGATTTGCAGATCTGATTGCTTCACCGGCCGGTGCACGATCCTGGCAATACCCGCCTGCCGGCACCATTCGGCATCCTTCGCCAGGTCAACGCCCCCGCTCAACAATAATATCGGCCCATCCATGCCGGCGGCGCGCAGTTGGCGGGCTATATCGATGCCGCTCGTGCCAGGCATTTCATCATCGATGATTGCCGCCGCGGCCAGAGGGGCGGCGGCCGAGCACTCGCCGGCATCGGCCTCATCGAATGCATCGGTCTGCATTTCCCAGCGAGCGAGCATTCCGATCAACAGCTCGCGGCCGGCATCCGGATCGCCGATCACCAGCACCCGCCGGCCCGCCAGCGGAGTCGCATCCGGCAGTTCGGCAACGGGCATTGCTTCCTCCCACGGTTCGAACCGCGCGGTGAAATGGAAGGTGCTTCCCACTCCTACCTGGCTTTCCACCCAGATTCGCCCACCCATCAACTCGGTAAGCTGGGCGGAAATCGCCAGCCCGAGTCCGGTGCCGCCATATCGCCTCGTGGTTGAGCTGTCCGCCTGCGCGAAGGCATCGAAAATCGCCTTATGCTTTTGCGGAGGAATGCCGATGCCGGTGTCCTTTACGACGAATTGAAGCAAAACTCCACTATCCGACGATTCGCGTTTAACGGTCATCACGCATTCGCCTTTATCGGTGAATTTGACGGCGTTGCCGACCAGGTTTATGAGTATCTGCCGCAAGCGTTCCGGATCGCCGATCAACGCCGATGGTACATCGGGCGGCACATCGTAAGCCAGCTTCAATCCTTTCTGCCGCGCGCGCAGAGAGAAGGCGGTCATCGTTTCGTCGATAAGGGTTACCAGATCGAAAGGCACCGGCGACAGCTCCAACTTGCCCGCCTCCACCTTGGCGAAGTCGAGAATGTCGTTCAGCAGGGACAACAGTGCATCCGCCGACGACCGCACGGTCGCCAGGTTTTCGTGCTGTTCGGCGGTCAGCGGCGTATCCAGCATCAGGTCGGTCAGTCCAATCACGGCATTCATCGGCGTACGGATTTCATGACTCATATTGGCCAGGAACTGGCTTTTGGCGCGATTGGCCGTTTCCGCTTCATAACGCGCGCGGACCAACTCGGTAACATCGATGAAGTTTTCCAGGTAGTGTGGCCTGCCGTTCAACATCAACGGCACCGCCGTTTTGAGCACCGGAATCGAATCGCCGTTTGTGCGCATAAGCATGCAATCTCGGCTGATAACCTGCTGATCGCCGTCGAGCATCTCGCACACCGGTTTTTCCGACGTACAGAGATATTTTTGGCAGAAGGAGCCAATGAATTTTTCGCGCGTTACCGAGATCATATCGAGCGCCATCTGGTTGGCATCCACAATCCGGTGAGTCTGCGCGTCAATCAACACGATGCCCGCTTGCACGGACTCGAAGAGCCGCTTCAGACGATTTTCACTTTCACGCAGCGCCGATTCCGCCTGCATGCGCACGATGGCGCCGCCGATGCTCCCGGCGGCTACGCGCAAAATCGATACCTCCGAATGGGACCATGGTCTGCTGTTCTGGCAATCGTCGAAACCGATGAATCCCCAGAACTGATCTTCCAGTTTGAGGGGCACAACAACGGTGGAGCGCGCCCTGAACGGCGCCAGCGCGGCACGCTCGATGGGCGGAAAGTCACTTACCAACCCTTCGATAACCTCGCCGGCGCCAAGTATCTCGCGCCAGCGGCACAGGTCCGTGTCATAAGAGATATTGTGCAGCGCAGTATTGTTCAACTGGGAAGCGAGAAGGTTGCGGGACCATTCGTAGCGCAGGCTGGCGCACAATCCTTCGCTGATACGGTTGGGATGGTTCTCGAAGATATAGGCGCGATCCACGCCGGCGGCCATGCCCAGCACTTCCAGTGCCTTAACTACCGCGGACGGGAAATCGGCATTGGTGAGCAACTGATTGGAGGCCTTCGCTACGCCGAGCAGCACGCGGTCGTGCGTGATCAGCGCCTCTTCGGCATTGAGATGTTGAATCACGTTGCCGATCTGCGCGCCAAAGGCTTCCAGCGCGGCGCGCATGGCATGGTTGATGGCATCATGCCGTCGCGATGCCACGCACAGTCCGGCGATCACCTCTCCTTCGTGGTGGATGGGGATCAAGCCGGCCACGAGAATACCATCTCGCCTGATGCTTTCCATCGCTTCCCCGAGTTTTTCGACGGGTAAATATACGGGGTTGCCCGCATACAACAGGCGCGCCAGCGGCGCATCCGGGGCAAGGCTGAAAAACTGCATCTGTGCCTCGCCGGACAGGCCTTTCGATTCCGCCATCATCAAGTATCTGGTTCGCTCCTCCGTAAGGAAGATAGCGCCGACATCCATCCCGGAGACGCGCATCGCCGCCTCGAGGCACAGAGGCAAGGCATTCCGAAGATTGGAGACGGTACCGAGCGCAAGCCCCAGGTCGCGTTCGGCGATAATGAGCTCTTCGGCGGCCTTGCGCTCATCGATGTCGCGGACGAACAGCATCAGGCAATCCCGGCCATGATAACGGAACAGATCACCCGATACCTCGACATGCAGCGGCGCGCCGTTCTTTTTGATATAAGTTCGTTCGCCGACATAAGGGGTCTCGCTGGTGATGATATGCTCGATCTTCTCCCGGATGGCTTGCGTGCCGGATTCCTCGATATCCTCGTAATGCATGTTCATCAGCGCATCCTGACTGTAGCCCAGCCACTCGGCCGCGATGCCGTTTGCTGCCAGGATGGCATGTGTTTCCAGATCGAGGATGAAGATACCCTCCGGCGCCTGGTCGAACATGCGGCGGAAGCGATTTTCAGAAGCAGCGATGCGCTGTCGTGATTCGCGGCTGGTATGCATGAGGGTCAGATACATGAGGGTGAAGAGACAAGCGCACAGAATGACCAAGATTGCCGATAGCCGTACCCGCATTAAATTCCGCATCCAATGCGCGACGTTCATATCGAGGCCGGTGACGGCAACAACCGAGCCGGCGGCGGAGACGACAGGCGCATATACGGAAACCCAGACACCATCTTCGTTGCCGGTTGGTCCTTCGACAAAGGGAATACCGTCTTCGAACAGGCTCAGTAGTTGCCGGTTGGAGGTGGGATATACTTCACCCGGCGGAGAATAGCCATCCGATCCTACCGGCTCGGCATCAGCCAGGTAGACTACCCGGTCATTGCGTTTCCCTATCAAATGAACGATACGGCAATCAGCCTTATTGGCGATGTGAATAGCGATAAGCTGACGGCGAATCCGGCTGAACACCGGCGTTTTCGAGTCCTCCGGCCTGCCGGTCAGGTGCCCCGCCGCATCGGCGTCGATGGCTGAGTTGATCGAGACGATCCGCGCCAGCAGCATATCCCGCATCATGCGGTCCTGGTGGTTGCCTACAAAATCGACAAGAAACTGCCCGATGATGATAATGATGACGGGCGCGATAATCATGATACCGGTAAACTGGTGCCGCACGCTGATATCGGCATTATCGATATCGTCGTGCTGCACGGCTTGTGAATAACCCCATAGTAAAGTAGCTATACTGAAGGTCAGGATAACCTGCACCATTTCAATCGGAATGTGCATCAACCGAAGAAAGGTTTCCGCATTGATGACAGTGGAGGGGAAGAAGGTTACGGAAGGCGTTACGACGTTGGAAGCGCCGTAGAGGATGAAAAGGACGCCGGCGGCGCATAACCAGTTGCGTTCGCTCCCTTCGGCGCTCCGTGCTACCTGAAGCAGCGCCAGCGAAACCCACAGGCTGCCGACCACCCCGAGACTGTAGCACACGGTAGCGCGTAAATCCGCGATGCTGTTGAGAATGCCGACCGAGGCCAGCACAAACAGGGTGATGATGATCAGACTGCCGATCGCGGTATTATGATGGTAACTGATGCCTTTGCCGAATTCCGCAAGCGCGAAGTAGGCGATTATGGTGAGTGCAATCCCGATAATGGTAAAAGTGGAATTCGTTCCCAGGCTGAAAGAGAAGAGCAGACCCCACTGATTGATGCCCTGCACGATGCCGAATAACAACAGCGCGCCCCATGGCAGCTTGCGCCGATCGGCCTTGCGCAAAATGATGCAGACCACCGCCAACACGACAAGTGCCAGCCCATTGCAGAACAACAGGTAATCGATATGACCTTGCCAGAAATTTTGAAACGTATATGTTGCTTCGCTCACGGACACTCCTTGTATTCGTCCGCGGGGGACGTGCCAGTCCACCTTCGCCGAATCAATGGAGAGACACAGCAGTTATTCCATGTCAGGTCCCGTATCAAGAGAAGATTATTAACGTTAAGGTAATTTTACGTTAACCGACAAAGCTGCTGTTTAAGCAGGCGAGAGGTGGGGACAACATTCTTAGCAGGCGCTGCATCGACATGCAGTCTCGGGCAAGTCGTCGGGAACGACACTTGAGGATCGATCGCGAAATGTGGAAGAAGTGTTTGATATGATGAATGATCCGGGAAAGCCGATGGAACTGGAAATGATACTCATGCGCCAGTGGGCAGGGCAGGCGGCGCCACATGCCGGCCTGCTCGAACAACGGGTGTTGGAATTGGAGAGCCTGGGCATGAGTGATGACGAAGAGATGCCCGGCGTGCCCAGCACGGTGCGTCAATATGCCATCGCGTCGCTGCAGCACAATAAACCGGCCTATTTCATCACCTACGATGATTTATTGCTGTCGCATCGCGACACATTGGAGACGCGCTACGGGCTGGCTATTTTATCTGTATACGAAGCCATGTTATTATTAAAAGATAATGACATGCCGCCCAACTGACGAAATGCCGAAAATGCCGGCGCCTGATACGATAGCCGCCCTCTCCACGCCTGCCGGAGAGGGCGGCATTGGCATCATCCGGCTTTCCGGGCCGGAGGCAATCCCCATCACCTTGCGCCTGTTCCGCCCGGCGAAGGACGCGCCGCTGGAACAGCCTCAGCCATTCAAGCTGTATTACGGCCACATCTACCGACCCGGCTCCGGCGAGACGGTGGATGAAGTGTTGATGAGCGTGATGCCCGCTCCGCACAGTTACACTCGAGAAGATGTGGCGGAGATCAGCGCCCATGGCGGGACGGCGCCGCTACGGGCAATATTGACGCTGATAATGGCGGAAGGGGCGCGGCTGGCGGCGCCCGGGGAATTCACCCAGCGCGCCTTCCTCAATGGCCGCATCGACCTGACTCAGGCGGAGGCAGTGCTTGATACCATCCGCGCGCGCACCGACGCCGGGCTGCGCGCGGCGCAGGCGGTGCTGGAGGGAGAGTTGGGCCGTCGCGTGCGCGCGCTGCGCGAGCGGCTGGTAGAGCTGCTCTCCTCGCTGGAGGCGGCCATCGACTACGCGGAAGACGATTTGACCTTCCTGACTCCAGAACAGATCGAGGCAACCATTGCGGACTGCCGCGTGGAGGTAACCGAGTTGATCTCCTCACATGCGCGCGGAAAGCTGTTGCGCGAAGGCGCCGGCACGGTTATCATCGGCCGCCCGAATACCGGAAAATCCAGCCTGCTCAACGCGCTGCTGGGCGAGGCGCGCGCCATCGTCACTCCGGTGCCTGGTACCACGCGCGATGTGATCGAGGAGCAGATCGACCTTGCGGGTATACCGCTGCGCCTCATCGACACCGCGGGCATCCGCCATACCAAGGATGCCGTGGAGCGCATCGGCGTGGAGCGCAGCCGCGCGTCGCTGGAGCGCGCCGACCTGGTGCTGCTGGTGCTCGACCGCGCGAAGCCATTGCGGAAGGAAGACCGCGAGCTGCTGGCGCTGGTGAGCGAGCGGCCTGCCATCGTCATCCTCAACAAGGCCGACCTGCCGGCGGCCATTTCGCGCGACGCTCTTTCCAGTGACGTGCCCGTGGTCGAGCTTTCCGCCGCCACCGGCGCCGGCTTGTCGGAACTAGAGGGGGCGATGCGCGACCTGCTGCTTGGCCCCGCCGTGCAGAGCGAATCCCCCGCCCTCGCCAACCTGCGCCAGCGCGAAGCCGCGGAGCGCGCCGCCGTTGCATTGGAGCAGGCCGCCCTCTCCGCCGGCGCCGGCGCTTCCGAAGAGCTGCTCGCGGTGGACCTGATGGCCGCCACTGCCGCGCTGGGAGAAATAACCGGCGAGGACGCGCGGGAGGACGTGATTCAAAATCTGTTCGCGCGGTTTTGCGTGGGGAAATAACATGAGATACCGGGCACATTCCATCGCACCCGATGTCTCACATACAGCAGGGGGACTTTATTACCATTGTCGGACCAATCTTTTCGCGGAGCGCCGGTATTCAACGATTCACACACCCTCGTCCCTCGCTGGTAAATGGGATTTCATTGACCCACACATACATCATCGGTATAATTTGCCGGAACTTTCGCTCTCGATAATTGGAGGACATTATGAGCACCGACCGTTTAAAGATTGCTTTGCCGAAGGGAAGCTTGCAGGAGGCCACTTATCGCCTCTTCGAGCGCGCCGGGTGGAAGATCAGCGCCACCTCGCGCTCCTACTTCCCGCGCATCGACGATCGAGAGTTGGAAGCGGTGCTCATCCGCGCGCAGGAGATTGCCCGCTACGTGCAGGACGGGGTGATGGACTGCGGGCTAACGGGCCGCGATTGGGTGGCGGAAAACGACGCCGACGTGATCGAGGTGGCCGCGCTGATCTACTCGAAGCAGGAGGCGCGCCCGGTGCGCTGGGTAGTGGCGGTGCCAAACGACTCGCTGTTGACCTCGATCAAGGACTTACAGGGGAAACGAATTGCCACCGAACTGGTGAATACCACGAAGAAATTTCTCGCCGACCATGGCGTCAAAGCGCACGTCGAATTTTCCTGGGGCGCAACCGAGGCCAAATGCCCGGAGTTGGTGGACGCCATTGTAGACGTCACCGAGACCGGCAGCTCGCTGCGCGCCAACAACCTGCGCATCATCACCGATGTCATTGAGTCTGTTACCGTGCTGGTGGCGAACAAAACCGCCTGGGACGATCCCTGGAAGCGGCGCAAGATCGAGCAGCTCGCACTGCTGCTGCAAGGCGCCTTGCGCGCGGAGGGCAAAGTCGGCCTGAAAATGAACGTGGCCGCCGATCACGTCAAGCGCGTGCTAAGCCTGCTTCCGGCTATGAAAGGCCCGACCATCTCCCGGCTTACGGATGAGACCTGGGTGGCGGTAGAGACGGTGATCGATGAAAAGACCGTGCGCGAAATCCTGCCCCAGCTCAAGGCGGCGGGGGCGCAGGATATCATCGAATACCCGCTCAATAAAGTGATTCCGTGAAGTCTCCGCGCACGCTCCGTATCCATGCGGCAATCGCCACTAATTGAATCGCGCCCGCCATATAAATCGCCGGCAGATGCCAGACTCTCGCGATCAATCCAATTGCCACCGGCACGCCGATGCCCTCGATGAAGGAGGAGACGGCGGATGTAACGCTAGCGCGGCTGGGGCCGGTGATGGCTTGCTGCAGGCGGCTTTCCACCAGGACGCGCGCCGTGGGATTTGAGATTGGAGATAGATGTTACAGGCCAACCGGTCAGTAAGCATCTTTTCTTAAACTGAGGGTGGTAAGCGAGACAATGCGCTCGGTCTCATCGATATTCTTTATTATCTCTGGTTGTCAACATCCGGTCGATCCGATTCATCTGAAAAACCGGTGATCTGCGGTGATCTGGATCGCGGTATTGACAATGGACTCACTTTGTAATACGCTTTTTCCGGCTGGCCGCGGATAAAACCATAACCCACGCAGCGACGCCATACCAGCCCGCGAGGCGCCTGTTTATACTTGCTCGCTCCGATTGCATTGGGGCGCGCAGGGGTAAGCAGGCGCCTTTCCTGTTTGGAGGGGATGATGATACAGACAACCGGAAAGATGAAGCGGATGAAGGTGCGGACCTGGGAGCTGCGCGCGGCGGCGGTAGATCCGAAATATCGCCGGGAGATGATCGAGCGCTATCACGATTTGCACGGCCAGACTTTGACCCCGGGGAGCGTGGTGGAATTCCTGAAGCTGGGGCAACCGGCTATCGGCATATTGATGATGGCCGGCGGGCGGATGCATCATATCCTCGATGCCGAAGGCAAAGAACACGCCGTGCCGCGCGATAAGGTTATCGATATCTCCACTGCCTTCATCGGCGCCAGTCAAACGCGGCACGAGATCGTTACCGAATTGCGCGACCTTCAGCTCGAGCGGGAGGAATTGAAGGCCGGGATCGATCTGCGGACGTTGTGGGAGCTGGCCGCCGCCGAATATCGGGCGTGGAGTCTCGCTGAGCTGACCGAACTGTATTACGCCGGGCATCCTGGTCCGCATGGCCGGGCGGCGCTTTACCGCGCGCTGGCGGAGAGCGGCCTGTTCCGCCGGGATGGGCAGTGTTTCATTCCCGTCTCCCGCGAAGAAGCGGCACAGTGGCTGGAACAGGAGCGGCAGGCGGAAGTGACCGAAGCGTGGCTGCGGGAAGCG
>Ga0172369_10009537_pt1 | contig 10709 bp, 9 predicted proteins | sample LakKiv25m_FD_114539 | JGI IMG/M metagenome (GOLD analysis project Ga0172369, IMG submission 114539) | Freshwater microbial communities from Kabuno Bay, South-Kivu, Congo - kab_022012_11.25m | ecosystem: Environmental > Aquatic > Freshwater > Lake | place: Democratic Republic of the Congo...
ATCCCGGAGACCGGATTAATTTTGGGAAACATACAAGGTATAAAAACAAAACTGTTGTAGTAGATGGAAATATCATTACAAGCCAAGGGCCTGCCACTGCAATGGAATTCAGTCTTGCTATAGTTAAAAAACTTATGGGTAACAGTACTGCGAAAAAGATTGCAAAACATGCCTTGTTGAAATAATTTCTTCCTTTCGCACCGAATTTTGCAAAGTAAAAATGCGTCCCGAACAGCTCTTATTTCTTCCATGATGCTGCGAGCATACTTGGGGACGTGTCAAAAAGGGACACACCTATTTGTTGAGGTGTGTCCCTTTTTGACACGTCCCCAAGAGTCCGCCTGCTGTCCAACCTGTTGAAAAAGCCGCCTGGAGGTTATACCCGCCCGTACGGCCGTCTATATCAATGACTTCTCCCGCGAAATAAAGGCCTTTCACTATCCTGGATCCCATAGTTTTCGGATCTATCTCTTTTACCGATACTCCACCACATGTCACCATTGCCTCCTGTATCGGCCGCACAGATTCTACGGTCATCCTGAAGCCTTTCAATTTTTCCAGAAGAACATTTCTTTCTTCCCTGGAAATCTGGGCGGACTTTTTATCCGGATCCATGCGCGCTGACTCAAGAATCTTTTTTACGAGCCTCGCAGGCACAAATTCTTTCAGGGCATTACTTATTTTTTTGGCGGGGTTATTTTTAAACTCTTCATGAAGAAGCGTCTCCAGCTCATGATGATTTACATCCGGTTTGAAATCTATCGAAAGAAAAACTTTTTTTCCGGAGTCCAGCGCTTCATATATTATGGCGCTCATATGAAGCATGACAGGCCCTGATATTCCGAAATGCGTAAATATCATTTCCCCGCCATCTTCATGAATAAGTTTATTATCAGCGTAAACGCCGATCTTGGCGTTTCCAAATGATACACCCTGCCACTCTTTCAAAAAATTATTTTTCAATATTATCCCGGTGAGTCCCGGCTTCGGTTTTATTACAACGTGGCCAAATTTTTTTGCGATATGAAAACCGAATCCCGAGGAGCCTGTCTGAGGATAAGAAAGCCCGCCCGTGGCTATTATTACCTTTTTAGCGCTGCACACGAAACCGTCTTTTGTGGTGATTTCAAAAATCTCGCCTTTTTTAATTATATTCGAAACCTCTTTCCTGTATAAAATATGGCACCCGGAATCCTTCATATACTTTACAAGTATGCGGAGGACGTCGCCCGCTTTATCAGTAATAGGAAAAACCTTGCCGCCGGGCTCTGTTTTAAAGTCCAGGCCTCTTTTCCTGAAAAATCTCAGGAGCTCTTTATTGAAAAATATGCTGAACGCATTTCTGAGAAATTTTCCGGTTTCGGAAAAATTATTAATGAAATCTTCCACGCTTTCGCAGCTATTCGTGATATTGCATCTTGAGTTCCCGGATAAAAGGAGTTTTTTGCCGGAGGAATCGGTTTTTTCCAGAAGAAGAGTTTTATTGCCTTGTTCGGCTGAGCGGCCCGCAGCCATCATGCCTGCCGGGCCAGCGCCTATAACTATTACATCAAACATCACGCCCTGATTTCTTTTAGGATACTGACACCGAGTTTTTCGAACATCTCCTTTAATTTAGCTGTAGGAAGCCCTAATACATTAAAATAAGAACCTTTTATGTTATCAAAAATAAACGAGCCCGGCCCTTCTATTGAAAATCCGCCTGCCTTGTCGTACGGCCCAAGCAATTTAAAGTATTTGGGAATCTCTTCATTTTTAAGCTTTTTCACGGTCACCAGTGACATTTCGTAGTCTGAAATCAGGTTTTCTTTTTTAACGTCTATTACGCAAAGGCCCGTATAAACTCCTATAGTCTTTCCTGACATTTCTTTCAGCATCTTTTTTGCGTGGCTTGCATTTCTTGGTTTGCCGATTATTTTATTGCCGAGTAGCACTACCGTATCTACGCCTATCACGTATCCGGATTTAATTTTTTTAACGACTGCCTCCGCCTTTATACGGGCGTTTATCATCGCGACCTGATCGGGAAGAGCACTAACGGTCATATACTCCACGGCATTGCTCGGCATTACCTTATGCCTTATGCCGCAGGAGGCAAGTATCTCATGCCTTCTCTTTGAATTAGATGCTAATATAATATTCATAGTTACACCAATATACTCTTAAACTCAAAATATCTCAAGCGTAAACTTGACAAAACTAACATTGTCAGAGTGTCAAGTTTTTAAGGTTTGAAGAGAAAATTTTTGAAGGCCCAGGGAGCTTTTTTATCAAGGTAAGTGCCTAGATTTTCTTTGAAAAATACTTGGTAGTTTTTGAACGGCGTCCAGTCCGAAGGCTCCGAGATAAACTTTCCAAGATACGACTTCGCAATATCAAGTATATATTCGTAAGGAATCTCGTCCGGCTCAAGCACTCCCTGCTCTGGATTTTCTATCGCCCACATGACGCCAGACACAACGCCTATCGCCACCTGCAGCGTAGTAGCGTTTTGATGCGGTACCAACTCTCTGGATTCGTCTATGCTCAAAACGCTTCCCGTCCACCACGAATTATAACGATGCCCCATGATCAGGGCTCCCAGAGCGTCCGAGCCTCCTATTATCTCGTCATTCATGATCCTTATCTTCGGCTGCAGCTCATAGTTCCTGCATCTTAATTCATAAAGCGAAGAAAGCGTATCGTCGGAAGGCATATACGCATAGTTAACCGTGGGCCTGTATACAGCCCTTCCTTTTCTCCACACAGTAAGCCTGTCTGAAATAGTAAATGCCTCTGCATGCCTTATAACCATGCCTACGATCTCTCCGCCAGGCACCCAGGAACGCACCCATGTATTCATTCCCATGCGCGAAAGAAATATTTGATTCCTCGGCCCTATCTCAGGCGCATTAGCCAGCTCCGGAAGCTCGTTCTCGTGCGTGCCCCATCCGATCTCTGCGGGAGAAATTGCCTCTTCCCTGAGGCCTTCAATACTCCATGTACCCACAAACTCATCCACCTGCTTCGGCTTGTCGGAAATCTGAGTGTCCCTCTCGCTGCAATGTATGACCTTTACGCCCAGCTTCATGCTAAGCTCCGGGAATTTATCTTCCTTTAAAAGCTTTTCAATAACCTTTTTATCTTTTTTTGAGACAGCCTTGTCTTTAAGGACCTTGAAAGCTATGTCTACGATGCCTTTTTTTGTAAAATGCGATATGAGCCCGGGATTTGCGCCGTGGTCCAGAATAGCCGTAGCAGCCTTCTGGTCATTATTCCATTTGGAAATCGTTTTCCAGATTTCCATCTGCTTGTAATAAAGGGATTTTTCAAAAGGGGTTTTCTTATCTATATTCGCGTACGGGTCCCATTCTTCAACAGATGTATTAACGTATAAAACTTTATTATCATGGCACCAGTTAATCATGTTTACAGAATCTATATTCCAGGCGAGATCTACAAGTAGCCCGCCGGGAGAAAGATGCCTGGATAAAGTCTTCGCTATATTTATAGGGGTAATCCTCTCCTGAAAATATTTCACGCCTTTTCTTATCCAGGAGTTAAGCTCTGAGCGCTTATCGGCAAAATCAATTACTGTGATATTTTTATAAGGGATGTCTATGTGCTTCAAAAGGAGAGGCAGCGCGCATCTTCCGACCGAACCATACCCTATCATCAGGACTTTATTTTTAAATTTCATCATAATTTTCTTTTTTCAGTTTACAACAATTCAATGCTTATGTCAAACATAGTAAAAATTTTATTTGATAAAAAAATTTTTTTTGATAGAATAAGTTTGTAGATTTTATACTATAAGGGAGGAATGGTGGAGTTCAAAGGAAAAATTCTTGTTATCGGATGCGGTTCCGTATCCCAATGCGCAATACCGCTTATATTAAAGCTTATAGATGCCCCGCCAAAGAATATCACCATAATGGATTTTACGGATAACAGGCCGCGCGTAAAAGACTCTCTAAGTAAAGGCGTAAAATACGTAATTGACCGCGTCACTCCTCAAAACTACGACGTCCTTCTGAAAAAATATGTAAGTCGCGGAGACCTGATAGTAGACCTGGCCTGGAACATAGACTGTCTCGCTATGCTTCAGTGGTGCAGGGACAACCGGGTGCTTTACGTAAATACATCCGTTGAGGTATGGGATCCTTACAAAAAAGGCGTTAACAATAACCCAGCCGACATGACGCTCTACGTAAGGCAGATGGAAATACGCGAACTTATTAAAAAATGGGGCGACAACAGCGGCACAACCGCTATCGTAGATCATGGAGCAAATCCGGGCCTTGTATCTCATTTTACAAAGATCGCCCTGGAAGACATAGCTAAGAAAATCGTTTACAGTAAATCAAAAAATAAACGCATAGGAATACTAAAAGAAGCCCTGGGGAATAAATATTATCCGGAATTAGCCAGGAGTTCCGGCGTTAAAGTTATCCATATAAGTGAACGCGACACCCAGGTTTCCGACAAGCCGAAGCAGGTGGATGAATTCGTAAACACATGGAGCATTGAAGGATTTTTCGAGGAAGGCATCGCCCCCGCAGAGATGGGTTGGGGAACGCATGAAAAAAATATCCCGGAAGGATCGTGCTTTCACAAAACAGGCCCCAAAAACCAGATCTGCCTGGAGAAAATGGGGGTAAATACGTGGGTACGCTCCTGGGTGCCTGATTGCGAGATTACCGGCATGGTCATCAGACACGGCGAGGCATTTGGAATATCGGACAGGCTCACTGTCTGGAACAATAAAGGAAAGGTTCTTTACAGGCCTACGGTTCATTACGCTTACTGCCCATGCGACGCCGCTATAAATTCTCTGCACGAGCTTGAGATGAGGCGCTACAACCTCCAGAAAAAACAAAGGATAATGAATAACGAAATTATAGGAGGAGAAGACAGGCTTGGGGTGCTGCTGATGGGCCATGATTTTAACTCATGGTGGACAGGAAGCCTGCTGGACATCAAAGAAGCGAGAAAGCTGGCCCCTAACCAAAACGCCACCACCCTGCAAGTTGCTATATCCGTAGTAGCGGCCGCCAGATGGATGATTGAAAATCCCAACAAAGGCTTTAACCTGCCGGACGATCTGCCGCATGAAGAAATAATGAAAATCGCGAAACCGTATCTCGGGCCCTTCGTCTCAAAGCCCGTTGACTGGACGCCTCTTAAGAATAACGATAAAACATTCAGGACGCTGGGTATTAAAAAACCAAAACTTAAGGACGTCTGGCAATTCACGACATTTCTTACGTCTAAACCATGAAAAATAAAACAGGCGGCACGGAAAACCTGATACGCAGGATGCTTAAAAAACATTCCTCTCCTCTTATGCTTATAGAGGAGGATGCGCTTGAAAAGCAATTCAAGGTTTTTCGCAGCGCACTTCCCGAGGTTACGCCTTATTACGCGATAAAAGCAAACCCGTATCCGGAGATTATTAAAAAATTCGTCGAGCTGGGAACTGGTTTTGACGTGGCGAGTGCGAACGAGATGAATACAGTCCTGGAGCTCGGGGCGAACCCGGAAAAAGTAATCTTCGCAAATACCATAAAATCCAACGAAGACATAAGAACCTCTTACAAAAAAAAGGTCAAGATGATGACCTTTGATAATGAGCCTGAACTCTATAAGATCGCCAAATACTGTCCCGGCGCCAGGGTCCTTATACGTATAAAAGTAGCGAATGTCGGAAGCATAGTGGAGTTGTCGCTGAAATTCGGCGCGGACCCGGAGCAGTCCATATCTCTTCTTAAAAAAGCTAGGTCCATGGGCCTTAAGCCGGTAGGGTTGAGTTTTCATGTAGGCTCGCAGTGCACTAACGCGGAAAATTACCTGCAAGCTCTTGAGATCGCATCCGCCATATTCAATGAAGCAAAACAATCCGGCTTATTCCTGAACATACTGGATATAGGCGGCGGATTTCCGATAAAACATTTTGAAAAAGACTTTCACCTTACATTCGAGCGCATGGCGGTTCAGATAAGGAAAAAACTAAAAAGGCTTTTTGATAAAAATGTGAAATTCATCGCAGAGCCGGGCAGGTTCCTGGTAGGGCCTTCCGGGCTCCTGATAACCCAGGTCATCGGCAGGACCTTCAGAAACAATAAAAATTATTATTATCTCAACGACGGGCTTTACGGGGATTTCTCGGGGATAGTGTTTGACCACTGCAAGTATGAATTTAAAACCTTAAAGCGCGGGCAAAGGTTCCTGAGCACCCTCGCCGGGCCTACATGCGATTCATTTGATACCATTTCTTTAAGTGAAGATCTTCCTGAACTAGACGTGGGCAACGTGGTATATGTAAAAAATATAGGCGCCTACTCATGCGCAAGTGCCGTACCTAACTTCAACGGCTTTAAACCCGCAAAAATCGTAATGTGCTGATTTAACCATTCCCGATCGTCGATCGGGTAAGAATACCCGATCGACGATCGGGAATGGTTTCAAAGAAAAAAACGCCTCCTGTATCGCAAAGAAGTCCGTCATATAACTCTATTACCTGTTTTCCTCTTCTTTTTATAAAATCCTTTATCGCTAAGCCTTCAGGATGTTTTTTCAGCGAGCCTGTAAAAAATATTTTATCCTTATGGCTGCCTGAAGCGCCTCCTATAAATCCTGTCTTGTAACCCGGAAGCTTTATATTGCCGGGCTTTACAAGCAAAGCTTTTTTGCCCCAAATATCTTTTATGTGTTTATCAGAGGTAATGATATATTTATCGTCCACAATTACCACGGAACACTTCGCATACCCCTGTTTAACTTTTATAAATTCTGCTTTTAAAGTTTCTATATTCTTTTCGACCCTACCATGATACCGGATTATGTATTTCCCTGCGCAAGCCGCGTCGTAAATAATATCGTCCGGATATTCCTTGGACTTGATGCCCTCTCCTTTAATGCATTCATAACCGTTATCTTTCAAAAGCGCAGCTATCTTTTCCAGACGCGGCTCATAGATAACCTTTTTACCGTAAGAAAACAGCATCATATCGGGGTGCCCCCGGACAGGCTTTGCCAATTTTGAATGCAAAGGGACTTCTATTACATAATATCCCATTTTCTTTAATCTTGTCTTTGCCCGGAGAGGCATCCCGGGATCAATAACGGCGATAACTTTTCTTAAATCTTCAATCCTTACCTTGGCTAACCTGCCAGGTTGCCCAACCGGCTCACCTGCTAGATAAACAGGCACGGCGTAATAATTCTCCAGAAACCTCTTTTCTTCCCCTTTATACCCTGATATAAAATTAAATAAATTTTTAGGCGCATGTATTTCTATCATCCTGCGATTAGGTATTTTTTTGGCTCCTAAAATATCCATTATCCTATAACGCATCACTCTCGCCCTTGCCATTTCTCCAAAACCCGGATGATAAGGCCCGGCAAGAATCGTTCCTTTTGAATTTAAATCCTGCGATGGATGAAGGCCTATGCGTATTACTTTAACAGCGCCTTTTTCAAAGATATCACATATCCTTGCGGACCACTCTATCGCATCCTGCATTGACAAAGGCTTATATCCGCCTTTTTTAAATAACTCTCCGAGAACCGTGCCTTTCAAAACAACCGCAGGATAGATGCGGGCTGTTTTTGGTTTTAACTCTACCAGCTTTTCAGCTGTTTTTACCGCTTTCCTCAGTGTGTCGCCAGGCAAGCCGAGCATTACCTGGACTCCCAGATCAAGGCCTGATTTTTTTATAATCCGCGCCGCTTTCCAAATCGTGCCAGGATCCGCTACTCTGTTGGATTTTTTTAAAACTTCTTTATCCAGAGACTGTACGCCCAGTTCAACCAGGCGGCCTCCTCTAGTTTTAAACATCTTCATGGATTTTTCAGTGACAGCTTCGGGATGAGTAGACATCCTCAAGCCTTGTACTTTTTTATTTTTTATATAAGGATAAACCGCGTCGAGATATTTTTCCTGGAGATCCTCTTGCAAAAGCGTAAACGTACCTCCAAAAAAAGCAATCTCCGTGTCCTCGCTTCTTGAAATTGTCGCAAGGTTTCTTTTTATTATAGATTTTATTTTTTCTACGGAAGGCTGATTTAACGCGCCGGAAATCTTATGCTGGTCGCAATATATGCACCTGTAAGGACAGCCTGCATGCGGGATAAATATCGGTATGATCTTCACTTGCTACTTATGGAATAACATTGTAAAAACCATTACAAGCGTAAAAAAGAAAAAGTTCACAAAAGTAAAAGCCTTATAGACCATATCCTGGCTTTTTAAGCCGGAAGGGAACATTAATAGCAGGCAAACCCAGACGCCTAGCGCCCAGAAAATGCTTAAATCTTTGGATGAGCGGCGCTTTATAATTCTTACTATAAGCGGGATATTCCAGAGAGGTAAAATAATAGCCGCTATAAGAGCTATCTTATCTAACATAATTATCTCAACCGTGTTTTTATATTTATGCCTTGCCTGCGGAACCTACGACATGCTCATTTTTATGTTTATACATTTTTACGAGCTCGTCTCTCGCGGGGCCCAGATATTTGCGCGGGTCAAATTCTTTCGGGTTAACCGCAAAAACTTCTCTTATCTTGGCTGTCATCGCAAGCCTGCCGTCCGAATCAATATTTATTTTACACACCGCTGAAGTCGCCGCTTTTCTTAACTGTTCTTCCGGCACTCCGGCTGTATTTTCAAGTTTTCCGCCGTATTTATTTATAAGCGCCACATATTCTTCCGTTACAGAGCTCGCTCCATGTAAAACTATAGAAAAACCCGGTATCCTTTTCTCAACCTCTTCCAGTATATCGAACCTCAGAGGAGGAACGCTTTCTCCGGGCTTCAGTTTAAATTTATAAGCCCCATGCGAAGTGCCTATTGAAATAGCGAGGCTGTCAACGCTGGTCTTTTTTACAAACGCCTCCACCTCTTCGGGATGCGTGTAGTGGCTCGCTTCATGGCTCACTTCGTCTTCTATGCCGGCCAGCACCCCAAGCTCACCTTCTACCGTAACGTCATATTTATGGGCATACTCTACCACCTTTTTAGTAAGCGCTACGTTATCCTCGAATTTATGGGCTGAACCGTCTATCATTACGGAAGAAAATCCCGACTCTATGCAAGAAACACAAAGTTCATACGTGTCGCCATGGTCCAGATGAAGCGCCACTGGAATATTAGACCCGGCTTGTTTAATTATCTCCATCGCGCCCATCGCCATATGCCTCAACAATATCTGATTTGCGTATTTTCTTGCGCCTGAAGAAACCTGGAGTATCACGGGGGATTTCGTCTCTATACAAGCTGTAATTATAGCCTGAAGCTGCTCCATGTTATTAAAATTATACGCGGGTACGGCATATTTGCCCGCCATCGCTTTTTTAAACATCTCTTTTGTATTTACCAATCCCAATTCCTTGTACGAATGCATAAACTCCTCCAAATTTTATGAAACAAATTTTATCCTAAATCCATTTTGTCTATTATATCATACATAATTAAATATTGGTCAATTTTCTAAAAGATTCTATAATCTCTATCAGGGCATCCTTCGTTGTTGTGCGAAACGCCTTTTCCCTCAGGGGCCTTACATTCTGCACCCCTTTTGTGTACCACGCGAAAAATCTATGAAATTTTCTCACGCCGTGAGCGGCGTTATAAAAATCAATATAGGCATTAAGGTGCTCCAGCATAACGTCGGCTATCTCATCCTGAGAGGGCTTTTTCATAATCTTTTTATTTTTTAAGAATTCTTTTATCTCTTTAAACGCCCACGGATTTCCAAGGGCTCCGCGCGCCAAAAGCAGGCCGTCGCATCCTGTTTCGTCCAGCATTTTTTTAGCTTCTTCCGGAGAAAATACGTCCCCGCTTCCTATAACAGGTATATCAAGCGCTTTTTTCACATCCTTTATAGCGCCATAATTTACTTCCCCGCTATATCCCTGCTCCCTGTTCCTTCCATGGATAAATAAAGCGCTCACACCTGCATCCCGGCTAGCAAGAGCGGCTTCTTTCGCGTTTATGGAACATTTGTCCCAGCCTATCCGGATTTTTACAGTAACAGGCTTGTCGGAATTCTTGACAAGGATCTTCAATAAATTGTGCAATTTTTTCAAATCTTTTAATAATGCCGCGCCTTCGCCCCGGCGGGCAACCTTCTTCACGGGACAGGCTGCGTTAAAATCCAGTATATCGTATTCGTAAGAACCAAGGACATCTAGCGCCTTTAATAAAAACTCTTCTTCACAGCCGATAATCTGTATGCCAAGCGGCCTGTCTTGGGGCCCGGAGGAAAGCATCTTCTTTGTCTTCCGCATCTTATAACCCAGGGACCTTACATTTATCATCTCCGTAAAAGCAAACTCGCATCCAAATCTGCGGTTCAAAAGCCTGAACGGCAGATCTGTTACCCCCGCCATAGGCGCAAGTATAAGATTTGACTTTAATTTTAATTTTCCGATGCTAAGCATAGCCTTTATTCTGTCTTATTGTAATATTTTCAATGGCAGGCGTCTTTGCCGGCTCCAGCAGGCTTTCGAAAAGACCCGTCTCGCCTTCGGCTCGCCGAGGCGGACGCTCGTCCGCCCCAGCGTGGCGTCCTTCGCTCCACGCCAATTCTCGCTCGTCCTGTCCAGGCAGGTCTGAGGCGCATTGGAAAAATTTTGCCAAATGTCCGCGAGGAGTTACGGCGAAGTTTTTATACCGTCAAGACTACCTACGGTATAAAAAATGAGCCGTAAACCGAAGCGGACGG
>Ga0172369_10009539_pt1 | contig 10708 bp, 9 predicted proteins | sample LakKiv25m_FD_114539 | JGI IMG/M metagenome (GOLD analysis project Ga0172369, IMG submission 114539) | Freshwater microbial communities from Kabuno Bay, South-Kivu, Congo - kab_022012_11.25m | ecosystem: Environmental > Aquatic > Freshwater > Lake | place: Democratic Republic of the Congo...
ATTAACACGGATTTAATTATCAGCGTAAATCAGTCCAACCTGTGTTATAAGCGTGCTATTAATTTATATGCTTGAGTTAAAGAACATCTCCTCCGGTTACACCAAAGAGAATATGATTCTCAAAGGAATTAGTCTAACTGTCGGTGATAATGAAGTTGTTGCAATAGTTGGACAAAACGGCTCCGGTAAATCTACACTTGCTAAGTCCGTAATGAATCTGGTTCCTTACATAGATGGTGAAATAATTTTTAATGGTGAGAAAATAACAAAGAAAGAAGCTCCCGCAGTCTCTAAAAGCGGTATCGGTTTTTTTATGCAAGGTGGAAGAATATTTCCAAACCTTACTCTTGAAGAAAATCTTATTTTTACAAGTAGAAGCTTGGATAAAAGAGAATATATTAATAGATTAGATAGAGTTAATACATACTTTGAATTATTCAACAATCGAAGAATGAATTTACAGGCATCTTATCTTAGCGGAGGCGAGCAGCACCAATTGGCTTTGGCAATGGTGCTAATGAACAAACCAAAGTTCTTAATACTTGATGAACCAAGCGCTGGTCTTTCCCCGGCTAATGTTAAAAGCTTATATAATGCTCTTAATAAAATTAAAGAAAATGAAGTAAAAAGTATTTTAATAATCGAGCAGAATGTAAACGCTGCAATTGAATTTAGTGACCGTATATTACTTTTGCAGGAAGGTAATATTGCAAAAGAAGAATTAAGTAAAAACTTAAACTCATCTGAAAAGATTGATGAGTTTTTCTTTGGGAAATTAAATTGAAATGAAGGGTAAAATGAAAACATCAAAATCCATTTTTGTGATATTTCTGATATCATTATTTGTCGCATTTATTTTTAATGGATGTAAAAAAAGTAGCGAGGGAACTGATAAAGTTGGTGCAGTCATTGTTTTGAGTGGTAATTCTGCTAAGTGGGGAGAGATGGCACGTAATGCGATAGAGTTAATTTTAAACGATGAAGATTATACTGGCAAACAAGAAAGTAAAATAAAAGTTATTTACGAAGACTCTAGAGGAGAACCTTCTAAGGCTATTTCAGGAATTAAAAAATTAATAACGGTTGACAGAGTTCCTATCATAGTTGGAGATATGCTGAGTTCGACTACTTTAGCGATGGCGCCAATCGCAAATGAAAATAAAGTAGTATTAATTGGCATAAGTAGCTCTTCTCCTGCTGTAACTAACGCCGGTCCATACATTTACAGAGTATGGCCAAGTGATCTTTATGAGGGTGAAGCCCTAGCTAGCTGGGCTATTAGTAATGAAATTAAGTCAGTAGCAATTATATATATTAAAAACGATTATGGAGAAGGATTAAAAGATGCCTTTCAGAAAAAATTTATACAAGTTGGTGGTTCAATTAAATCAAACGAATATTTTACCGATACAGATAAAAATTATAGAAATATAATTACAAAAGTACTAAATAGTAACCCAGATGCAATTTATATAGTTGGTTATTATGAAAATACTGCGCTAGTCGTTAAACAAATTCGTGAACAAAATAAAAATGTAATAATACTTGGTACAAGTTCTGCTGAGCACGAATCACTGATCAATGTTGCTGGTAAAGGTGCAGAAGGATTTGTTTATCCATTATCAAGCGATTGGGATCTGTCTAATCTTAGTCCTGAACAAGAAATATTCCGGAATAAGTTTCTAAACAAATATGGTGAAGATCCAGATTGGGCAGCAGTTCATGGTGCTGACGCTATTTTAGTAGCTCTAGAAACATTGAAACATGCTAAAACTGGTGAACAAATAAAAGCATATATAGATAAAACGCAAAACTTTAATGTAATCACAGGACCGATTACATTCGACGAAAATGGAGATGTCATCAACAAACCTATTATTTTCAAAACAGTTAAAAATGGCAAATTTATTAGTATTGAAAAATAACCATATGGCAACAACAGTAAAAAACAGTTTAGTTCTTGCAGCAAGCAAAGGGATTGGGTTTTCAATAGCCAAACGATTATACGAGGAGGGTTTCAATGTTTATATAAACTCACGAAGTGATTCAAACTTAGAAGCAGCAACATCAAAAATTAAATCTACAGAAAGAAAAAATATATTAGAAAAAATAATTTTTAATGTTGAGGACCAATCTCAGATGAATATTGCAGTTGAAAAACTCTTAATGAGCACTAAAAACCAAATTGAAATATTAATTGCAAATACTGGCACCTTTAGTCATAGAAGTTTTTTAGAAGCAACCGAGGATGAATGGGATAAAGCAATTGAATCTAAGTTTAAATCGGTTTTTAGAATTATTAATAAAATATTGCCATCGATGATTAAAAATAAATCAGGGAATATTTTATTAATAGGATCAGTCTATACTAAAGAACCAAAATTCGGCTACCTTTTAACTAATAGCGCGCGGTTATTGACTACAGCCTATTTAAAGTCGTTATCGGATTCAGTTGCAAAATATGGTATTAGGGTTAACCAAATTCTTTGTGGCTATGTGGCAACAGAAAGACTTATTTCTCATTTTAAAGAAATGGCGGAAATTAAAAGTGTTGAGGAAAGGGACTTAATAGATTCCGTTGTTAATGATATTCCAATAGGGCGCTTCGCAAAACCTGAAGAAATATCAAGTGTAGCAAGATTCTTAGTCTCTGATGATGCTAGCTATATAACAGGTCAAAGTATTATAGTTGATGGTGGATTAGTTAGAGTGGCATTATAATTATGCAACCAAGAATAAAACGATACAAAAAATATATAGAAAATGAATTTGCTGCCTCCTTACTTTGGAATCAGGATTTCAAATTATTGAATTTTGATAAAAATATTCGATGCAAATTAACTTCTAAAGATTTCAGTAAAATTATTTTTTTTGGAATGGGATGTTCTGCTATAGTTGCAGATATATTAAAAGGATTTATAATTGACCAGAATATTAAAATGACTTTAGATGTAATAAATGATTATCAAATTAACTATTCAATATTGGGAAGTAAGATTCAAAATAAAAACTATATTTTTATTATCAGTTCGTATTCAGGTCGTACGCCAGAACCAATATTGTTTTATAAAGAGTTAAAAGAAGCTAAAAGTAATTTTATTTGCCTGACTTCAGGAGGTAAACTTTTGAGTTCGGCTTTGAGGGATAATATTCCAGTTATAAAATATTGCCTTAGAAATCCCGATTTCGAATATCCTCTTTTTCATGTCCCCCAGTTTTTGAGTATAATTTTAAAATTCTTTTATGACTTTGATCTAATATCTTCAGATTATTTTATCGAATTGCAAAGAATATCTAAGAAGATTTCTAATATTAACTTGAGAACAGAATTCATAAAATTACAGTACATCGCAAAAAGGATCTTTAAATCAGAAATAATTTTACTAGCAGATCCTAAATGGTATCTTATATTATTGAAATTGTTTAAAATGCATTTAAATGAAATTGCTATGATTTCTGCACATAGAAACTATCTGCACGAATTTACACATTCAGAGGTTGCTATACTATCAAATCCAAAAGAGAAGAAATCTATATTGATTGTTAAAGATAATGAAAATGATTTTTTAACACGAAAAAAAATAATTTCACTTAAAAAAATGTTTAATAGAAACATAATAGAAAACAAAAACATTTTTGTTACTGAATTTCCAATAAGAGGGAATAGTTTTCTTGAAAAGTTTTATTTTTCAATTTTTAGGTTTTCGTTATTAAATCTGATCTTAGCAGATATGACCGATACCAAATGCAGAAATTTGATTTGGAAATCTGCAATGTATGCAAGACATTAGGTATTAGTTTAATGGATATTCTTGACAAACTAAAAGAGAAAATCGGCAATACAAGTCTAGTAGAGATTACAAGCAGGAATATCCCAAATGGCAATAGAATATTTGCAAAACTGGAATATGAAAACCCAACCGAAAGCCATTATGATAGAATTTACTGGGAGTTATTTAAGCACCTAGAATCTAAGGGCGAAATTAACAGAGGATTAACGAAGCTAATAGAAGTTTCTAGTGGGACGGCAGCAATATCATTTTCTTGGTTTTGCAAACAGCTAGGCTATGAGTCAAAAGTAATTCTTCCTAATAGAATGATAAAAAAAATTTTCGAAGAATTTATTGACTCCTCTACTGAGATTATTATTTCAAATAAAAATCAATATGTTGCCGGTGCTGTAAGTTCATTAAAGGAATTTATGATGGCTAATAAAAACTTCTATTGTATGAATCACTCGCGTAGTGAAGTATCTTTAATAGGTACAGAAAAAATTGGAAGTGAAATTTCAGATTATTTTGAGTCTATTGGAATAATACCAAATATCTTTATCGCAGCTTGTGGTAATGGCTTATCGATAATAGGGCCTGGTAGAGTTTTGAAGGAAAAATTTCCACAATTGAAAATAATTACATTTGAAGATAAAAATGCACCAGTTGGTTATAAAGTAAAATATCCAATTACTTTTAATCAAAAATATGGTAACAATTTTAAATTTTCGACCCATCATTTATATGGTACTAGTGCGTGGGGAGTTTATTTCCCTTTTATTATGGATGAAAAATACAAGTTTACAGAATTGGTATATGATATTATTCTTCTTAAAGATCTCGAATGGTTTTCTGTTGATGAAGAACTCAAAAAAATGAATTATGATGTCGGATCAACATCTTTAGCCGCCTATTTTTTGGCCAAAGACCTATCTGATTCTTTGTTTAATCAAAACATAGTTATTTTATTTTATGATAAGCGAAGTAAATATTTTTAATCATAACCTACTTAAATAATGAAAAATTTACTAACAAAAATTATTAACCTTGATTGGAAAGTGGCTCCCGGTCGATCCGAATCTCCTATAGTGCTAAAAGAAAATCTTATTAATGTATATAATATTTTATTCAATCAAAATATGAGTGGTAGAGATAATTATCTATCCCATCAAAAACTTTTTCTTATAATAATTTGGGATATGATAGAAGACAATTGGTCAAAAAATATAATCTTTTATAGCGCATCTAATAAAAATGAGCTTAATTCATTTCTATATTATATGCTTGGAGAAAGTTATGAATTTATTCCTGGAACTACTTCAACGATTTTCCAAGTAAATAGATTTCCAAGAATCATATTAAATATTAAAAATAGTATAAATGGAGAGTTTGATTTTAAAAAGGAAGAAGAACATTCTTTTACAATCTATTTAAGTTCAAATTTCAGAGAGTATTTCAATGGATATTTCAAAATAATAAATGAAAATTTCCTGAATAAAAAAAATATAAATGAAATTATAAAACTAAAAGAATCTATTAACGATTTAAAAGGTTTATACGAAATTTTTGAATATGATGATGAAATATCGAAAGGCTGTGATTTTATCAAATCTGATGTGCACGATTATTTCCAAAAAATATTCCTCGCTAATCAAAATCAAATCCAACCTATACTTGATAAGTTGTTAAGAGAAGTATCATTTCCTAAATTAGTAAGAATACCTGAAACTTATATCTCCAATTTTTTTAAAACTTTAGTCAATATCAGTGGATATTTAAAACCTGATGAAATATTAACATATGACTTTAGTTCGAGTGGCGCATCTATTGATTCTGAGGATCAAAAACATCTTCAAAGGGATGGAGGTGTTATTGTAACTTTAGAGAATTACAGTGAACATAATTCATCGAATGAATTATACCTACTTGCCAACACAGTATTTTCTAAGAGTTCTTCAGCACAAAGAGCTTTATTTGATTATGAAAAGAAAAAAATAATCGACAGAATTTCTTCAATAACAATATTGGTAGATTCATTTGCACATAATATATCTGCGCATTCACTTTCAGCGATTTCTACATTTTTTGAGCAGAGGAGTGATTTACTTCAATCACCACTTATTAATTCTGAGCATAAAAGTTGTAAAGTAGAATTTGATTTGCTTCAAGATGACTTTGTCAAAAATCATTTTGCAACCTTTAAAGATGAGGATTTGAGTATTGATCAACTAATTAAAAAAAGTAAAAAATTTAGAGAATTTATAACTACCTTACTTAGGACAGATGAATTTAATCAATCAGAAGAAGTCAAGAGTTTTAATATCCCTTTAGATCATTCTATCACCAAATTTCTTAACTATATTAGCGATAAGTCCGAATTTTGGAGCGGTGCGATTTCTGGAGAAACGTTTGGCGGTACTATTTATTCTTTGTTTGATCTTCTATATGATTTCATTGACAATCCGCTTTTTTTGGGTACTATTATAAAAAGTGAAGATATCACCAAAATTAAATTCAAAATTAATTCGACAGAATTTGTTTCTGTCGATTTCTCAATTATAAGAAATGTTACAGATATTGAATCTAACTATGATTTTATTAAAGAACTAGATGATTTTGAAAAAATAAAAAATCAATTATCAGAAATTAAAGTATTCATCCCCGGTGATAATGTTGGTAAACATACTTTTTATACCATTATTGAAAATGTTTTAAGAAATATAAAGCACTGTGATTATAATAATGTAGATGAAGCAATAATTAATTTCAATATCAACTCCTTAGATGATAAATTTTGTTCTTTGACTATTTATTTAGAGCATCATATTGTTTCCAATAAAACAATCGATGAAATAGTTAAAGAAACAAATAAAAGTTTTGATAATGGTGTTTTAGAAAAGAATTCAAATGAACCCATTATGGGAGGTAACTCTCAATGTTTTATTTGTGCTCGTCATCTACTTACTGAAAGCTTTTTAACCAATTTTAATAATAACATTTCATTTATTAAGGCATTAAATGTAAATAGTTATTTTGCATTTGAATTGAAATTATGGATTGGTAAAGATTTTTGTGGCATAGATGAAAAAGGGGGAATTAATATTGAGGAAGAAAATTACTCGCGATTTAAATTTGTAATTACAGAAAATAAATTAGAGCCATTTAATGGAACTTCTAGATTTCTTTGTAAAAGTCAGATAAGTGAATATGAATTATCTTCAATCTATAAATTATGGTTAAAAAAATTTATTAACATTTTTAATAATGGTGTTAGTATTCAAGATTCTGATTTGCAATATCAAAACGGACCCAATATAGGGCAACCTATATTATGGGGTTCTGGAAAAAATAAATTATTCTTTAAACATCCCTCTGCAAATAAATATGAATCGGGTAATTTATATGTTCGAGCTCACGGCGTATGGAGAAAAAAATTATGTAAAAATTTCGAACTATATGAAAATGAGATTGCCGAAGCTCTTTTATGTGGCATAGTAATATTTGATAATAGAATAAATAATATATGGAATCATCCACATATTGAAAATAATATCAAAGATATTGAAAAGGGCTTAAGACTTTATATTCGACCTGAAAAAGAAGACTGTTTAACTATTGAAAAGGATGGTGTTTCTTGTCTTATAAAAATATCAGATACAAATATTGAAATTGATGAATCAGTTAATTTTCTAATAATTCATTTATCCTTCATACAAAAAATATTTTTAGAAAAATACAAGAACAATAACTTTAAACAATTTCTTAATGATATATTTAATAGTATTAAGGGCAGAGATAATTTTAGACTTATAATAACTACTGGAAGAGGAAGAACGGATTGGAAAACAATAGTAAAACATCATGAATTTTCTTATTTAGTCGCACATAAATCACCGAATAGTCTTAAAAATTCATTATTACAGGGGATTCTTAAAGGTGATCATTTTGAAATTAAATACAATCTTGTTAAAGCAATATTTGGTTCTTAAAGGAATAATAATATGAAAAAAATAATTTTGGTATGGCGATTTGATCCAAACAAACAGCAAAAAGATCCTATGACTATTGACGATTATGAATTGATATTGTTTTTCACTCCCATTAATAGTAGTCAGATATTACCTTCAAATGTAATAGATGAAGAATTAATAAAATTAATTAATGATAATAGGGAAAACCCAAACAATACGATCTTTGGATTCATACATAAAAGTCAGATTGCTGAGGAAGATCAAAAAAAATTAGTTCAACTTGAGGATAAGAATTTTCATTTATTTCTGATCGGTATGGGTGAGGATAAGATTTATGAAATAATTGATCTTGAAACTTCGCAAATAAGAAATAACTCGATTACTAAAGCTAAATTAGAGGAAATATGGAAATATTATGAATCTCTCACTGTTGAAAACATAAAGAGAAAAATTATAAATCTTATCTTACCATTAGCAATTGACTTCCAAGGAATTCGAGATGCCGAAGAAACATTAAAAGATGCATATCTAAAAGAAATTATAAAAGAGTCTAATTATATTGTCGAAATGAAAGAACAACTTAAAAACTTAAAGAAAGAAATAAAAAATATAGAGCACTTGATGCCAAAAATTGATTTTGATCCCTTGGAGAAATTAATAGGCACTTTAAAAATAGATTATATTGAAAAGAAAGATAAACTAAAATTAATTATTAATAAATATTCTTCCGTAAAATGTGAGTTCTTTTTACCAGATTGGCTCAAAAAAGCAGTTGAAGATATTGAGAGTCAAATTCAAAGAATACAAAATGACAATTAAAAATCATTATCAACAATAATTTTAATTGAAAAATTTGCAAGAACATTGAACGAGAAAATCTAACTAACTAAATGGTAGTTGAATATGAATGTTTTAATTATTGTAAACCATCCTAATGTAGGCAATGCAATTTCACGATACTTATCATTTATATCTCAAAATCCATCGGTTTACATAAATCTTCAAACATTTATTCAGCAAGGGTCAAAATCTTTTCTTAATTACGAAGTTATTATTTCTGAAACGCACGATACCAATGATGTGGATTACGGTATTCAATTCGGTAGAGTTTTTGAAAGTAAAGGTGTTAAAACCATTTTCTTTTTTACTCAAAATTATTTTCGCTCTGGTTACACAACTAAAGATTTGCCAGCTAACTGCTTTTATATTCCTTTCCAGTTAAAAAGTTTTTTAAATCATTTAAGCGAAAGTGAATTTACTGAAAAAGCATCAATGAAGCTCGAGCAAGTTCTTTTTTCCAATCCATTAACATCTTCGCATCATTGAGGGGAGTATGGTTAAATTAAATATTTTAGTTATTGACGATGAATATGAAAAGTTTCATACGTTATTAAAGGAAAACTTCAGTTTAATTACCACGGAAAGGAAACTTGATTACGATTTCGACTTTGTTTTTTGTGAGACTATGGAAAAGGGGAAGAATTTTATTGAACAGTCAAATACTTTTGATTTGATAATACTAGATTTACTATTCAAGGATAAATCCGGGGAAGATAAAAGTTTTGAGCTGTTGAAGTTCATCAAGGAAAATTATTCACATATCCCGGTTCTAATGTTTTCAGCCGCTGCAAACATTTCCGATCTACAAAAAGCAGGATTCGAGGAGGATTATCGTCCAGATGGATTTGTTAATAAAAATGATTCAATAAATAAAAGCCCCAGAGATTACTAGATTATTTTTGACAAAGCACTTGAGCTGCTCAAAAAATTTGGAAGAATAAACACAGAAACCGGAATTTTGATTACTCACGGTACCGATACAATGGCTTGGGCTTTCGCAATATTAAGGTACGGACTATATAATTTACGAACCAATGTTATAATCACAGGCTCGCAACTACCATTAGAAGGAACTTTTTCGCCATCTGATGCAATCGGTAATATGCTAACAAGCGTTAAGTTGTTGAATATGCTCGTTCCGCCAAATATTATTCAGGTGTTTAACGATGGTGTTCATATTTTTAATAAAAACCTTGTAAAAGTTAAAAAGTGGGCAATAGATGCATTCTTTGGTAATTCATTTGGTAAGATTGAAACCGAGGCATTAAAAATCGATGAAAGCGATGTGTATCCTGTAGCTAGGGATAAAGAATCTGTATTAACAAAACTATTCTTTATTAAAACTGGCGGAACAATTGATTCAAAAGATACAGGCAGCGGGTTATCATCTGAGGGCGTGAACTATACTTCTGAATACTTGAAAAATCTTGGAAAGAATTATTTTGTTCATTTTGATGATATTAAAATTAATCCCAAAGATTCTTCATTTATGAATCCGCTTGACTGGACAAATATGTTAAATGCGATTAGAAACACCGGGCTTTCTGATGCTGATACAAATTTTGATTGGAATATTCTTCCAATCTTAACTTCACCATTTATATCAACAGAAATTTACGATTTATTTGCTGTCAAATTAATGAGCACATATTCAGGCGCTATAGTTCTGGGATATGGAGCTGGTAATGCAAATATTATTGGGAGTGAGAAACTCCCTTCAACCAAAGAATATGCAATTTTATATGCAAAAAAATTTGGTGCAAGCCAGTTAGAAGTACAAAAACAATATAGTTTAGTTCCATTTTTTGAGAAGATTGAAGAGTATAACAAAAAAAATAAAGATAATTACAAATTTTTGGTGATGAGCTCGCAAGTACCTATTGATAATTATGATATTGACTATGAAGCCGGTAGAGTCCCTTTGTATTATGGCGCTTTACCTTCCGGAGATTTATCATATCCCGAGGCACAGACAAAATTAGCTTATATCCTTGGACATAAAGAGATAATAAAGCAAGAAGTAAAGAAACATAACCTAAATTATGAACAAGTTGTTAAATCTTGTTTCTTATCAGGAATTAAGTTTAATAAAAATAAAAACCAAAAAATATTTCTTGAGATTAGTGA
>Ga0172369_10009541_pt1 | contig 10707 bp, 13 predicted proteins | sample LakKiv25m_FD_114539 | JGI IMG/M metagenome (GOLD analysis project Ga0172369, IMG submission 114539) | Freshwater microbial communities from Kabuno Bay, South-Kivu, Congo - kab_022012_11.25m | ecosystem: Environmental > Aquatic > Freshwater > Lake | place: Democratic Republic of the Congo...
ACCATCGCATCGAACAGCAGATGAAACCGCTTTTCGCTTTCCTGTAGTTTTTGGGTTGAATGACGCATTTCCGTTGTGTCGATGATGAACCCTTCGATACCAACCGGCTGCCCGGTCTGCAAGACCGGACGGGCGGAAAAAGTGTGATACCCGATCGTGCCATCCTTGCACCGACGGCTGAATTCACCGGTTTGATATTGGCTATCCCCCCGCATGATTCCTTCCACGAATTCAATAGCCTGATCCAGATCATCGATCTTTTGGATGATCGCAAAATGCTGACCAATGATCTCCTCCCTGGACCCGAAACGGTAAAGCCTTACCCAGGCATCGTTCACATCCTGGATGATGCCATCCTTGCCTATGGAAAAATATCCGGCATCCGAATTCTCGACAATGGAACGGAAGCGCTTTTCACTGGCGAGTAATGCGGCTTCTGAACGTTTCCGTTCGGTGCTGTCGTAAGCGGTTCCTCTGGTTCCGGCAGGCAATCCATGAGCATCAACCAGGAATTTTGCATTGAAGACCAGGTGGATCTCCCTGCCATCCTTGCCAATATGAACGGTCTCCAATCCCTTTACCGTATTTCCCTGCAATAGGCGGGCAAATTCTTGCTTGTCCTGTTCTGCATATTCGCTGGTCTGAAAATCGGAGAACTTTTTTCCTAGCATTTCCTCGATCTTATAACCGAAGACTTCCTCCCAGGCTGGGTTGAGAAAGGTATAGCGCCCATCTATATCACATTGCCAGATCAAGTCCTGGGAGGTCTCGACCAGGTCCCGATAAAGTTCGTTGGAGGTCCTGATCTCCTCATACGCCAACAGGTTACGTTCCTCTGTGCGCAGAAGCAAGCCCATCAGCACGGTGGCGACTGGAAAGATCAACAGGATAGCCGGCCAGATCTTGGATATGACCGTAAGTCCAATGGGTATGGGCAGGATGAGCAACTGGCAGACCAGCATGACGAGATGTGCAACGATCCCCAGCACATACAGATCCAGGAGGTTCAAATTACCGGGGAGATTTTTATGGAGGCGGCGGAAAGCCAGGCCGATCAAACCGCAAAAGAGGATGGTAGCCAAACCTGCCCACACTCCCGGTCCGCCCAGGGAAGCCCGGAAGATCCCCGCCACAAGAATAGAAACCAGGGTAGTTACGCCTCCACCAAACAAGCCTGCCATCGCGAGCACGATCGAGCGACCGTCATAGATCACCCCCGGGGCATAATGGAATGGGATCTTCATTCCGGCAATTGCCACTCCACCAAACACCAATCCAGCCAGGATCTTCACCCAGATTTCGCTATCCTTACGAACGCGAGCCAGCAGGTTATACAGGGAAGACAATGCCACCAGCAAAGAAGCATTCAGGATCAATTCATTGTACATGGGTCAATCCTAATGATTGTGGAAAAAAGGACAGATAAACTAATTATAGACCGTTTTATTTTTTTGACAACAGGGTTTCACACTGGTGGAAGATATTCTTAAATATCGGGCTGGTATTGGGGTAATGATGGATTCTGGGTTTTAGAACGATCCAGCGCGTGGAATTCGCATTTGATCTTTTCCACCTGGGTTTTAAGTAATTAATTGACCAGGATCAGCAATGGAATGAACAATCCTGCCGCCAGCGTGGCTTTGAGAGGGATCAGGCGCGGTTGGTCGCTGAAACGCAGCCAGTGCAGGTAGAGCAAGAACCGGAACTTGTCCATGCGTCTAAGTTTCTGCAGGTTGGCGATTCGATCTGCCACGTTCTTCCTCCTTCTCTTCCTGGGTTACAAGAAATTCTAGGTAATTAACCGCCTGTTGCTGCTTGTCTGGAGAGAGACGCTCCATCAGGTAATCGGCGCGTTCCTTGATGACGTCCTTTTCAGCTTTGGGGGGCAGCAATCCCGCCAGGCGTAAAACCTCCTCGATCGGGGTCTTGAAAAGACTGGCCAGGACGTTACAGGTTTCCAGGCTGGGTCTGCCGCCGGAAAGGATATCCGAGATGAGGGGGTGTGAGATACCAGCCCGACGGGCGGTCTCACGGGTACCCAGGTTATTGATCTTCATATTCGACATCAGCCATGCGCTCAATTTCGTAGTCTTATCCATAAAACTATTTTACCACAATGGTATAAATAAAAATTACCAATATGGAAAAAAGGATTGACAAGTCAAACATTCTTGCTATAATGATTATAGAACAAAAGTTCTAAAAAGGGAAGTGTAATAACCTGAGAAATATTGAAATTACTTTGTTTTTGATGCTTACACATGGGCGCACCTGAAAACTCCGGCAGCCCCGGATCTGTTCTCTCCCCATATATTTTGCGCCTGCTCGACAGGCGGAATTGGGAACTCTGGGAGTCGACCCCTGAAGAAGAACACCCCCTCGCCATAATGGCGCTTTCCATGCCAGGCATCCTTCAAATCCACCAGAGCAAATGACGATTTGAGACTGGATATAGATACCATCTGATTGAGGAAGAAATGAAACGATTTTGGATCAAATTAGAAATGAAGACCTTAAGTGACCCTGTTATGGGTCAATTGCCCAATTATTTGTGGAGACGCGTCATTGAACTGTTTATGCTGGCTGGCGGGAACGGTGATGACGGTTTACTCCAACCCGTGCCCGACCTGGCATGGCAATTGCATACCAGCGTAACTGATATGGACAATTCGCTGCGAAAACTGGCGGAACTCGGGGTGGTGAACGAAACCCCGCAAGGTTGGGTCGTTGTCGGATTCAAAGAAAGCCAGGCTTCCACCACCTCCACCCAGCGCGTCCAGGAATACCGTAAAAGGATCAGGTCTCGCACAAGTATGGGTCGAAAAAGGATTGATGAAGAAATAAATAATGAAATTAATAATGAAACAGATGATGAAACCACTCATGGAACAAATGATGAATTGGAAGAAGAACTGGATGACGAAATTGAAAATGGAACAGAAGTAGTAACAGAAGAAGAAACGGGAGAGGAAACAGAAGAGAAGAGATCTTCTTCTCCTTCTTCATCTAATTCTAATTCCAACTCTTTTCCTCTATCTGTGTCCGACTCTGATCCTGACTTTGACGCAGAAGGGGATGAGGTCCAGGAGAAGGGGGAAACCAACGCTTTTACGCTCTATGAAGATAATATCGGCAGGATAACACCCATGCTTGCGGATGCGCTGCGCGCTGATATCACCGAGTTTAGCGAAGCCTGGGTGTGTGACGCCATCCTGGAAGCGGTCAGATCCAACGCCTACAGCCTGAAATATGCCGAGGCTATTCTCAGGCGCTGGCAAAGGGACGGACGCCGTACCAGAAAAAATGCCAGGGTGACCAGGAAACCCTATCGCCAACCCGAAGAGGATGACGGTGGCCGTGCAGACCGCCAGCGCTATGTGACCGGAAAATATAAGGATTGGATCATTCATTAAGGAAAAGGAGAGAAAGAAATGTTAAAAATATCAGTTTGCAAGTCGTTTTGCATGACCCCTGCCGGTCTCAAAGCCGAATGGGAGGTGTCCGCATGATCAATGATGCCTCCCGTTCCGACGAGGTTCTGCACTCATTTTCTGAATTTGTTTCGGAAGGTTGCGGGATCAAGTTGTATGATTACCAGTTGCAGCCTGCCAGGGCCATCCTGGAAAGTATTCGCTTCAAACAGAGATTAACCATCGTTCTGGACTTCCCCATCCTGAGTGGCAAGGATGAGCTGCTTGCCCAACTGGAAATCTATTTAATGAGAATGTTAAATGATCAGAAAATGAGAACTGTGGTGGTCAATTACTCGGATGAAAATAATTTGACTGCAGTGATGCGGTTGGGAGATCGATTGAATTCGAATGTCTTTACGAGTTTTTATTGGAAAATGGTCGGGTTGGATTTTGTCCTGGGAGAAGGCCGGACGATCTTTTATTCGATGCAAGCCATAACCATTGGAGAACCGATCCAGTCCAACTTGCTCCTGATCGTGAATGAAGCACAAAATGTAGATCCGGATGAATATGACCGACTCAATGAAATGTTCACTTCAGACAGGGGAGTGACCCGTATAATTTGTGGTACAAATTTCGGAGGTAAGAATTTGCTGAACAGAGAAATACGGTGTGCCATCATTGATGAACAAGAAGATGGGATCAAGCGCTTGTACAAGGTCACAGAAGAACAAGCCAGAAAGGAGAATAAGACCTTGGATTTTAAAATGGCCAATATTGAAGATCTGTGTTGTGGTAAGAGGGAAGAGATGCTTAGATCCATGTTCTTTAGCGGGTAGACTTTTCTCCAATTAGAATGTTTTCTCCTGCCTGTAAATTTAATTAACCTTGCGAGTTTATTTCCTTCGCAAGGTTAATTATAGGAGATCAGAAAATAACGACGGGGCTGTCCCAAAAGTTGGAGGGCGAGATTCTTTCCCGCCCTACAGGTGGTGTCATAAAAACATCAAAATGGTCTTTTGGGACGGCCTCGTCTGGAATTCTATGCACCTTTCAGCCCCTGGTTGAGAATCATTGATCCCCTTGATTGCATTGTTTTTCAGGACTTCCGTAATTGATCATTCTCCGCTCAGGTACGACAGGGTGAATTCATACCAGCCGCCACCTGCCGAGTAATCGTAGATATCGACGATCAGCATGTAATCGTTGCTGCTGGACGGTTGTTGCACGATGGTGATCTGATCCGCATCCCGGGATTCGATCACAGTCATTGCGACAGTTTGATCCTGCCGGGCCAGCGGTGCGATGCCGGTCAAGGCGGACGAATAGCATTTGCAATCGCGATTATAGGAAGGCGATGGCTCGGGCCAGGTCGGGTACCATTCCGCCCCGTTGACGTAATTCGGATGGGCATACCCTGCCCCTGGTGCGGCATAATCGATGTGATAAAAGTACACCGAGTTTCCATGAACGATAAGCTGGCTGCGCCCGTCAATATAGGTCCGGATGGTGAGCGTACCGAACCCTGGGGTGGCGGTGAATGAAAGCGTGCTGCTTGGTATGGGAAGTGGCGTTTGGGTGATCGAGGCTGTCTGGGTGGCGCTTTGTGCGCTTGAGAGTTGGGGTATTGGACCAAGAACACCTGATTGCCCCTGGTCTTCGCCGCATTCACCCCTTGTCCCGGCTCCCAAACCGGGCAGGGTGTAAACAACCTGGTCCGGCTCACATTTGCCCGAGATCCAATCCCCCAGTTTGCAGCTGCCTTCGCCCAGGTGAATTGTGGATTCTACATACATGTTGTAGCGCACCATCAGGTTGGAATTCAGGTCAGGCTCGCTCCACACCACACACCAGAGATAATATTCCCCCCACGGAAATGCCTGGCTGCCCCAGGTGTTGGGGAAATACTTCACACCGGAGCGGTTCACAGACGAGTACAGCCTGCGGATCTGCCCGCCGCAAGTCTCATCCACCAGGGTGGCGTCCCAGGGAGTGATGCCGGAATACCTGTAGTCGGGATAATTTTTGGGCGTGGTATCGATGAACACCACGGGACGATGCTCGGATTGTGAGCAGGCCTTTGCCTGGTAGGTGGAAAAATGCAGCACATCGACAATCAGCTTATTCCCATCCATGATGCCGCCGACATTTTCCCAATCTGCGCCATTCCAGCGGTAGACGGAATAACAATCCTCCGGGATGGCAGGATCAGGCGTGAATGGGATCTCGAGGGTCACCGGGATCAACAGGGCTGCTTCATTTTCCAGCTCGATGCTGTATGCGGGGCTCAGGGAGGTCAGGTCTGCTGGACCGGAGGGGGGTTCTGCCTCCGTCTGGATGGTAAATTTCACATCCGCCATCAGGGCTCCCTCGGGTATTTTAAGCTGGAGTCCATCCGGGCCAGCAATTTCGCCGCCCTGCACCCCGATGGTGCTGGTTATGGCGCTGGAATTTGTGACCAGCCTCAATAAATTGCAGGCCAGGCTGAAGCACAATAATAGAACGATAGCGGGGACGACCCATAAATTAATTCGCGTTCGGTTCGTTTCCATCATCTCATCCCTTCCTTTCATGGCTTCACCAAAAAGACAGGTCCGGTCTTTCCAATACCGATCAAAGTGTAGAAATATGCAACAATGGTGTGAGAATGAACATGTTGATCCAGGTTTATTCCCCCGCCAATTACAATATACGATCATTGAGGCTGCAAGTCAATAGCTTGTTCGGAAAAGCACAAATGGAGCATAATTATTTTCCCGGAGATGAAGTAATGAGATCGCAGCAGTTGTTGCGCTCCATCCAGATGGCATGATCCGATGAAGTTTAGACCCGGTAAGGGTATTGCATTGGGCTTTCTCAGAATAACGTGGTAAAACATTATTAGCCCCATATTCTTGGGATAGTTGAAGTATTTCCAGCCCGTGGCTATCTCCACATTGGTGACTAGATTGCTTCTCTCGCAAAGTACGCTCGCTCGCAACGACACAAAAACGAGGCTTTGAGAAAACCATAATGGGACATTGCATTGGGCTTGAATTTATTTGATGCCTGGTTTAGAATTTGTGCAGTTAAATTTTTTAATTGCCGCCGGGTAACGTCTTGGATCCATTCCATCAGGCCGTGGAAGGAATTAACTTCAAGACGGATTTTTTATGAGGAATTCTTTATGAACTGGGAAATGCGAAGAAGTAAACAGGTTCTGACAAGAGAAGAGATGGATGAAGTCTTGAAGAGAGGTACATCGGGTGTGCTAGCCGTGGATGGGGATGATGATTATCCCTATGCAGTTCCGATTAGTTATGCCTATGAAGGAAAAAAAATAATATTCCATAGTGCCAGGAATGGGCATAAGATCGATGCGATCAAGAGAAATCCAAAAGTTTCTTTTTGTGTGATCGATCAGGACCTTGTCGTGCCGGAAGAGTTCACGACCTACTTCAGAAGCGTGATCGTATTTGGCAAAGCCCATATTATTGAAGACCTGGAGTTGAAGCGAACAGCCCTGGATATATTAACCGAAAGATATTATCCAGGTCACCTGGAAGAAAGGAACAAAGAGATCGAAAAAAGTTTTGACAACCTGGTCATGGTTGAAATCGATATCGAAAATATTTCCGGCAAGGAAGCGATAGAGTTGGTAAGAAGCAAAAGAAACCAATGAATTGATATGGTTATATAAATATACTGGAATTCCGATCCAATTGTTTGTGAGTTAAGGGTTTTTTGAAAAGGAAGGGTGAAGACGGGAATTGTCAACGGGCTTGAATAAAAGACCGCTACATGGTTTGTTTAAATAATGACGGAGCTCAAAAGACCCTGTCTGATCTAATATTTCTGTCTCTAGCAGTGTATCATGTATTAAACCCACTAGTAAGTTACACAGCGGTTATTGAAATTACATTTACATTCCATCCGTTGGGGTCTTATTACTCATTGACCACAGTGAATGTCCAATTTTCAATGTTGAATCCTGGACGTGATCCGTACTTAAAAGTGTGTTCGTAACTGGCGTGATGAATTCCAGGTGTGATGTTCGCCACGCAAAAATTCCAAACTCGCCCTTTAACTATTCCATTTACTGGATCCTGGATATCAATATCATAGGTTCCAAAGGCTTCAATATCCACTTCTTGGTCATCAAAGAACATGGTCCATGAGGAATCCTTCCAGGTAAGTTCGAGTTCTTCTTTAGTTTTCTCAGTCCAGCCTGCAGCGACCCACAAGAATTCAGGAGCTGCAAGGATGCAAGTGCCATCCAGGAGTGTTTCATAGGCGCATACCTCAACGATATTTGTTCCTTCGCAATAGTTTAGCAATTCCATCTCCCCAATTTTATCTCCTGGTTGGAGCGGTTTCGCTGAACAAGCGCTGCCAAAAGCAATAAGAATGAGAATAATTGCATAAGTTAAGAATTTGTTCAACTTTTGCCTCCTTAAAACATAAAACTTGAGAATTATGTCAATCTTCTTAAAACATATTTTACATCGCACGATTTGTGAAAACAAGTGCTAATTCAAATAAAACCAGGGATTTCTCAAAGTCCCATGTCCCTGCGACATGGTCCCCATGTTTATGGGGGAGAGCCGGATAATTTCAAGGCTTGTGGTAGTCTTCTCCCCTGCGCGGGATTGCTCACCTGCACAGGCGTGCAGGTGCCAGTGTCATCTGCGAAAGCTGAGCGGGATTCGCAATGACACAAAATTTTTGGTATATTATTTGACTTTAAGAACACCCTGATCTTGTCGATAGGGCTAAAATTGCATGCTTTGAGAAAGACCTAGATATAACATCCCCTTCTGGGGGCTCCGGTTTGAACAAAAAACCACCTTGCGGTGGTTCTTTATAGTGCCCCAAACAGAATCTATTCCGAACCGCACCTTTCCCTGGAATCAGGGGGGATTGGGAACTATGTCAGCATTTCCTCGATCCAATGTACCCAGTCCAAGTGGGCATCCTGGAGTGCATGGAAAAGGCGCTTGTCAGCTGTCCAGAAATTACATTCCAAATCGTGCGCCAACACCAGGTAATAACTATCGTAAGCCGAAGCGCGTTTGAGTTGCAAGGTCCAATCAAAAGCAGCCCGGTTTTGTTCAGCATCTGCGACTATCAGGCGTACGCCAAGACCATCCAGTTTCTCCAGTGCCTGGCGCGCCTCCTTCTCAGTGATCTCTCCAAAATGAACCGCCTTGGTGATGGCAGAAGTGGTTTCGTGCGCCCAAAGTGCCGGTGCCGTCGGTTGCGTCTGTATGAAGGTTTGTATCAGGTTCAAGCAGTGCGTTTGTTGTGGATTGGGTAGAACAGCTTTCACCGCAACACTGGCATCGATGACTACCCAGTCGCTGTTCATTTCGTCTCCAGGTCACTGCGGGAGGCCTCCAGTATAGCATCCACATCCATCGGCTTGCCGCGACGTTTTTCAATCCTACCGGAAAGAGCCCGAGTTTCTGCCAGCCATTTCTTGATATCGGAAGCACGACCCTCGCTCTTTAGCAACCGCTCATAATCTTGCATGCTGACCAAGGCCGCTTTAGGCTTGCCCCGGGAAGTGAGAATGATGCGTTCGCCGGCGTAAGTGACGCGGTTGACCAGTTCAGAAATGTCACGCTTGATTTGACCAATACTTACTTGAGTGTTCATGTGCTTGCTCCTACATTGCAATATCCTGATATTGCAATTATATCATTACTTTTAACAATCGATGGGCAACTCTTCCAATTTGTCCTTGTGCTCAAAACGAAAACCAGCCAGAAACTCCTCCAAATTCTTGGAATTCTGACTGGCATAATCCGTAATTTGTGCCCCTTGCGCAGCATCCCGTCAGGGGCACGGAAACATTAACATCGTCCCCAGCTGGAGGCTCCGGTCTGGATCAAAAAACCCGCCTGAATTGGCGGGTGTGTGTGTGCCCCTTGCGCAGCATCCCTTCAGGGGCACGGAAACATCAACATCGTCCCCATCTGGAGGCTCCGGTCTGGATCAAAAACCCGCCTGAATTGGCGGGTGTGTGTGCCCCTTGCGCAGCATCCCGGCAGGGGCACGGAGATGCGAATAACATCCCCTGCTGGGGGCTCCGGTTTGAACAAAAAACCACCTTGCGGTGGTTCTTTTTAGTGCCCCCACGGAGATTCGAACTCCGGTTTGAGCCTTGAAAGGGCTACGTCCTGGTCCACTAGACGATGGGGGCTTATCTTGAGCGGACGGATTTTACCATCCACTTGTTGACAGGTCAAGTTATTTTGCAGGGGAATTTCACGAAATCCGGTTCACTTCTTTGGAGAGAGCCTGCTTATTCGGGGGTGGGTCGGACCGGGGGTTGTTTGAGTACGACCGGTCGGACGGGAAGCTTGTTGCTGTTATCCCTTCCGGTTTCGGGATTAAGCAGGGCAGTCAACCAGACCTGCGCCTTCTGGTCATATTCGCGCCGGCCGCATACATCACATATCCAGGCCGGAAAATTCGGCACGGTGATCAATTCATCTCCCAGCCAGGTGAAGTAGGTGATGAAATCCAGGTGCATGATACCCGCCGCGCATTCGTTGCAAGGAAATTCGCGGGAAACAGACGGAACACTCATGAGTGGAAACCTTTTAAGTAGTATTTCATTTTCGCAGCTTTATCAGGTCCCATTTACGGAGCCATCACAGTAATTATATTATGATTCAAGATATCCCACTGGTCAAATGGCCAGTAGATCAGGATCGAGCGCCCGACCACGTTCTGCATCGGTACCAATCCCCAACTGTGCGAATCGGACGAGTCGTTGCGGTTGTCTCCCAGCACGAACAAATAACCATCCACGACCTGCCAATTGCCGGAGTAAATGGGCGAGGCAGCGATGTAGGGTTCATTCAACACCGTGCCATTCACGATCACCTGACCATCGTATATTTCGACCTCATCCCCAGGGATGCCGATCACGCGCTTGATCAGGTCCTCATCGGGGACGATAGGCGAGCGGAAAACAATGATCTCGCCGCGCTTGGGTTCGGCAAATTTATAAGCCAGGCGATTCACCAGGATGAACTCACCATTCTCAAGGGTGGGTATCATGGAAAAACCATCAACGCGTACACGGGCTGAGACGGCATTGATGACCAGGAATAGAATGACTGCCAGGAGCAAGGTCTCCAGCAGGTCGAGTACAAAGCGTCTGATTTCCCCACCTTTGGGTTTATCCTCGGGCAGGGGTTCGAGCTCAGGTGTTAATTCAGACAAAACAAGCCTCCAATAAGAAATACATTCGGAAATGATTATAAGACTGCTTATGATGCAGGGCAAGGGAAAAGATCAAACC
>Ga0172369_10009542_pt1 | contig 10706 bp, 8 predicted proteins | sample LakKiv25m_FD_114539 | JGI IMG/M metagenome (GOLD analysis project Ga0172369, IMG submission 114539) | Freshwater microbial communities from Kabuno Bay, South-Kivu, Congo - kab_022012_11.25m | ecosystem: Environmental > Aquatic > Freshwater > Lake | place: Democratic Republic of the Congo...
ATTTAGATGGCGTCCCTACGGGGATTCGAACCCCGGTTACCGCCGTGAAAGGGCGATGTCCTAGGCCTCTAGACGATAGGGACGTTGCGAGGTGAGGGCTATATTAGGGATTTGCCCCAAAGATGTCAATTTGACGACGGGAATAATTCCATGATTTGGATTTATTTGTCTAAAAAGTATCTGTTTAGGCTGTTGGAGAATTTATCGTTTGATGATGGCCACCTGGTTTTTAATAAGCACTTCAATCTGCACCGTATTTTAACCAATGAGCATCTGCACGACCCACCGCACCGGAGATAAAAAGACCACATTTAGTGGTCCGGGGTTTGGTACTCAGGCGCTTGTGGTTGCGGCGCGGCCTGTTCAGCCGGTGCGGGTGCTTTGCTATCACGCGACACAATGTATAGATAAAGCGCCGAAGGCAGCAAAATAATCAGAACCAGAAAAATCTTTTTTAACATTGTCTTATAAAAACAGCATGGGAAATTATTGCAATTATAGCGGATGCACAGGCCAAAAGCGCAAGCCTGTGCATGTTTCCATTTTAGAATTTAAAGGTCACATCGGCAATAAACTGTCGGCCAATGTCGGGCTGGGCGCTGCCGCTGCTGTCAATAAAGCTGTTGGCGCGGTTGGTGACATTGTTAATGGTCAGGCCCAAAATGGTCTGGGTATCTTTAAAAGATGGAATCCGGTAGCTGGCTTTTAAGTCCCAATAAAACTTGTTCTGGGTGGTGTACGGCGTATAGGCATCATGCTGTACGCCCTGTGCGTCGGTATAGCCTTTGGCCTCACGTTTTAAGGCATCAACTTTACCCTGATAACTCAGGAAATGACTGATCGTTAGAGGCAGGCGGTCAAACTGCATCTCCCAGTTCAGACGCACGGTCCACGGCACATGAAACTCATGGGCAGGGCGGTCCTCGGCATCAATCAGTTGCCGCTTATAATAGACTTGCGGGGTGGCGGTCAGAATATCGGTGCTGTCGTAATGATCAAAATGGCGCGTGGTTTCGGTATAGTCGGCATTCAGGGCCAGACGATGTTGTGCGCCTAAAAATGCCAGTGGCGCCAGGTTGCGGATGGAAAGTGAATAAATATCGGATGCAGAGCGACCGCGATTGTCATAGCTATAACTCAGATCTTCCAGATTCATTTTGGTTTTGCGTAACTGGTCCTGATTGTCACGGTTGACCCATTTCAGGCTGAGTGCGGTATTGTGCAGTTTGGAACTCAGGCCGAGTACGGTTTCATCGCTATACGGGGTTTTTAGCTTGGAGCGATAGGTGAAACTGGTCTTTCCTGCGGTTTTGGGTGTCCAGCCCTGTTCCAGCTGCGCGCGTGTATATTTTTGCTCAAACTGGTCAATCCGGTCATTCAGTTCATTCACAAACGCATTTAGCCCGTAATAGCGATTCCAGCCACCCAACAGGGTCAGGCGTTCATTGCCAAAAGGACGGATTTCTAGTGCAGTTCTGGGGGCAACATTGTTCTGTTTATGGATGGAATCATAGTCATTCCGGAAGCCCAAGGTTGCGGTCAGATACTGATTCCAATGAATCTGGTCTTCAATAAAGGCATGCCAGCGATCCTGACGGATATCCAGCTGACCGGCATAATAGCTGGTTTTGCTGCTTAAATACTGGCCCTGATATTTACCATCCAGACTCGGTGCAGTATCGCAGGCATCATATAGAGTGTCGCTATCAGACTGGCAGTCGGCGCCGTTTAAATTTAAAGGTGTAGCATATACGTGCGCAGTTTCAGGACGTTGCCAGTAAGCTTCATAATGGCCATAGCCGGCCCCGATTTTAAACTGATGCCGTAAAGATGCGGTTTCAATCGGTTCAAACAGAGCTTTAATGGTATATTCCAGCCGGCTCTCTTGCTGGTTTAAGGCGCCCATATGACCTTCAAAGCTATATTTGTCCTTGCCCCAGTTTTTGCTGCTCGAGTTGAGCCAGCTATAGTGGTTTTGGGCAGCCTGACGTCCTGCTTGCTGGCGTTGATAGTTCAGCTGCTGGGTTAGCAAGACACTGTCGAGCTGGTTATTCAGATTGAAATACAGGTTCTGGCTGTTCGAATTTTGGGTCGATTCAGAATCACGGATATTGGATTTAAAATACAGTCCATCATTTTCCAAAAAGCTCGCACCCAGCTTAAACGAAGTACGTTCAGAGGGATCATAAAATAATTCCACACCGGCATTGCGGGCCTGACGCTGCTGTTCAAATTGCCTTGATTCGGCAAAATCTGTTTTTAAGGGAATGGCTGAATGCCGGTATGAAGCAAAGGCATTAAAACCCCATTGTTCACTGAGCCGGCCATAACTGTTCAGGCTGATGCCCTGTTTGGTGAAGTAGGGCTGTGCCGATTCATCGCTCGAATCTTCAAAAGCATCACGGCTGTCCTGAGAGGGGAAATTGACTTTTGACCAGGCATCTGAGGTGTAGTCATAACTGAGCGAACCGTGAATTTTGCCAATTTCAGTTTGCGGAGCGCAGGCTTCGGCAGAAATCACGCCGCCGGTAAATTCTCCATATTCCGCCCCGACATTACTGTCTAACACTGTCAGTTTGCACAGTAGGTCGGTATTAATGGCAGCGGCCTGTGAATTGCCCATCAGCTGGTTGGGATGATTGGATTGCTGTGCGCCCACCGGATTAATCGTATTGTTGATGGCGAGGCCATTGATCAGAATCTTGTTATCGTAAGCCAATCCGCCATTAATACTGATATCGGCCGCGTTCAGTTCACCTTGCTGCAAGCTGCTGCGAAAGCGGTGACCGAGCTGCACATTCGGATTTACCTTTAAAAAGTCGGTGATGTTCTTGCTGCTATTCGGGCTTTTCTTTAAATCTTCCTGCTTATAGACCGTTTTTCCCAGCGCATTTTCATCTTTGGCCTCGACCATAATGGTCGACAGTTTGAGCGAGGGAGATGGGGTGGTAGGTTCTGGTTCTTGAATCTGTTCAGCAAAACTAAGGGAGCTGAAGCTACTTAAAATGGCCACAGACAAGCTGGAATAGACAAAACGCATGAGATGTGTTTTGTAAAAGATAATGCAAGCGATTATCATTAACTTGTTGGGCTTAATCAATAGAAATGAGAATTATTTGCAATAACAGCTTAAATAAACAACAGTGCTGTGCAAAGAAGAATAAATAAAAGAGGAGAAGGTGAGATAAGAGATGGCGTCCCTACGGGGATTCGAACCCCGGTTACCGCCGTGAAAGGGCGATGTCCTAGGCCTCTAGACGATAGGGACGTTTAGAAGATGGCGGTATCTTATTGATCCGCCACCAAGGTGTCAAGTAGATGCGGGGTGAGTTTGTTTAAAATATAACAGAACAGTTCCGCGGTCTTTTGCGTGTCGTACAGGGCAGAGTGCGCTTCTTTGCCATCAAACTCGATGCCAGCCTGAATACAGGATTTGGCCAGTACCGTTTGACCGAACATCACCGCGCTTAAGGTTACGGTATCCAGCACGGAAAAGCTGTGAAACGGATTCTGGTTTTTGGTACTGGTACGGGCAATGGCCGCCTGTAAAAAACCCAGATCAAAATGCGCATTGTGGCCGACCAGCACCGCATGGGTACAGTTCTGCTGGCGACGCACTTCATTCACGGATTTAAAAATACGTTTCAGCGCCGTTTTTTCATCTTCAGCCATAGCCATACGCATCGGGTTGAACGGATCAATCCCGATAAAGTCGAGTGAACGACGGTCCAGATTGGCACCTTCAAACGGATTAATATGCGCATGATAGGCCTGACCCGGAACAAAATGGCCTTCCGCATTAAACACAATTGGAATGGCGGCTATTTCAAGTAAGGCATCGGTTTGCGAATTAAAACCTGCTGTTTCGACATCGACCACAACAGGTAAGAATCCACGGAAACGCTGACCAATTAAAGGTAGAGTTTCGTCTGTCACACTTTTCTCCATTGGATGGTTTGACCGGCATACAGCGGAACAATCTGTTCACCATCCAAATAGTCTAAACTTGCAGGAATCACTTGGTCTTCTTTAACCAGGGTAATCGTACCAGTATTACGCGGCAAACCATAGAAGTCTGCACCAAAGTGGCTGGCAAAACCTTCTAGACGGTCCAGTTTACCGACCTGGTCAAAGGCTTGTGCATACAGCTCAATAGCGGTTGGTGCACTATAGCAGCCGGCACAGCCGCAGGCATTTTCTTTGGCATTTTTAGAATGCGGCGCACTGTCGGTTCCGAGGAAGAATTTCGGATTGCCACTGGTCGCCACTTCCAGCAGGGTCTGCTGATGGGTTTGACGTTTTAAAATAGGCAGGCAGTAGAAGTGCGGTTTAACCCCACCAACCAGCATGTCATTGCGGTTAAACAGCAAATGTTGTGGAGTAATGGTAGCCGCCACATTGCGGTCCTGCTCCAGAACAAAGTGCGCTGCTTCGCTGGTGGTGATGTGTTCTAGCACCAGTTTCAGTTTCGGGAACTGTTTTAATAAAGGTGCCAATACTTCATCGAGGAAGCGTTTTTCACGGTCAAAAATATCGACATGCTGATGGGTCACTTCGCCATGTAACAGCAGCGGCACCTGATGTTCTTCTAACTGTTCAATCACCGCATAGACTTTACGGATGTCGCTGACGCCATTGTCCGAGTTGGTGGTCGCACCAGCCGGATACAGCTTGATGGCATTGACATGCTCGGAGTCTTTAATTTTTTTCACTTCGGCTGGCGAAGTCTGATCAGTGAAATACAGCACCATGCGCGGATCAAACGCCACGCCTTCTGGCACATGCGCCATAATGCGTTCACGATAGCTGATCGCTTCTTCCACGGTTTTTACAGGCGGGACAAGATTCGGCATACAGATCGCACGTGCAAACTGTTTGGCAAGATCTGGAACTGTACGTTTTAATGCTAAACCGTCACGTAAGTGAGCATGCCAGTCATCTGGCTGTAAAAGAGTAATCGTATTCAAGGTGATGCCGATCGAAAAATAAATGGAATGATAATCTATAAACCTGACAATGATAACGTCAAATCTAGACAAAAGATGCCTTATATTGAATTAATTTTTATCATTTTGTGTTATTTTTAAGCGACTATAAAATTATATTTTATGTCAATGGAATACAAATATAAGCTTGTCCAATTGCAATACGACAAGGAAAAAATAGAGGCACTGATTGCCAGGCAACGACGTAGCGCGGGTCAGGTGTTTCCGAAACAGCTGGAACAGGAATTTTGGCAGCAGTATTTGGAGCGGGCCCGGCATAATATTAACCAGTATTTCTGGTCGGGGGTGCTGGTCTATTTTATTTTGACCATGTTGGTCATTCCCGGGGATTACTGGATTATCCAGCCGCAACATTTCTGGCATGATTTTATCCGCTGTCTGCTTGGGCTACTCAATGGTGGCCTGTGTCTGCTGACGCTATTTTTCTTTGCACATTATAAAATTCTGCGGCGCTATTTTGCCTATGCCGCCATGGCGCTGGTGTTCTGGGCCATCTTGTCGATGACCTGGCTAACCATGACCGTGTATACCGAAGCGCTGAAATATCAGGCCATGATGATCATCTGTATCATTTATATCATGGGCTATGTGCTGACCGGAGTAAAACCGTTTCATATGCTGCTGACTGGGTTAATGGCGGCAGTCATGACTATGGTCATGTTATTCACTTTCTACATTCCAATTGATGTGATGGTGATGGCCCGGGTGCTCATCGGCAGCGTAGTGATGGGTTTTTTAATGAGTAAAATGCTTTGTACCCGGGAACGGATGATCTTTCTGGTGATGCAGCAGGCCAAACTCGGCGAGAAAATTAACCGGATTAACAGTGAAGAACTGCTGCATTTAAGCCAGCACGATGCATTGACCAAAGTGTCGAACCGGCGCAACTTTGATGAAATGCTGAACAGCTATTATGAGCAGGCGCGGCATGATGAACGGCCGTTGTCCTTGCTGTTTATTGATGTCGATTTCTTTAAGCTGTTTAATGATTTTTATGGCCATCAAAAAGGCGATGAAGTCATTTCATCGGTGGCTAAATCAATTAAAGACGCGATCCGGCATATGGATTTTGTGGCGCGTTATGGTGGCGAAGAATTTGTGGTGTTGCTGCCTGAAACCGATGCACATGGTGCCTATGCGGTGGCGTCAAATATTTTTAGGGCGATTGAACGGCTGGCTATTCCGCATGAAAAATCCAGTGTGTCCGATATCATTACTATTAGCCTGGGGTTTACCGTGTATAAAGGTGAGCTCGAGATTTCCAAGGATGATCTGATTAGCCGTGCCGATCAGGCGCTGTACCGGGCGAAAAAACTCGGCCGGAACCAGATTTATTATCAGACCGCGCAGGTCAGCGATATTCTGCAAGGTTTAGAATAAATCCCAAACAGCAAGTACAAAAAAACCACCCGAAGGCGGTTTTTTCATAGAGACAACTTATTTCTTGTCTTTTAACTGTGGAACAGCAGAACCTGTACCCACGGCCAGTAAACCGGCACCGGTATAAATGCCAAGTTTTTGACGGGTATCGGTAATGTCCAGGTTACGCATGGTTAACTGACCAATACGATCCATTGGCGTGAACATTGAATCACCTTTTTCCATAGTCAAACGCTCAGCTTCATAGGTGAGGTTTTCAGATTCAGTGTTCATAATCGTGTAGTCATTGCCACGACGCAGTTCTAAAGTCACTGTACCAGTAATGGCTTTCGCAACCCAACGCTGTGCAGTTTCACGCAGCATCAGGGCTTGAGAATCGAACCAGCGGCCTTGATACAGTAAACGACCTAAACGTAAACCGTTAATGCGGTATTGTTCGATGGTGTCTTCGTTATGAATACCTGTCACTAAACGCTCGTAAGCGATGTGCAGCAGCGCCATACCCGGAGCTTCGTAAATACCACGAGATTTCGCTTCAATGATACGGTTTTCGATCTGATCCGACATCCCCAGACCGTGACGGCCACCAATGCGGTTGGCTTCCAGAATGAATTCAACTGGATCTTCGATACGACGGCCATTCAGTGCAACCGGGAAACCTTCTTCAAAAGTAATTGAAACTTCTTCAGGTGCAATTTCAACGTCATCTTTCCAGAACGCAACGCCCATAATTGGCTCAACAATCTTGATACCGGCATTCAGGTATTCCAGATCTTTGGCTTCGTGCGTTGCACCCAGCATGTTCGAGTCAGTCGAGTAGGCTTTTTCTTTTGACATTTTATAGTCGAAGCCGTTGTCGATCAGGAACTGTGACATTTCTGCACGGCCGCCTAGCTCATCAATAAAGGTCTGGTCTAACCACGGCTTGTAAATTTTGAGCGCCGGGTTGGTCAGTAAGCCGTAACGGTAGAAACGCTCGATGTCGTTACCTTTATAGGTTGAACCATCACCCCAGATGTTCACGTCATCTTCTTTCATGGCAGTAACCAGCATGGTCCCGGTAACTGCACGGCCTAGTGGTGTGGTGTTGAAGTAAGGCACACCACCTGTTGAAATGTGGAACGCGCCACACTGAATTGCAGCAATACCTTCAAGTGCAAGCTGTAAACGGCAGTCGATTAAGCGTGCTTTTACTGCGCCATAGGCTTCTGCTTTCTTTGGAATAGCATCGTAATCATCTTCATCTGGCTGACCCAAGTTTGCTGTGTAGGCATAAGGTTCAGCGCCTTTTTGTTTCATCCACAATAAAGCAGCAGAAGTATCTAGACCACCAGAGAAGGCGATACCCACTTTTTTGCCTACTGGTACGCTTTGCAAGATCGTTGCATTATCAGTCATTGCGAGTCCTAACTTATGAATATAGGCAACCAAAATGGTGGCCAAGGAGAATTCGAAAATGGCGCTATTGTAGCACTTTTCCGAAACGATGTTTTCTGAAAAATTTGCTTTCTGAAAAAAGTTAGACTTTTTCATCGGTTTCAGTTTATTTTCGGCCACAGCAGCCCATTGCTGGCTTGAGTATGATAGAACAATTCATATCCACAGAGAGGAAATGCCAATGCAGCCCAATGTCACACCGCCCCCATTGATCTCCAACAATAACCGCAATGAAACCCTGGCGCTGGTTCATGGTATTTATGCCGGTTTACTCAGTTTTAGTGCGGTGGTGTTCCTGTATCTGGAATATCAGCAGCGCAGTATTGCCACAGTCAATTTAGTGATTGTGATGGCCTTGATGCTGCTGTTGATTTATCTGAATATCAGCGCCTGTTTAAAAGTGAAACGGGGCGATGGTGAAGGACGCACACTGTCGCGTATTTTGGCCGTGCTAATGTTATTAAGCTTTCCAATTGGCACGGTGCTCGGTGCAATTGCACTATGGAAAAGCAGCAGCAAGCAGTGGCAGAACTGACATTGGCAGTTTGTCATGATAATTTTTTGAAAATGCCATAAACAAATAATAAAAAATCGCTACAGTATTATGCAACAAGTTGCAAAGCCAGCGTACAGGAATACATGATGACAACAAGCTATGCACATCTGCTCAGTCCATTACATTTAGGTTTTACTACCCTGAAAAACCGGGTGGTGATGGGGTCCATGCATACCGGTCTGGAAGACCGCTTTTATAATTATCCGAAACTGGCGGCCTATTTTGGTGAGCGTGCCAAAGGCGGCGTTGGCCTGATTATTACGGGGGGGATTTCCCCGAACCGTCAGGGCTGGTTATTACCGGCCGGCGGCACCATGAATACCTTGGGGGATATTGCACCGCATCGACTGGTGACCCATGCGGTACATAAGCATGGCGCCAAAATCCTGTTGCAGATTCTGCATGCCGGCCGTTATGGCTATCAGCCTTTTGTGGTGTCGGCCAGCCCGATTAAATCGCCAATTTCACCATTTAAACCGCGCCAGCTCAGCGATAAACAGATTTTAAACACCATTCAGGATTATGTGAAAACCGCCAGTCTGGCCAAAAAATCTGGTTATGATGGTGTGGAAATCATGGGTTCTGAAGGCTATTTGCTAAACCAGTTTTTAAGCCGTCATGTCAATCAGCGCAATGACCGTTGGGGTGGCCCGATTGAAAACCGGATGCGCTTTGCTGTGGAAATTGTCAAAGCCATTCGTGCAGAAATTGGCGATAAATTTATTATCTGTTTCCGTCTGTCGATGCTGGATCTGGTACATGATGGCAACACTATGGATGAAGTCATTACGGTAGCCAAAGCCCTGGAACAGGCCGGTGTGACTTTACTGAATACCGGTATTGGCTGGCATGAAGCGCGTATTCCGACCATTGTGACTTCGGTGCCGCGCGCGGCGTTTGTGGATTACACTGCAGCGGTGAAACAGCAGGTATCGATTCCGGTGATTGCTTCTAACCGGATTAATATGCCGGATACGGCCGAAGAAATTTTGGCAGCGGGCAAAGCCGACATGATTCAGATGGCGCGTCCTTTACTGGCCGATGCTTTCTGGGTCAATAAAACCGCCACTAACCGGGTCGATGAAATCAATACCTGTATTGCCTGTAATCAGGCCTGTCTGGATCATACCTTTAAAAACCAGCGTGCCACCTGTCTGGTCAATCCGCGTGCCGCTTATGAAACCGAACTGGTCTATGTTAAAACCAAACAGCCAAAACGAATTGCCGTGGTGGGTGGTGGGGTTGCTGGTATGTCTGCCGCAACGGTGGCTGCAGGCCGTGGTCATCAGGTGACATTATTTGAAGCCAATGCCGATGTCGGCGGGCAGTTTAATCTGGCCAAAGTGATTCCGGGCAAAGAAGAATTCCACGAAACCATCCGCTATTTTAAGGTGCAGCTGGAAAAAACTGGCGTAGATGTACGCCTGAATACCAAAGTCAACCGCGAGCAGCTGGAACGTGAAGGCTTTGATGAGGTGATTGTTGCCACTGGCGTGGTGCCGCGTGCACTCAACATTCCGGGTAGTGATTTACCCCAAGTTCTGTCTTATGCCGAAGTACTCAATGGCGCGCCTGTCGGTCATAAAGTGGCAGTAATTGGCGCTGGCGGCATTGGCTTTGATGTGTCCGAGTTTTTATTAAAACCGGAGCAGCAGCCACAGCCGCAACCTGTGGAGGACTGGAAACGCGAGTGGGGTGTCGATTTAAATCCACACTATGTGTCTGAAGGTGGTATGCAGGCACCGGAAATTCATCCCCCTGTGCGTGAAATTTATTTGTTGCAGCGTAAAACCACGCCATTGGGTGCCGGACTGGGTAAAACCACCGGCTGGGTGCATCGTGCACAACTGAAAAAGCACGGCGTACGCATGTTGCGCGGGGTGCAATATAAAGCCATTGGTGATGAAGGCTTGTGGGTAGAAATGGATGGCCATGACCAGTTATTGCGGGTCGATACTGTGGTGGTCTGTGCCGGGCAGGAATCGGTCAAAGAGATTATACCGGAAAATGGCCAGCAGACCTTGGCGCAGTATCACATTATTGGCGGGGCAAAACTGGCAGCGGAACTGGATGCCAAGCGCGCCATTCGTGAAGGTGCTGAATTGGCCGCCAAACTTTAAACATTTGATGAAACAATATTCATTTGAGTCACTTGAATGTAATTTTTACTTGTCAGATGGAAAAAAGCTTCGTATTATGGCGCACATGGAAGCGTGGCAGAGCGGTTTAATGCACCGGTCTTGAAAACCGACGAGGGTGTGAGTCCTCCGTGAGTTCGAATCTCACCGCTTCCGCCAAATATCAATGACTTAGCCCCGATAATCGGG
>Ga0172369_10009543_pt1 | contig 10705 bp, 11 predicted proteins | sample LakKiv25m_FD_114539 | JGI IMG/M metagenome (GOLD analysis project Ga0172369, IMG submission 114539) | Freshwater microbial communities from Kabuno Bay, South-Kivu, Congo - kab_022012_11.25m | ecosystem: Environmental > Aquatic > Freshwater > Lake | place: Democratic Republic of the Congo...
GTACCTTAGCGAAACGGGCCAATTTGGGCATAAACTCTGGATGAGCGACGAGCACGTCAAATTCAATTTTGCCGGCTTTAATGTCTTCTAGCAAGGCGTCATCTACGACGGCGACTTTCACACTCTTACCAGTAGAATGAGGTAGAGCCAATTCAGTGCTCATACCAACTTCACGAACAATGACGTGGGCTTCAACAGAACCAACGAAGTTGCTGTAAGACATCTTCTTGGTCAATTCGATAGCTTCTTTGATTGGGTAAAGTTTACTTTTGTCCAAAGTAGCGCGCACAGCCTTGTATTTCTTACTGCGGCCGCGTTTGGCTGCTTTTTTGACCACGACTGCTGCTTCTGTGGTTTGCTCGGCATCAGCGCTTTCAGCTCCATCAACGATGGCGGTTGGATCAGCGACGACCTTGACTACATCTTCAGCCTGGGTCATGTCGGCATTTTTTTTGCTTCCCATATTAACTTTCTTGTGGTGCGAACGGCTGGGGTAAAGTTTAAGCCTCCCACATATTTTAATAATTTTTACTTTATATTATTTTAACAAGTTGATGTAGTTTGATTTTTTGCAGTCAATTGAAGTCGCTGATCAATTGTCCAAACTTAAATTAAGCTTTTTAACAGCGACTTCTCTGAGTGAGGAGAAGATCGTTGTTTACAAGAGAGCAGTTCTTTTCGCCGAACGTGACTGCAAAAGAATTAAACTATATCAACACCCATCGATCTGGCAGAGCCAATGACGCTTTGCATGGCTGCTTCTAAGTTGGTGGTGTTCATGTCAGGCATTTTCTTTTCTGCGATGTCCTTGACTTGGTCCATAGTCATTTTGACTTTGTTCTCTTTGCCGGCAGTAGCACTACCTGCTTTCATTTTGAGGGTTTGCTTGATCAAGTCTGAGACTGGAGGCAATTTTAAAACAAAAGTGAAAGAGTTGTTTTCGTAAATGGTGATTTCGGCAGGAATAATCTGACCTTTTTGGTCAGCGGTTTGAGCATTGTATTGCTTCAAAAAGTCCATCATGTTGATACCGGCTTGACCCAAAATTGGACCTACTGGAGGTGCTGGTGTAGCGGTACCTGCTGACAGGTTGAGTTTCAAGACTGACTTGATTTTTTTGGCCATTCAAGTTCGTACTTCAAAAATTTGAAGCACTCCTTTCACATATTAATTATTTCAATTATTTGTTTCCTCAGCTGAAAATTTGAGAAGCGCGACTCCCTAAGCCGCCAAATCGAGAGAGGAAGAGAGGTATTATAGCACGAATTTGTGGGAGCGTGGTTTAGTTTTCGATGCTAAGCGCCAGGAGATTTTCTTTGTAGTATGGCGTCTACCAATTGTAATTGAGCCTTTTGTATGCTGTTGGCAGAACTACTGTTTTCTAGACTCATCTTAACTTCTTGTAGTTGGTCTGGATTTAATCTGGAAAGATAGGCAACTAAAGCATCAAGAGCCATTTGCAGACCTTCTGTTGGATTTAATTGTTCGATTTTACCAGCTCCGCCATATCTTTCTTGACCATGGATAGTGGTTCCCAACTCTGGAATTTGCTGGTCTCCGTGTCCTGCAGTCATTGTTGGTTCCGATGTAGGTTGTTCACCCATATGAGATTCTCCTCTGTATAGCTTTATTAAGTGATCTAAGTATCTCAAAGAGAGAGAGAGTTCAAGGTCCAGTTTTTGTCCTGTGGTTTTTGTCCTGTTTCCGCCCCAACTTGCATTTTCCATTATTTCTGTTAATATACTTATATGTCTACTAAAAGAAACACTAACTACCAACAAATCCTGTTACAACAGTCGCGGCGGCTGTTTCGCACCAATGACCTGCAGTTGTTGTGGGGGGTGCAGAATCGCCACAATTTGCGAGTGACCATCAAGCGCTATCTCGATCGAGGGATTTTGCATGCGGTGCAGCGGGGTTTGTATGCTAGTGTGCCGCCGGCGCAACTTGACCCTTTCGAGCTAGCTTGTGCAGTGGCTGGTCCTTACGCTTACGTGAGTGCGGAGACAGTGATGGCGCGGGCGGGATTGATCATGCAATTGACCGAGGCAGTGACGGTGTTTGGGGTGAAAGCCAAGGAGTTAGAGGTTGCCGGCCAACGGGTGATTTGTCGCTATCTGCACCCGCGGTTTTTGCTGGACCGTCGTCACATCCAAGAGGGGGAGCGCTATGCACTGGCCAGTCCAGCGCGGGCAGTTGCTGATGCGTGGCACTTGCGTTTGGATTATTATATTGACAATCAGCTTTCGCCAACGGTCAAAGAGGCGGAAGCACTATATCAGGAGATTTATGCTCGCCCCTAGACGGCTAGACATTGATCACAAACTGCAAATGTATCGCTTGTTGCGGCTGATCTTGGCTGATCAACAGCTCGCTAGCCAGTTGCGGTTCAAGGGTGGTACTTATGCTGTTTTGCGCGGCATTCTGCCGCGCTTTTCAGTGGACCTAGATTTCGATCTGCCTGATAGACAGCACAAAGCAGCGATCAGAGACAAGTGTTATCGCTTTTTCAGGCAGCTCAATTTGCAGATCAAAGATGAGAGTCGCGAGCACTTGCAGTTTTTTTTGCGCTATCCAACCAAGCAGGCTAGCCAACGCAACACGCTCAAACTCGAGATCAACGACCAACCGAGTCCTCACAATCACTATGAGCAGGTGTTTCTGACCGAGGTGAACGCCTATTGTCACGCTCACACTCTGGACACTATGTTTGCTAATAAGCTGGCGGCGACCCTACTGCGCCAAGCTAAAAATGGCAAAGTAGCAGGGCGAGATTTTTATGACTTGCATGTTTTTTTCAGCGCGGGGCTACCGATCAATCGGGCGGTGGTGGAGGAGCGCACTGGCATGTCTTACCTTAGCTACATGACGGAGCTGTTGCACTTTGTGAGAAATGAATTAAGCGACCAACTGTTGCAACGCGATCTCAATCCCTTATTGCCGACGGCTAGTTTACGCGAGATTTTGCCGCACTTGCGGGTGGAAATAGCGATGTTTGTGGAGGGGGAGCTAGGAAGTTAGAGGTTATTGACTGGTCTTGTCCGTGAAACCACTGGAACACTTCCTCTTGCTGTTTCTAATCTAGTAATTAATTCATTCATTATTAATTATCTCAAAGAGAGAGAGAGAGTTCAAGGTCCAGTTTTTTCATTTTTTATTCTTGACAGAATCACTATTTGTAGTGTATGGTATATACATGATTGTTTGGCAAGAACCACTTAGCTTTCAGTGGGACGTAGGTAATGTGGCAAAAAATTCCAAGCATCAGGTGACCAATGCTGCAATTGAAGAGAGTTTTTTTGATCCGGATAAAGTTGTCGCAGTTGATCGTCGTCACTCACAGTCGGAGCGACGTCATATTTTGCTCGGTTGTACCAAGCGTCAGAGTCTGCTGTACGTTGTTTTTACCATTAAACATGGGGTTGTACGCGTGATTTCAGCCAGAGATATCAACAAAAAAGAGAGGCACTTGTATGAAGAAACCACTTAAATTACCCAAATTCAAATCAGCGGCGGAAGAAAGTGCGTATTGGTCCGGGCTGGATTTAACCGACCATTTTGATGTCGGCGATTTTCAGCATGTCAGCTTTCCCAATCTCAAACCCACTAGTCAGCCAGTTTCGATTCGTATGCCGGAACACTTACTGGTCAGACTCAAGGAAAAAGCCAATGCACTGAACGTGCCCTATCAGGCACTGATGAAGCAATATATTGAAAAAGGTTTGCTGTTGAGAGATGGCTCTTAGGACTGGTCGTTACACCTTCTTCACTTGCAAGAAATCCAACTCCACTGGAGTTTCGCGACCAAAGATGTTGAGTAGAACGGTGACCTTGCCTTTTTCTTCGTCGATTTTGTCGACAGTGCCTAAGAAATCGTTGAAAGGTCCGTCAACCACTTTGACAGCCTCGCCATCCACGAAGTCAGCTTTGTAGGAAGCTTCGCCAGATTGTTTGGCATACTTCATGATTGCTTCAACTTCACTTTTTGGTAGAGGAGTAGGTTTGCTGCTCATGCCGACAAAACCAGTTACACCATCAGTGGTGCGTACGGCCAACCAAGCGTCGTCAGTCATTTCAAGTTTGACTAGCATGTAGCCTGGGAAAATCTTTTCGTTGACAGTTTTGCGCTGACCACGACGAATTTGAATTTTTTCTTGAGTAGGAATTAACACTTGAATGATTTTGTCAGTCAAATGTAGGGTTTGAGCGCGTTGGCGCAAAGCCTCGGCGATTTTCTTTTCATGACCAGAGTAAACGTGGACGACATACCAACGAGCTTTTTTGTTGTCGACATCAGAAATATTAACGAGGTTGGGGGATTGCACCTGCACCTCTTGAATTTCTGGTACCTCTGGAGATTGTGTAACTGTTTGATCGTTCATAATTCCTTTTTTGCTTGAATGAAAGCGTATTATATCAGAAAACTCATCAGCTTTTGAAGTAGGAAATCAAGTAAGCCTAGATATATTGCCAACATGGCGGCGACCACCACCACTAAAGCAGTCATATGCTTAGTTTGATCTTTACTTGGCCAAGTAGTTTGCTTGAGTTCGCTCTTGACCTCTTTTAAGTAATTAAAACTCTGATTTATCATGGCGATATTGTAACAGATCAAATTGCAGTTGGTGGCTGTTGTGAAATTTTGATTTCAGGCGACTGCTGTGGCTGTTGAATTTGTTTTTCAACGGTATGCGTCTGTATGTACTTTTTTTCCACGTACAAATTGCGTTTGCTGCGCCCAATACCCATGACGATTAGACCCATGGCCAAGAGGAGTAGTCCGCCGGCGATAGCCAACCATTGCCAAGCAAAATTGGAGAGCAAATTGATGAAGAAGTTACGCGCCACCGAAACTCTCTCACTTTGACCTTCATTACTAGTGGGGCTAGGGTTGGCGGTTATACTTCTGGTGATGGTGGCGCTAGGAGTGCCATTTTGAGTTTGTCCATCGTCAGTGGTCAAACCACAAGAGTTGTTCTCTGGATTATCTGCTAGGCGGCATTTGCCATTGTAACAGCGCATGTCAGCATCACAGTCGCGGTTGTTGTTGCAGCCGAGATTACAGCCATTAGTAATTAAATCATTGGCTTCGCTAGGCAAAAGCACGCCACCTTTTGTAGTTACCTGACTACTATTAACAACAACGGTGTTAGTGGTAGTCGTGGCTACGGTGGCAACAAGCTTACTGCAACTAGTGCTCTCAAGATTGCTTGGCAGGCGACAGTGGTTCCAGAAACAGCTCAGGCCCGCACTACAGTCATTGTTGTTGGCACAATATTGATTGCATGAACGATCATTACTGGCAATTCCGGGGGTGGCCAAACAAGAAGAATTGGTTGGGTTGCTAGTATTGCGACAGGCGCCTTCATAGCAAGTCATGCCTGAGGCACAGCTTTTACTCTGGTCACTGCTGGCGTCGCAGCGGTCATTACAGTTTTTGTAGCTACTCTGGTCGCCACTACAATAAGTTAGGTACATGCGAGGTCCAACAATGTGCTTGTCGCCATCCTTACTATATAGACGGAAGAAGTATGAGCGATTAGGCTCAAAACTTAGCGGAGCTTTGTTACCAGCGGCATGACTGAAATTATCTCCTCTGACCGCAAGATAGCTGCCAATTGTTTGGTCGATATTGCCGTCAACTTTTTTGTGGTAGAAGTCATTGAATTCTGGACTACTACTAACATCGATCCAAGTCACGTCTTTATATTTGTCCTTGTTCCATAAGACATAGATGTCCTGACCTGTGGTTGGTTGATTGAGGCAGGCACTCTTGATGTCTAGATAAAAGTAACGATCTTCAGCTTTGACAACACTCGAGTCAGTGCAGGTGCGACTGAGTTCCTGTAGAGTTTCCTCTTCATACCAGAAACATTTGTCTGGTTCGACGCTATATTGACGAATTTGCCAGCCGTTCTGACATTCGCTCCAGTCACTATATTCGAAATAACACTGAGCGCGGTCAACGCCGTTATCAGTGGCGTAATATTGAAAATCTAATACAGAAGGCTTCTGTAAAATATCTTGATTGGTGTCTTGCTCGACAGCCACGCTATCTTCGATGATTTTGATTAGTAGGCTACCTTCTTTTTGTGGGGTGAAAGCCAATTGACTGATGGTGACCATTTCATCAACGGTGACGAATGGGGCGGTTTCGTCTTTGAGGGTCAGTAGAAGAGTAGCGGTGAAACATTCTTTTTGACATACACCTTGAACAATTTCCTGCTTGTTGACCTCTAAGGTATCAGGAATAACGTCGGTGAAGTCAATTTTACTTTTACCTAACAGGCCTTTGTCAGCAATGATTTCGAAAATCAACTCAATTTTGTCAATGGAACGTGATTTGGTGTTCAATTGTAGATTAATTTTTTGTTCATCTCCTACTTTGAGTGTGCTTTGGTTAAAAGGATAAGTGTTGAGTTCTGTCAAACCACTATCAACCATGGCCGCACGACGGGTGTCAAAACTCACTTCAGAGGCTGGTTTTTGCAATAATTTGACTGCCAAAAGCCCTATCGACAAGATGAAGATGACAGAAAATAAACCAACAATAGACCACATGGGAACTCTTTTGCTTTTTTGCATCTGTTTTAGCATATCTCTTTTCGACCAATCAGGTCAAGGGTGTTTTAGAGTAAAGCTAGAGCCTGCTCAGGAAATCGCATTCTGCTGCAAGTCTGCAGGTTTCGGCAAAAGAGTCCGTATTTTCTCCTCAAGTGGGGTTCACCACTATCGTTGAAAAGTACGTTCTCTTTTGCTCGAAATTACAGTATTTCGCTACGAAAGGGATTTTCCGAGCAGGCTCTTATGTTATACTTTTCCAGTATGTCACAAAAAATAGTTCGCAAAGCCATTATTACTGATGCAGGTTTCGCCAGTCGCTATCTGCCAATTACCAAAACTGTGCCAAAGGCCATGCTGCCAATGGGCAATCGCCCAGTGATGCAGTTGGTGATTGAGGAGTGTGTAGAAGCAGGAATTGAGGAAATTATCATTGTTTCCACCCCAGAGGGTAAGCCAATTTATGAAGATTACTTCAACAATAACGTCAACCGTATTCGCAAACAGCTGGCCGCTCAAGGCAAAGAAGACCGTTATGAGCCAGTGCAACACGTTTTGGATTATCCCAAGATCACGGTGATCACTCAATATGCTAGTTTGCCTTATGGCAATGGTTCTCCTGTGGTGTCGGCCAAAGCTTTTGTCGAGGGAGAACAAGCGTTTTTGGTGATTTATAGTGATGATCTTGTGTTCGGCCAGCCTAGCGATGCTAAGACCATGGTCGATGCTTATGAGGCCAATCCTGATGTCGATGGAGTGATTATGTCTGAGGAAGTTGATTCTGATGTGGTCGATAAATACGGTATCATTTCTTTCCGCCCAGGCAGCGAAGTGTTGTTGGACAACATCGTCGAAAAGCCAGAAATTGGGACAAATCCATCCAACCTTGCTTCCTACGGACGATATCTACTTACTCCAAAAATTTTCGAGCACCTAGTAGCTAGTAATTCAGGCAAAGATGGTGAATTGTGGACAGTAGATGCCATCACTGCGATTGCTAGAACAGGTCGAGTTTTGGTGGAGAAGACCAGAGGTAAATGGATGACCACTGGCGATCCAGAAAACTACTTCAAAGCTCATCTAAAATTTGTCTTAGATCATGAAAAGTATGGTCAAAAAGTCGAAGAATGGATGAGAGAGTTGCGCGGTAATTAACGAGCCATTCTAACATATTTCATTAAGCGATTAAAGCTGTTTTCGCGTGGCCAATTGCTCTAAACTAGAGATAGTTTTGTTCGAAAGCACCTTAACTCTCCACTTTCTGTTGCAGGGAAGTTAGCAATTTTTCCTCAACAGCTCTTTATGGGGCTATGGAGTATCTTGCTTCCTTGGAAGCAAGATCTTCTTGCCCACCTGGAATTCCGGGGAAAGAGGCTGCTTTCCTGCAATGGGGAGTGGAGAATGAATCTAGAGCGATTTAATAGGTGAAAGATGGAATCTCAACTGCTTTGGCGAGAGGCTGGTGCCCCAATGCTGCCTGAATTTTTTCTAGGTCGCGCTTGTTTAGCTGCTCGTTTAGTTTTAGTGCGCCTTTTTCTAATGTAATTTCGCGTGTAATTCCTAGGGCTGTGGCAAAAGCTAAGTTGATGTGTTCGTGCTCTCCTCTAGGTGGCAAACTGACGTGTTCGCCTTGGTATCCAGCTAGATAAGCCTGTGCAACTAATTGCATCATTTCTGATGGATAGCTGATTAATAGTGCTGGATTTGTCTGCAAAATAGCAATATAAACATCTGCGAGGTTACTAAAGCGGTTGCGCCAATCGAGTTGTTGGTTGCCATGTCGATCGTATTGAGTGCTACCTTGCCTGGTAAAGATATCAAATCCATGTAGGTATGAGCTGTGTTGCTGCACTAATGCGGGGATAGCGCCGAAATGTTGAGGATCGATGCCGCTTCCACTGGGTTTGACGACAGCTCTTGGCTTAGTTTGGCCAAGAGTCGGGAACTCCACTGGTTTTACAAGTAGCCATGGCGCAATGAGCTGGTGGGGAACATTGTTTTCTCTCAATGCGTCACTAGCTTGTTTGTTCCAGACCAAGGCTTGTATTGGCAATTTACCTTTCACTTGATTGATGCCTGTGACAGCAGTGCTTTTGGCTTCAACATCAGGAATGAGTAAGAAGATTTGTCGTAAGTTAGCCAAGGCAGCGATAGCGCTGGTAAATTTAAGATCGTGTAAAGCTTGGTAAGCGGTCAACGGCAATTCTTGGGTGAGAATTAAAGTTCCGCTGTGCCGCTGTTCAACTACGCGACTTATTTGCAGTAGAGCTAGCAAACCAATGAGTTGAGTTAGAGGATTAGCTCGAGCAGCATCATAACTTTGTTCGTATTTGGCGCGCAGTTTTTGATCATGAGTTATGCGCTGGTGAACAAAGGCGGCCATTTTTACCAGTGGATTATTAACAACTATGGTATAAGTGGATTGCCCATGTTGTCGCAATTGCAGTTCAGCTGCTTTTTGAGCAAATGGGTTCCCGTCGCCAACGGCGAGAGTGCCCAGAGTAATTGGTGCTTGCTCTGACATAGTTTGATATTGTACCATGGGCTGGCAGATTTTTGTGAGCGCGGCTTTTTTTTTCTGATCATATCGCATATAATAGGTCGTCCGATTGCTAGTGGTGTGCCTTCAATTGCCTTTGTAGCTCAGTTGGTAGAGCGAAGTATTGGTAAGACTGAGGTCTCGGGTTCGATCCCCGACGAAGGCTCACTTTTAACATTTTAATAACCGCCAAGGTACTCAAGTGGTCAACGAGGGCAGTCTGTAAAACTGCTGGCTTAGCCTCCGTAGGTTCGAATCCTTCCCTTGGCACTTTCGAAAGGGAGAAATTGCCCCCTTAGCTCAGTTGGTAGAGCAACTGTTTTGTAAACAGTAGGTCCTGGGTTCGAGTCCCAGAGGTGGCTCGATTTTGGCAATTTTAGGAAACTACTTCAGTTAGTGCGAAAGTGTGCTAAAATATCACATCTATGGCAAGCAAGAAAAAAGGTCCACGACAATTAATTGGTTTACAATGCAGCGTTTGTAATGCTTTCGGCTACGTTAGCGAATACAACAAAAACAATGAAACCCTCAAGAAGCAAACCTCAGGTGAGGGGAGTTTCCCTCTGAGTAAGTATTGCAAAGTTTGTCGCAAACACACCTCCCACAAACTGATGAAGAAGTTGAAATAAGCTTCTTCTTTCAATTTGGCGCTTATTTTGTAGTGCGCTCATTCTCTCTACAGGCTTTGAGTATATTTTCACTACCTTGGTAATAAATCTTGGGCAAATGTGCTGCTTTGTGCATTGCTTTGCTAATCCATGAACTTTGCACTCGATCATGTAATTGTGGAACTGGTCTCTGACCACTGGTTGGAGCTTGGCTTTTGACTAAACTATCTTGAGAGAAGCTCAACTGTGCCAGTTGAGTGACGATATCGTCGGTGTTGGCGGTGGTGCAAGTTTCCAGTGCTTCGAAGGTTTTTCTGACGTTATGTTCCCAATCGCCCCATTCTTGCAGCGTGAGCAACGCTGCTCCAGAAGTGACTGCGTCATAAGCCATGTCACCTGAAGGTTTGCTGATAAACAAATCTGCCCACGGAAAGGCGTGCTGAATGAGTAGTTCGTTGGCATCGACAATTTGCGGATGGTAGAGAATGAAGAAACGCCGGCGATCTTGTTTGTCGACCAGACTGTCTTGATTGATTTTGGCCCCAATTTTGAAATTAGCAGGATCACTTGGGTTGATAGTCTGCACAGCCAATTGGCTGTCTTTGGCCAGTTGTTGTGCCATTTCTAGATGATCTTTGTGTGTGCCTGCATAGAACATTAGCTCGATTGGTGGTAGCGCAGTAGGCTGTCCGAGAGTTTGCGCTTTGATCACCGGCAAGAGTTGCTTGAGGATTTTTCTGATCTCTTCCTTGTTGGTGCCCAGTCCGCCGGTGGTGATACAGATTCGCAACGGGCGATCATTGCGGTAAACGGCTTTATACAGATGACAGGCGACAATACGTGGGTCGATGGGTGGGCCGGTGACAATAACTTTGTCAGCTAGTTGGCTGCTTGGAATATTCTTGCCGATCTCTTTGGCCACTTTGAAAAATTCGGTTTTGGTGGCTTCATCGAAGACTAGGAACCGAAGGTTAGGCAAATGTGCATTGAGTAAATA
>Ga0172369_10009544_pt1 | contig 10704 bp, 8 predicted proteins | sample LakKiv25m_FD_114539 | JGI IMG/M metagenome (GOLD analysis project Ga0172369, IMG submission 114539) | Freshwater microbial communities from Kabuno Bay, South-Kivu, Congo - kab_022012_11.25m | ecosystem: Environmental > Aquatic > Freshwater > Lake | place: Democratic Republic of the Congo...
GACTTTGGACGAATTGGGGTTTGAAAAGAATTCATTTGAGGTAATTAACAATAATATTAAAAAGCCTCACGGGATGCTTTTGGTTACCGGGCCGACCGGCAGTGGAAAGTCCACTACTTTGTATACCGTACTGTCTATGTTAAATACCAAGTCGGTGAATATTTCCACCATTGAAGACCCTGTGGAATACCGGATTGTCGGAGCAAACCAAATGCAGGTGAACCCTAAAATTGGTTTAACTTTTGACATCGGTTTGCGCGCGCTCTTGCGGCAAGATCCTAATATTATTATGATTGGTGAAATCCGCGACAGGGAAACCGCCGAAGAAGCGGTACATGCCGCCATGACCGGACATATTGTTTTTAGCACTCTGCACACTAACTCGGCCGCAGCGGCTTTGCCTCGTTTGCTGGATATTGGTGTTGAGCCTTATTTAATTGCTTCTACCATTAACGCGGTTTTGGCTCAGCGACTTGTGCGCGTAATTTGTAAAGATTGTCAGGTTGCACTTAAACTGGAAGATGTGGTGGCTGAAGGACTTTCTAAAGAATTTCACATGGACAAATTATTGTCGGTATTGGTAAAAGAAGGTCTGGCTCCGGCTAAAATCAAAAGTATAAAAGAATTGAAATTTTTTAAAGGCCAGGGTTGTGATAAGTGCGGGAACACGGGCTATAAAGGGCGTTTGGGTATTCATGAAATATTGGAAGTTACTCCCGGAGTTGCCCAGATGATTATGGAACATAAGAGTGCCCAAGAAATTCAAGACCAAGCTGAAAAAGACGGTATGGTGTTAATGTGGGAAGACGGTTTTATTAAAGCACTTAAAGGTATAACGACAATTGATGAAATTGTCCGCGTTTCTAAAGAGTAATTTTATGGAGTTTTCTTATACCGCAATAGCTAAATCGGGACAAAAAGAATCCGCTACTATTCAAGCCCCAAATATCACCGCTGCCGGTCATATGTTAAAAGAGCAGGGGCTGGTTTTAACGCACATCGAGGCTCAGCAAAAAAATGATACGTTTGATTTTTTAAAAAACATTGCAACAATATCCCTTGATGAAAAGATCAATTTTGTTGAGAATGTTAGCGTAATGTTAAAAGCGGGTATTTCCATTAGTCGGGCTTTGCAGATTGTTGTTAAACAAACCCACAATACAAAATTTAAAAATATTTTAACCGATATATATAACCAGGTTCAACAAGGCAAGGGGTTGTCTGAAGCCTTGGAAAAATATCCGAATATATTTCCGGGAATTTTTTTCAGTATGATTAAAGTCGGAGAGATGACCGGCAATTTAGATAAAAGTTTGGAATATTTAAGCATCCAATTGCACCGCGAAGCGGATTTGAAAAGCAAAACCAAAGGAGCGATGATATACCCTTCGGTTATTGTTGCCGCAATGTTAATTATCGGCGTACTGATGGCAATTTTTGTTCTCCCGCAGTTAACGTCGGTTTTTAAAGATTTTAGCACCAGCTTGCCGGTTTCCACCAAAATAGTAATTTGGATTGCCGATTTTATGAGCGGTAATGCTATTTTGGTGATTGGTTTAATGGTTGGGCTAATTGTCGCTGCCGTAGCAATTTATCGGACTTATCCGGGAAAAAAAGCTTTTGATATTTTTACTTTACATTTCTTGGTAATTAACAATATTGTAAAGAAGATTAATCTGGCCAGATTTGCCAGAATTTTAAGCTCGTTGCTAAAAAGTGGAATTCCAATAGTTCAGGCACTACAGGTAGCCGGCGGTTCTTTGAGTAATATTCCTTACAGGGAATTGGTGCTAAATGCATCCGAGGAAGTAAAGCTTGGCAAACCATTAACGGATTCTTTGGGTAAAGATGAAACTTTATTTCCGGTTTTGGTAGCGCAAATGATAGAAGTAGGGGAAGAAAGCGGTACGGTGCAGGAAATTTTGGAACAGTTAGCGATACATTATGAAGAAGAAGTTGATACAATATTAAAAAATTTATCTTCGGTAATTGAACCTTTATTACTGTTGTTTATTGGAGGAGTGGTGGGACTTTTGGCGATGGCTCTAATTTCTCCGATATACAGCATTAGCCAAAGCATTCAGTAGTGCACTGAAGATTTAAGATTTTAGAATGTAGATTTATTACAAATAATAAATGGATCAACAGGAACTTTTAGACAGAACCAAACTTTTTGCTTTAAGGATAATAAAATTGGTAAGGGCATTACCGAAAAGTATGGAGGGTCGTAATATAGGGAATTAGCTTTTTCGGTCTGGTACATCTGTTGCGGCTAATTATCGCGCAGCATGCAGGGCAAGATCAAAGGTTGAGTTTATATCAAAACTTGGTATAGTTATAGAGGAAGTAGATGAATCTATTTTCTGGATGGAAATTATAATAGAGATTGGTTTACTAAAACAACAATTGGTAACAAATCTTCTGAAAGAGGCTCATGAGTTAACGGCTATTATGATTTCCTCAAGAAATTAGCAATAAAAAATCTTAAATCTTGAATCTTAAATTATAAATTATAAATGCGTAAGTTTAACTTTCTTTCTAAAACTTTGCCGGCCTTTGGCTTAGACTTAAGCGGGGGTTCTTTTAAGGTTTTACAGCTGGGCGAAACGAATAAAGAGACAACTATAAAAGCCTACGCAGATGTTCCTTTACCTAAAGGCACAATCCTTAACAATGGGATTATTGACAGCAAAACCTTTAGTTTTCTATTAAAACAAACTTTAGAGAAACCGCAGTTCGGTAAAATCGACACAAATTATGCGGTTGCCAGCTTGCCTGAATCTAAATCTTTCGTCAGAGTAATTCAGATTCCGCAAATGAGCGAATCCGAGGCCGAAAACGCTGTGCCTTACGAAGCCGAGAGTTTTATTCCTATGCCCCTTGACCAGGTTTATATAGATTGGCAGAAAATCGGGCAGACTGGGGATAAGATGAATATCTTAATGATAGCCTCGCCGAAAGAATTTGTTGATAAATATTTAGATACGCTGGATAAAGCAGGCCTAAAGGTTGTTGCGTTGGAGGTAGAATCACAAAGTTGTCATCGGGCTTTGGTGGCGCCTGACAGTCAGGAAACGGTTTTATTGGTCGATTTATCCGCTTTAAGCAGCAGTTTGATAATGGTGGAAGGCGGGAATTTACAATTTACCTCCACTATTCCCATAGCCGGTAATGCTTTCACCGAAAGTATTGCAAAAGCCTTGGGGGTTTCCAGTAGCAAAGCGGAAGAAATAAAAAGAAAAGTTGGGCTACAAAGCATCGCAGAGTACCCGAATATTAAAACCGCCGTAATGCCCATACTGAATAATCTTAGTGCGGAAATAAAAAATATTTTAAAATTTCACGCAGAGCATTCCGACAAACAGGTACAAAAAGTTTTGCTCTCAGGAGGCAGTGGCAAGTTAAAGGGTTTGTCGGAAGCTTTGCAAAGTTTACTTCAGGATGCCGGAGTTACAATTGTCCAGCAGGCTAATCCATGGCAAAATTTACCGGGCTTGAAAGAACAAAAGATCAGTCCTTTTGAGGCCTTAGGGTATGTTACAGTGATTGGGCTTGCAATGAGAGGAGTGAAATATGAGGCTAATTAATCTTCTTCCTAAAGCTCGGCAGAGGGAACTTCGTTATGACGCGATGTTGCGTGGCCTGTGGGTTTTTATCAGTATGTCAATTTTTAGCTTTGCAATGGTTTTTTTGGTCCAGTTAGGTACGAAGTTTTATTTGCAAATGGAAGCAAATGTTTTTGCTAAAGAAATTTTAAATTTGCAAGGACAGGTTAGCCAGACCGAAAATTCGGAGTTGAAAACCAAAATTAAAACCGTAAACGACACTGTTTTGGATTTTAATAATTTGGCAGATGCCTCACCCAAGTGGTCAAAAGTGGTTGCCGCTTTTGCCCCACTACCGCCTGAAGGGACGCGGATTAATACAATGATAATAGATAGCGGGAGAAAAGCAATTAATATAACCGGACGAGGAGAAACCAGGGAAAATGTTATCCAACTTTATAATAATATTTTGGCAGACAGCGAAAATTTTTATAATATAGATTATCCTTTGGAAAATGTTGCAAAACCTGCGGACATAACCTTTCACTTTACTTTTTTTATACAGGATAAACTGTTGCAATAAATTTATGAATCAGATGAAAGCGAAAAATAAAATAATTTTGGCCTTATGTTTTTGGGTGATTGTCAGCGCCCTGATATTTTTTTATTTTTTTGATATTCTGGATGAGTCCAACCAAAGAACTCTTGATTCGATGGCTCAGCAAAAAAAGGATTTGGCAAGCTTGAAGGCAGAGAGAGAAAGTTACAGATTGGCAAAAGAAGACTTGGAAGATTTGGCAAAACAAACCTATCAACCAAATGATTTTTTCAGCCGTGATATTTCACTGGTAAAGGAAATTCAAACCCTAGAGGCTCTGGGCGAACGAATGGGTGTAAAGATGCAATTGTCCGGAGTTAGTGGCACGGCCGCGGCCGCCGCTAAAGCTCAAACCAATACGCCGTTGGCCGTAATTCCATACAATATTAATCTAACCGGCCAGCTCGGACAGGTGGTAAAATTTATTGAAACTTTGGAAAACTTAAGTTTTATTACCAAGACCAATTCTTTATCAATCAATGCGGGAGAGGCTGGCAATGTTTCCGCTGCATTGGGGGCAAGTTTTTACATAAAAAAATAGCTTATGCCCAGTAATACAACTTTCAATATGTTCTTTTATGTTCCAGTAAAGGAAAGTTAAAAAACCGCATCAATCATACTTATCTTAAAATTTAAGAGAGCAAATAAAAGAACCTAAAATACGGAGCAAATTTTTTAAATTAAAACTAAAATTAATTATAAACGCATCTATATAGGCGTTTGAAATTGAAAGTTGATATACTGGGTATGAATAAGATAATAAAAATAGATATGTCCGCAATAAAAGATCTGGCTGTGCGAACTGCCAGAAATTTAAGCTGGTTGTTTATTTTCGTGTTTTTTATTATTCTAATTATGGACATATTACGGATTAAAAATTCGGTACAAGTCGTATTAAATATCAATGCCGATCCTGTTTTGGTTACTAAAGAAAAAGGGGTAAGGATAGATTTTATAAAATATGAAAAGGTTGTTGACCGAATTAAACAGGGGAAAGATTATGAGCCCCAAATAGAAATTTTTTCCAATCCCTTTTCTCTAAAATAATTGTTTTTTCGTTTTGCCACAATTTTTATTGTGGATTTTGGGTTTTTGCCCTGTGTAGCGCAAAGTCCTGCTTTGAGTTATAATTATTGGGATTTAAGCAATGCCTTTTGGCCCGTTAAATTAATTATGCACCCGTAGCTCATTTGGATAGAGCGCTTGGCTTCGAACCAAGAGGTAGTAGGTTCAAATCCTGCCGGGTGCACCAAAAATTTAATTTGTTTCAGCAAGAATATGAAAGCTACTATAAATAAAAAACATCAACCGAGATAGGTTAATGTTTTTTGGTGGGTCGGGTGGGGATCGAACCCACGACACCCTGCTTAAGAGGCAGATGCTCTACCGACTGAGCTACCGACCCATACTTCGTCAACACTTCGCAAGGCGAGAATACATATTACCATAAGATGAATATCTTACGTCTCGCCCTCCGTAGCTTCAGCGAAGGAGGGAGCTACCGACCCAAAATTTAATCAATCTTTGACATTTTACCATGGTTTTCTAATAATTTCAAGGTTTTATGCTAACTCTTATTTTAGGTCCTGATGATTATTCTAAACGGCAATACGTTGCTTCGTTGGAACAAGCATCGGGGGTTAGGGCCGATTTTTTTATTGATGCGGAAAGCCCGCCCTCTTTGGAGGAGCTAGTCGGGGCGGATTTATTTTCTCAGGCAAAAATTTATATCTTGAAAAATATGGCGTTGTTATTTAACGCTGAAGAAAAGATTACTTCACTGATTGTCGCTAAAAATAGGATTGTATTATTGGAAGAGAAGCTAGATAAAAGAAATGCTGATAATAAAAAATTATTGGCCAATAAGAGCATTGAAATAAAAGAATTCAACCTGCCTCACGGAAAGGAATTAGATACTTGGCTAATGAATCGTTCCCAAGAGTTGGGAGCAAAATTATCCGTCCATGCTGCCGATGTTTTGGCCCGGGTTTTAGGGCGGGAGAATGCAAAAGAAACCAAAGTGGCAGGAAAAATTGTGGCCGTACAGGAAGTCTATAACTTGTGGCAGGCGGAAAGTGAACTGCAAAAACTTATCAGTCATGCTAAGGGCGGAGAAATTACCGAGGGTGATATTTTAAGTTTGGTGTCTCAAAATGAAGAGGTTGATGTTTTTGATTTAACAAACGCCATAGCCGACGGTAATAAGCAAAAAGCCCTTAATTTAATGGACAGGTTTTTACGTCAGCAGACAAGTGGCGAGGAAAAGGGCACAGCTATTCAATTAAATGCGTTGCTCGCGGAGCAATTTAGAAATGTGGCCATAGTACAGGATTTTTTGTTTCAAAAAAAGAGCGAGTCGGAAATATTGGAAATTTTAGGTTGGAAACCGGGTCGGTTGTTTGTAATGAAAAAAGTGGCCGGTAGATTCCCCCAAAAAACAGTATTGGAATTATTGGCTAAGCTAAAAGCTTTAGACGAGGAGTTAAAAACCGGCTTAATACCGCCGAGAGTATTATTAGACTTAATTATTGTTCAATTATGGAAAGAGTAAGAAATTTAGCTCAAACAACTTTTTCTTCCCTAAGAATCCGTAATTACCGCCTGTACTTTATTGGCCAGGCGGTTTCGGTGTCCGGTACTTGGATGCAGGGTGTGGCGCAATCCTGGTTGGTTTTAACCTTAACTAATTCCGGTACCGCACTGGGTTTTTTGGCAGCGGCACAATTCCTACCGATTTTGTTTTTAGGGCCTTGGGCCGGAGTAATAGTGGATAGAATTTCAAAAAGAAAAATGTTAGTTTTTACCAATGTTACGTCATCTGTCTTGGCGCTTATTTTAGGCATACTTATTGCGGGGGACTGGGTAAAATTATGGATGGTGTTTGTAATTGCTTCGTTGACCGGCCTAGTTAATGCTTTTGATAATCCGGCCAGGCAGGCTTTTGCCATGGAATTAGTTGGAAAAGAAAAGTTGACTAATGCCATATCTTTAAATTCCGCGCAATTTAATTTAGCCAGAGCTATAGGCCCTGCCTTAGCCGGTGGTTTGATTGTAGCGGTTGGCTTGGCCCCGTGTTTTATCATAAATGGGTTTTCGTTTCTGGCTATTTTGATTGCTTTATATTTAATCAATTCAGAGCAATTATATCCATCCCGATTGGCACAAAGTACTAAGGGACAATTGCGAGAGGGTTTTAAGTATATTCGTTCCAGCCCGATTTTAAAAAATACTTTAATTATGATGGCAATAATAGGTACTTTAACTTATGAGTTTCAGGTCGCCCTGCCGTTACTTGCACAATTTACATTTGCCGGGGGTGCTCCGGCTTATGCGGCGTTAACTTCGGCTATGGGTGTGGGTTCGGTTATTGGCGCTTTTTATACCGCCAATAGAACCAAAATTAATTTAAAATTATTAATATTCGCCGCAGTATTTTTGGGTGTTAGTATGCTACTGGTATCAATAGCCAGGACTTTAAACCAAGCGGTTTTGGCAATGGTTGTGGTGGGAATATTTTCTATAAATTTAACCTCGCTGGGAAATGTAATTTTGCAAACAGAAAGCCCTTCATCTATGAGGGGTAGGGTAATGGCGCTGTGGGCCGTTGTTTTTTTGGGTTCCACTCCAATTGGTGGACCAATAGTAGGATTTTTAGGCCAGCACATAGGTCCAAGGTGGGGGATTGCCACCGGCGGAGTGGCGGCAATTTTAGCGGCGGGTTGGGGACTTATGACTGTAAAGAATCAGCGGGATAAAAAATTAATTACCTCACAAAATTAAAAAGGAAGAAGGGATACTTCTTCCTCTTTTCTTGATAGTTATCTTGCGGCGCGTTTGCGTTCCGTGGCCCCAAGTATTTTTTTGCGAATGCGAATAGATTTTGGGGTAACTTCCACCAGTTCATCGGGGCCAATAAATTCCAAGGCAAAGTCCAATTCCACTTCCCGAGCCGGGGTCAAGATTATCGCTTCATCCGTTCCGGATGAACGGATGTTAGTGAGCTTTTTAGTTTTACAGACGTTTAGTTCTATATCGCTATTAAGCGCATTTCTCCCCACCACCATACCTTCATAAACATCGGTGGCTGGTTTAATAAACAAAATTCCGCGTTCTTGGGCGTTGTTAAGGCCATAAGCATTGGAGACACCTGTTTCGGAAGAAATAAGACTACCGTGGTCGTTAACATGAGTGTCTATTTCATGCACCGGTTTGTAGCTGTCAAACAAATTATTTAAAATAACCGTTCCGCGGGTACGGGTGAGCAGTAAATTTTTTAAACCAATAAGCCCGCGAGTGGGAATTAAATATTCCGCGTGCAATTCGCCGTTACCCGAGCTGTCCATATGCAAAAGTTCTGTGCCTCTTCGGCCTAGTTCTTCTATTATCGTGCCCTGATAGTCGGTTGGTACGTCTATGGTCACAATTTCATAAGGCTCAAGTTTTACACCATCTTTTTCGTGATAAATTACTTGGGGTTGAGAAACTTGTAATTCAAATCCTTCGCGTCTCATTGTTTCAATTAAAATTCCCAAATGCAATTCTCCGCGTCCGGAAACCAAAAAGCTTTCCGCGCCTTCCTCCGAGGCTTCCACCTTTAAAGCCACGTTTACTTCTAATTCTTTATAAAGACGATCGCGTAAATTTCTGGAAGTGACAAATTTGCCTTCACGTCCTGCAAACGGGGAAGTGTTAACGCCAAAAGTCATTTTAATAGTTGGCGGTTCGATTTCTACGGGTTCTAAGTGAATGGGGTTGCCGGGATCGGTTAAAGTTTCGCCGATGGAAATGTCATCAAAACCGCCAATGGCTACAATATCGCCGGCGGTGGCCTCCTCAACATCTATTGGTTTTAAACCCTCATACATTTGTAGAGAAGTAATTTTACCGTTTTCCCGCTGACCGTCCGGTTTTATGCGGGCGATGGCTTGGGTTTTTTTAATATTGCCCGAGAAAATTTTGCCAATTCCCATTTTGCCTTTGTAGTTGTCGTAGACTAGAGCCAAAACCAGCATGGCAAAACCATCCAGTGGTTTTACGTCAGGAGCCGGAATGTGTTTAATAATGGCTTCAAAAAGAGGGGATATGTCGGCTTGGGTATTTGGGTCTTTAAGTTTCTGTAGTAAATTTTCGGCTGAATCGGAAGCTAGCCCCCTGATACCGGAGGAATAGATAATCGGGAAATCCAATTGGTTATGAGTGGCATTAAGTTTAACGAATAAATCGAAGGTGTGGTTAACCGTATGGTCTATTTGGGCGTCGGGTTTATCGATTTTATTTATTACAACAATGGCTTTTAGGCCGAGTTCCAAAGCTTTTTTTAAGACGAATTTAGTTTGTGGCATTGGACCTTCTTTGGCATCTACAAGTAGCAGTACGCCGTCGGCCATTCTAAGTGTGCGTTCTACTTCACCGCCAAAATCCGCATGACCCGGGGTATCTACGATGTTGATTTTGGTCCCTTTATAAACTAAAGAAGCGTTTTTGGCCCGAATGGTAATGCCACGTTCACGTTCTAAATCCATAGAGTCCATTATTAAATCCTTGGTGTTTTCATCCACCTTTACGGTTTGCGTTTGTTTGAGCATGGCGTCCACCAGTGTGGTTTTACCGTGGTCAACGTGAGCAATAATGGCTATATTTCTGATGTTTTCTCTTTTCATGATTTAAATTACAACTGATCAAATAAAAATGCCCATTAACTGCCTTGGGCTAGCAAACTAAACATACCATAAATTTCACCTTTTGTCCATAGCTTTATTAGCTTTAAGTTTGCTATAATATATGTAAGAGAAGATAACGTTTATCGAAATAAATACCAATATGACTAATCAAAGAATGCAAGTTATAGGTTTTTTTACCCTGTTAATTGCCGCAACATTTGTTGTGCTATTAATGGTTTTGCCGTATTTTAAATTACTGGCCTTAGCCGGTATTTTAGCCGTGTTGTTTTTACCCATGAGCAGAAAAATTATTGCCCGTACGGGCTCGGAGGTTTTAGGTGCGGCATTAAGTGTTTTATTGGCTTTTGCCGTGCTTATGGTGCCGGTGTGGATGTTCGGGCAATTGCTGTTTAATGAATTGGCCGCATTGTACGGCAAATTTAAACAAGGTCAGGTTTTGTTTGATCAAACAACTTTTATCCATAGTTTGCCCCAGTTTTTACAAAATATTATTCAAACTTTAAACAAAGATATTGCCGCCAGGCTATCGGGCTTAGCCGGTACGGTTTTACAGAGTTTTACAGATTTGTTGTTAAATTTACCAGGTTTCTTTTTGGCTTTCTTTTTTGTTTTCTTTGTCTTTTATTATTTACTCCGCGACGGCAATAAGATAAAAAAATATTTTAATGAAATATTTCCTCTGTCGGAAACTCATGAAAATTTAATTGTAAAAAAATTAGAGCAGGCAATATCCGGGGTGATGAAGGGTTCGTTTTTGGTCGCCTTATGCCAAGGTGGCGTGGCTTTGATTGGATTTTTAATTTTTGGTGTGCCTCAGCCTGTGCTCTGGGCGGCTTTTACAGTATTGGCGGCACTGGTTCCGACTGTGGGAACTTCGCTA
>Ga0172369_10009549_pt1 | contig 10701 bp, 14 predicted proteins | sample LakKiv25m_FD_114539 | JGI IMG/M metagenome (GOLD analysis project Ga0172369, IMG submission 114539) | Freshwater microbial communities from Kabuno Bay, South-Kivu, Congo - kab_022012_11.25m | ecosystem: Environmental > Aquatic > Freshwater > Lake | place: Democratic Republic of the Congo...
CGAGGTCTTCGGAGAGTTGGCCAAGAAGCTGGCAAACCAGGACAAGACCTGGAATACCAAGGCCAACCGCATCTTTTACCTGAGTCTGCCGCCGCAGATGATCGACCCCATCGTCCGGGAACTGGGCCGCGCCAAGCTGAACCTGGACCGCAAGCGCACCCGTATCGTGGTGGAAAAGCCTTTTGGCCATGATCTGGAATCCGCCCAAAAGCTGAACCGCGACCTGGGAGAAATCTTTCAGGAATCCCAGATCTTTCGCATCGACCATTACTTGGGCAAGGAGACGGTGCAGAATATCCTGGCTTTCAGGTTTGCCAACACCCTGTTTGAGCCCGTCTGGAACCGCCATTATATTGATCACGTGCAGATCACCGTGGCCGAGGCCGAGGGGGTGGGCAGCCGGGCCCACTATTACGATCATGCCGGAGCCCTGCGGGACATGATCCAGAACCACCTGCTCACTATCATGTGCCTCATTGCCATGGAGCCGCCCATTTCGTTCAGCGACAATGAAGTGCGCAACAAGAAGGTGGATGTGCTGCGGGCCGTCCGGCCCCTCCCGGCGGATCAGGTCCATCGGTTCGCGGTACGCGGGCAATACGGTTTCGGCACCATGGACGGGGAGAGGATCAAAGATTATCGGTCCGAAACCGACGTGGCCCCCGCAGTCGCACCCAGGACGATGCGGAATTTCTCCGTCACCACGCCCTCATTCAGCTTCTGCGGCAGTTTCACGTAATGCGGCTGGACGCCGTCGTGGGCCTTCAAGAAATGCGCCGCCGTAGCCGGCTCGAAACGGCAGATCACCGCGCAGGGCTCGCAGTAACGGCCCGCCGGCAGGCCCCGGCGGTTCCACCAGATCTGAAGCGAGTCCCCGACGCGCAAATCGTCGCGCGGCGGCCGGATGGTCTGCGTCTTGGACCCGCTGCGCACCTTTTCCGGAAAACACGTGAAGTTGACCCTGACCATGCCTGAAAGACCCCCAGTCAACCACGCAAAAAAAAAGCGGCGGACGATAGCAGAAACGTGGCGCCGCTTTTAAGCATTCGCCAAAATAGAGACGACTAGCGGCGGAAATGCCGCGGGCCGCGATGAGCCCCATGATGCGAAGGCCCTCGATGACCACCGCGATTGCCGTGATGGCCGCGTTGTCCTCTTGGCGCAGGCCGCGCCGCCGCACCCGTGGCCAGGCGGGCCGCTTCGGAATGCAAGGCATGGTCCATGACGGGGATGTTGAAGCCGACCAAGCGCTGGATGTCATCCAGGTAACCCCGCTCGGACGCGGAGCAGAACGAATACGCCGTACCTTCCGCTCCCGCGCGCGCCGTGCGGCCGATGCGGTGCACGTACGTCTCCGGCTCGTTCGGCAAATCGTAGTTGATGACGTGCGAGATATCGTCGATGTCGATGCCGCGCGCCGCGATGTCCGTCGCCACCAGCACGGGGATGCGGCCGGACTTGAAGTTCTCCAACGCCCGCACACGCGCGCCCTGGCTCTTGTTGCCGTGGATTGCCTCGGCACGGATGCCTTTCTGGCTCAACATGTACGCCACCTTGTTGGCCTTGTGCTTCATCAGCGTGAACACGATGGTACGCGTCAAATGCGCCTGGTTCAACAACTGCACGAGCAGTTCGTCTTTTTTGCCCGAATCGACGAACAGCACGCGCTGCTCGATCTTGTCCACCGTCTTCTGACTCGGCGTCACCTCGACGCGGAACGGATCATGCAGCAAAGTCTTGGCCAACGCCGTGACATCCGCCGACATGGTGGCCGAGAAGAACAACGACTGGCGCTTGTGCGGAAGCAAGGCGATGACGCGGCGCACGTCGTGGATGAAACCCATGTCCAGCATCCGGTCCGCCTCGTCCAACACGAAGAACTCCACATCCGACAAGTCCACATGCCGCTGCTGGACCAAGTCCAAAAGCCTGCCCGGCGTGGCCGTCAGAAAGTCGACGCCGCGCAAGAGGGCGCGCACCTGGGGTTCCTGGCCCACGCCGCCGAAGATGACGGCATGCCGCACGTGCAAAAACTCGCCGTACGCCGCAACGCTCTGGTCGATCTGCATGGCCAACTCGCGCGTGGGCGTCAGAATCAGGACGCGGGGCTTGCGTGGCTGCACGTGTCCCGGCGTCTGGGCCAACAACTGCAAAATCGGCAAGGAAAACGCAGCGGTCTTGCCCGTGCCCGTCTGGGCGATGCCCATCAAATCACGGCCCGCCAAAAGCGGCGGAATGGCCTTTTCCTGAATCGGCGTGGGCTTGACGTAGCCCTGCTTGGCAAGAGCCCGCAGAAGCGGCTCGATGAGTCCGAGTTGTTTGAACGGCATGGCAACATTACCTCGAAAAACGGATATGAAGACGGCAGAACCGCAACGATTCCGACTTTTTTTACAGCTTACCGGATGGCAGTCCGGAAGTCTCCTCGGCTGCATCTTAAGACGGGAATATCAATGGGGAAGCCAGGCTTATGAACGCGACGGATGGCGGCCAGCCAAGGCAGATATAGACGCGAACTCTTAAGCCCAGACATGAAGGAGCGGATTCCAGACGGCATCCAGCCGATACCGCCGGCCATCGAAGCGCATTACCACCCATTCGGGCAACATGAAATCGGATACCGGTGCCATTGGGACGCGCCGGAGCACCGCGTGACGCTTTTGTTCCAACTGTCGAAACGGCACGCCAAAACGCGCACGATCACGGCCATCTGGACCCCGAAAAACGCGGAACACCCGACGCGCCTCACCCAATACGATTTCAACACGAAACGATACCGCCTTGTACAGTCCGAAAACGGCAAGGAAACGGCGCACGAGTTGCCGGCAGAGCACCCACACGCCAAGGAATTCGACCAAACCGTGGGCCTCATGCTGTCCCGAATCACGCGTCGCGTCATCCGACCCCGACCAACAACCAAATCCGAAAAGAGGCAAAAACGGCCGCAAGAGGAAAACATTATCGAGCCGTTCGTACCGGAATTCGAAACCTTCCTGGACCACGCCCGGAGACGGTTCGCATTGCCCGGACAGGCCAACGACCTGGGGGACATATTCAAGACCTATCCGCAATGGGCGCCCAAGCGGATCCTTTTGTTCAAAGACCCCGTCCGCCGCCGCAGCCCGGAATCTGGACAGATGGAAAACCGCATGCCGGAGTCGGAAGCGAGGTACGTCGCACACGTCAACAACCACCCCTACAGCGAGCTTTCCTTCGAATTCCACCCGCCGACCGCCGAGGATTCCAAAAGCAACTACGGCGGACACGTCACGATCTACGTGCGGCCGAAAGGATCCCAAAACGAAGGGTACCGGACCAACGCGTTGTACGCCATCCGCCATACGCTGGCCGGCGAAAACGCGCGCACGCTTCTGCCCCGGCTCCTGCACGAATCGCGCGACCCCGCCAAAAGCACCTATTCCGGCACGCATCCGGCCACGAAAAACGGCAAAGCCTACCTGAAGCTGATGGACCTCGCGACGCACATGAACGTCCTTAACTTCGGCGAAATCCGAAGCGGGGAAAACCCCCGGCTCCGCCCCGACCAGCATCAAGTGGACGAATTCGTCGCCAAAGTCAAGATCGACGTCGAAAAGATGAAAAAACGCTACGCGAGCAGGAAAAGATAGAAACCACTCGGCAAGCCTTGGAAAAAACAACACCACACGAACCGCCCGAGACCGGAACCGGACAAAGAAAAAAACCTCAAAAGCCGAACGGTAAATTGCACTCGAAGAAAAAGACACGCCTTGGCCGGAAGTAGAGCTCTGGACTCCGCTCCTCAAAAAGGCATGCGCAATTCCGCAAGAACGTACATGATTCCAAGTTACTGGCAATCAGCGTGTTAAAAGTCAAGAAAATCATCAAACGTTCATGCGATATTTGACTCCGGAAGAATTGGTTGCAATCAATCAGGAAGCAGTAGCAGTCAGTTCCGACCCGCACGGCGTGATGAACCAAGCCAACTTAACCCACTTGATTCAAGCCGTCCAATACAAATACGAGACCGGTGGCGAACCCGCATTGGCCAAAGCCGCATTCATTCTGGAATACTTGGCATTCAAAGGTCACGTGTTCATTGAAGGAAACAAACGAACCGCCGAAACGGCGACAATTCTATTCCTTCGACTGAACGGGCATTACTTCCGGGAAGAAGACCAAGATGCGCTGACCGAATTCATCTTACAGACGGCGCAAGGAAAACAAAGCCTTACTTCAATCAAAAAATGGCTCAAAGAAAGGATAAAAACCATCTAAACGCAAGTAGTTCATCAGCTGATTCAACATGGCGAAGAAGACCGAATCCAAAGAAAGCAAGAAGCCGACGCCGGAGTTCATGGCCCTAGTCAAGACCATCATCCAAGAAAACATCGTCTCCATCAAGAAACTGGCAAAACACTAATGGCCCGCATCGAAGCCTCAAAGAGCGATGGCGTTACCGCAGTCGTCATCCTCGAAGGCAAGTCGTATTCGACTTGGTGTCCAGACGTAGATGTCGCGTCCCAAGGCGATACCGTGAACGAGGCCTTGGACAACCTGAAGGAAGCCCTTGAACTACACCTCGAGTGCCTGACGCCGGATGATCTTGCCAAGATCAAGCAGCGCTACGGATCCCGCCTCGTCACTACGCTGGAAATTCCCGTCAGCGGATAAGCGAAACCAATCACGTGATTGCAAGCTATAGTCGTCCACGAAAGTTTCCCGACAAAATAGTCGTGGACGACTATCTAGCAAACGGCTTGAAAGTCTTGCGCGACTTTCAAGGTTTGCTATATCAATCCGAACACGCCATTCGGTTATACTTTTGAGAGGGAAAACCCCATGCGAATAATTCTCGACGTTTCAAAAAACGAACTGAATGCGTTGGAAGACCAGGCCGTCTGCTGGAACCTATGCCCAAAACACAACCGCATACTGGGTGCTTCGGATGTAGAACTTTACGAATTCACGCAAGAATGCCGAAAATGTAAAGCAATGAACAAAGAACTGCGCGGAAAAGTTCTCCAACTGTGGAGCAAGCTCTGCACCGCTTACGAAAAAGCGGCCAAACGGAAGCCTTAAGCGACAAGCCCGGACAAAGGAAATAAGATGGAAAACACTTGTGTCGGCTGCGGCGCGGTTTCGGAGTGCTCCTGCCCCGAAGGGACATTCCACAACCACACGGAAGCTAAATACTTCTGCGAAACCTGCATGGAGCTATTGAGCGAAAGCGTTCCGGAAAACCAGCTCAAAGACTCGCCGAAACGCGCGGAAGCCAATCAATCCATCAAAGCCAAAGAACTGGCCGAACATTTCTCTGTAATGATGACCGGCGCCACATTTGACAAGCTGTGGGCGGAAGAAAAGGACATGCTCAAGGAAATGTCGAAGAAGGAACTGGCGCAAGAAGCGATGTTCCGGGGAATGCGCGTGGGCTTTTTCTTCCATTTTGACGAATTGAATGAGAAGGAACTGGACGAAATGCTCAAGGACATCGACACGCCGGAAAAGCAGAAACAGCTAATCGAATACGCCAGTAAACCCGAAGAACAAACCGAATCGGATGAAACCTTAAGAGAAGAAACTTAAAGTAAATTTAAAGTAAGTTAAAGTAAAAGTCTTAGAAAGTGGCAAGTAATTGCTTTTTCAGAGTTTCGGGTTGTCGGCTAATTCGTATCTGCTCGTAGGCCCGCCACCAGTATGCCGAACGTAACCTTTAGCCTCCAAATCGTGAAGGATCGACAAAATGTAGGGCCGGGAAACCTTGAAAACCGACATCAGCCGCGTGGTTGAAACGCGTTTTTCCTTGTGAATCAGCCGGATAACTTGATTGGAAAGAGATTGCGCATAACCGCCAACGGGCTTGTTGTACAAAACGACGTTGAAGGTATTTTGAATTTGAGTAAAAAGCGGCTCCGGGAGATTGGCGGCCTTAAGCAACCGACGCATTTCTGGAATTCCTTGCCCCACGCCTTCGCCTAATTGAGCCGGCCACAGAAAATCATAAAGCAAAGGATTTCGGTGAACCGGAATACCGCTTAATTCAATGGCTTTCCACTCTTCGGGTTTGGGAGCGCCAGGGTTTGAAATCTCCACCCGGTCGTCAAAAACCCGAACCAAAATCTCTCCGGGATCCTCATAATCCCGGTGGCTGAACGCATTCACAATCGCTTCTCTCAAGACAAAATCCGGGATTAGTGGTTCCTCAACCCGCTTAATGCCTTCCCGCTTTTCAGTAACCGGCATAAACGACTTGACGAAGGAAAAGCTCGCTTCGATGCATTTTCGGATAGGCAAGGAAAGCGTAGTCGCACCGATTCGCTCGCCAGGCATGATTCCTTTGAATCGCACCAAATGCACTTTAGCATACGTAAGCCAGTCAACTGGTTTTTGGGAAAGAACAATCACGCCCAAATTTGTAAGCACAGGCTGGCCTTCGGATCCGGCTACGGCCAGTTTCCGTGCCAGAAGAAACTTGGTTTCTTCAAAGCTTAGGTTTTTTCGGGCATCTTGAGAATAGAATTCGATTTCAGTGCGGTCAACGGCTGAAAGCGGAGCTGACGTCGGCCTCTCCTCAAAATGAAGCTTGCCAGCCGAACTCCAGATGCGGTGCAGTTCGCGGGGTGGAATCCGCTCACTCCGATCCAACACTCGACGATAAGCATTGTCTTTGTACGAACACGGGCCACCGGGGCCTAAAGAAATAACTCTAATTATGGCAATTTGCTTTCCTTCAACTTGGCTGAAATAAGGTCCGTCGACAGTTGGCTTTGGATCCGTACTTTCAAGAATATGGCCCAGATTCCGTAAAAACTCCTCAATATTGGAACCGATTCCTACAAGGTTGCCCTGTTTGTCTTGGCCGACCAATAAAACTCCGCCCGAACTGGTTGCAAATGAAGCGATGTTGGCGCCTACCGAGTCCTTGTTTTCCAACGAGGACGTGCGGTCAAAAGTGGCGTCTTCGTGTCTAGTCAAAAGGACTTTGATTTCTGCGTCGGTTGGTTCGGCCATAAACAAACCTTAATTGTAAACAAAGTTATTTAACATTAGTAATATTTAAATATTGGTACCGAGATAGGGAAGCCATGACTGAAGTAGACCGGAAACTGATTGCCGAAAAAGAAATTGGCAACAAAATAGTCAGAAATTACGAGGTACTCGAGAAGTGCGCCAGCTGCGAATATACAAACAAGTTTGTTGACCGAGAAACTGAATTAAAATCAGTTGACTGATTTGGTCAGAGTTAGTTTAGTCCCGCAGCTGCCACAAAACTGATGTTCCGGCGTTATCGGTTCTTGACAATGAGGGCACGAATGCCCTTTTGAATTGTTTTTCTGACTTTTCGTTACATTTTCATTAGTTTTGCCGAAGCAACTCTTGCAGAAACTTTTCGAGAAAACAAGCCAGTTGGACTTATGTTTTGCATCCGATGCGCAAATAATTTTAGGTGATTAGTGAATTTTCGGAGCAAATTGGCGTATTACGCCAACGAGCAGCGGAAAAAGCTGCTCGTTGCGGTGGTTGAACCGGAACTCCATTTCTTTGATGTAGGGCAAGTAATTTCCACGGCTGATGCCGTGGTACTTGTGAAAACGTTCTTTCGCAAAACTCCAGAACCCTTCGATTCCGTTGATGTGGTTGTGGCCGCGGCCAAACGTTTTCGAATGCTTCACGCGCGAGTGTTTGCCGTACTGCTTCAAGTCCTTGTAGGACTTGAAATCATCCGTGTAAAACACACTTCCTTTTCGCGTCTTTGATTTGATGTGCTCAAACAACGTCTTTGCCGACACGTCGGGAACGACGGCCGTGTACACGCGGCCGTCGCGTTCCAAGACGCCGAAAACGGCTTGTTTGTTGAACGCGCCGCGTCCACGATTGCCTTTTCTCTTGCCGCCGAAGTACGATTCGTCGGCTTCGATTCTGCCGCGGAGTTTGCAAAACTCCGCATCCAAATGCCGAATGATCGCTTCGCGGAACAAAGCGTACCGCGCGGCGACCGTGTTGTAGCTCAAGCTCAATTCTTTGGCGCACTTGCGCGCGCTGACTTCCAAATAGAAATAATACAAGACGCGCAAGTCGCGTTTGAGTTTTTGCAAACTGTATTTGGTGCGGCAACGGCTACACCAAACGCGCTTGTCCGCAAGGCGCGACAAGCCGTAAGAACTGCAAAACCAGCATTTGCGGCCATGTTCGTACATGGCCGAACCGCGCGTCATAGACGTAAAAAATCAACAAAAGTAGTTAAATTGCTCCGTTTTTTCAGCAATCACCTAATTTTATTACAAATAGTGCAGACCAAGGAATCTTTTTTACAGACCACCCTCGAACATTCATCGCACACGGATGAGTTTTCCTTAGCGTCCGACTGGCAAATACTACAAGAGGAAGACGCATCTGCAATTACTTTTAATTGGATTCCAAAATCCGCAACAATGAGATTGTAATCAAAACCGTTTAGGGTGGCCGAAAGAATCCAATACGGCATGAAGATTTCTCGTAAATCTTTAATCTCAACATTCTTTGGTGACGGAGTGCAGACTTTCTGGTACCGCACACCATTATTGCCCATATACGAAACGGTTTGAGCATAAAGTCCACAAATGTACTCTTTCATCAAACCCATTATAGAGGAAATGTCAAGTTTTTCCTCAATGGAGGTAATAGGAACATTTGACGGAGGCTTGATTTTTTTATCTTCCCATGTTTCCAATGCGGATTTGAGTATTGAGAGGTATGAATCATCAATAAAATCGGCATTCTCATCAATGCCAATTGAAGAAGTTTCATTGATGGAGTGGATTGCCCCCACAGTCGTGTAAAAAGTCTCGCTAATAGAATAATCGCACACGTAAAGAGGGTTCAATTGAATTTTGCAGACCTTTATTTGAATTTCTTTTTGATTGCGAATCTTCCGCTGAACTAAATAGTCTTTAGTAAAGTCAATTACATCGCTAGGGTCTGAAAGAAAATTGAGGACGGCTTTACCGGGGTTCTTTACTTGAGCCCGTTTGAACAACCCCCTGAGCCTTGTCTTTTCAGTTTCTAACAACGATTTTTGCTGAGCGGTCACTTTGGACAACTGATAGGAACGCGCCACACTATTCACAAATTGATTAGCCCATCGTTTTGACATCAAAACCACATTGGTTACGCACTAAGAGTTCTTTAATAAGCATCAGCCCCTTTGATTCTTATGGCAAAAGACGATTCAAAGAAAGAAGAACCCCAAGGGGACAAGAAATTCTGTACCACTTGTGGTGAAAAAATTCTCAAACAAGCAGAGATTTGCCCGAAATGCGGTGTCCGACAGCCTAATGCACACAAACCGGAAGCCGCCAAGAAAAAAGACCCAGTAATTGCTATTATCGCAGGAATATTCATACCCGGTTTGGGACAAATTTACACCGATCAATCTTTTGGAAAAGCCGCATTGATTTTCTGTACTGCCATTTTCATTTTACCTTGGCTCTACGGCATTTATGACGCATATAAAGAAGCGAAACGGATCAACGGGGAAGAATAAAACCGGCATCCTTGGATTGCTCAAAATTGCTATCGATGATGCTGGACCTGAGAAGTTTGAGGCGCTAGTCGCTCATCATTCTCCAGCCGAGTATAATCGCACATGGGTGCTTAATTTCGGTAAAAAATCGATAAGACTATGTACCCGCTGCTCCGGCGCCTATCTAGGTATACTAGCGAGCATCATTTCGTTAGTAATCGGTGGTTCGACTCTTAATTGGCTCAGAAGTGAACCGTTATTGTTTCTACTTCCTTTTCCTGCCGTTTTAGATTGGTCACTGCATAAATTTCGAATATGGCGAGGAAACAATACCATTCGATTTATCTCAGGCGCCCTTATGGGCATGGCATACGCGTTTTACTGGGTTCGATTTATTTCCAACCCGTTTGACTTCGCAATTTTGGCTAGCGCACTCGCATATCTCCTAGCAGTTGGGTTCGTTTTGTATTTGACTGGATTCGAAAACTAGTCTCAAAAAAATAGACGACTCCCTCATCGTCACGCTCCAAACCGTTGCAGCCCTTAAATAGCCCTCAAAACAATCTTGAATTCGAGGACAAGTCAACGTTCGCGTCAAGCGCACGCCGAGCTTGAAGAAAAACGCCTTGGCCGGGATTCGAACCCGGGTCGCAGGCTCGACAAGCCCGAATGCTGGACCACTACACTACCAAGGCAGTAGAGTTGGGAGTTGTTAGTGTGGTGGCGGCGTTTTTAATGGGTTTCGCTTGAGTCCAAAACACGCCGACTAACGGTTCAACAAAAACTAAAAAAGGCCCGTCCGGCACCATCTCGGATGCCGAGTCGTCACAAATTACTTGAGTGGACTTCATGACTGATACGCAAACGAACACCTCCGTCTCTAATGTACCCATTGCCGGTACCGACGCACCGACTGCTTCAGCTAAGGCCGAAGGGACCGTCTACGACGTGCTCGTAATCGGCGCCGGGCCGGCCGGCTGCGAGGCATCCCTGGCAGCGGCGCGCGCCGGTGCCCGGACCTTGTGCCTGACCATAAACCTCGACATGACCGGGTTCCCGCCGGCGACGCCTGTGATTACAGACGACCGTGACGATCGCCGGCACCAATTGCTGGCCGAGCTCTCACACATGGGCGGATTTTTTCCCGGTCTCTTGTCGGAATCCGATATTGTCGGCAGCGATACTATCGAGGGCAGAATACTCGTCGACCGGCGCCG
>Ga0172369_10009550_pt1 | contig 10701 bp, 8 predicted proteins | sample LakKiv25m_FD_114539 | JGI IMG/M metagenome (GOLD analysis project Ga0172369, IMG submission 114539) | Freshwater microbial communities from Kabuno Bay, South-Kivu, Congo - kab_022012_11.25m | ecosystem: Environmental > Aquatic > Freshwater > Lake | place: Democratic Republic of the Congo...
CGTGGATTGTCGCACAAAGCTCTTGCACAGGAGTGGGAAGCTATAACAGGGGATCTGGTAATGCGGAGGATATCATAAAAGGAGGAGTCGGATGCATGCGACACATCTATCATCATTCCAAGCCTGTTCATCTCTTCAACCACCCGGTTTCCGAATTCGCTAAGACCTCCAAAAACCATTGTGTCCGTTGAAGAGTCGCAAATGTCATTGTTCCGGGTGTGCACAAGGGTGATGTACCGTGCCCCTTTATCATACAGGGTGTGAATCATCCCGATATCATTTCCTATGGGATATCCATTCTCAATCCCGATAAACGCGATCCGTTTCCCCTCCTTATGCAGCTGGTATGCATCCCCGGGAGTCAATGCCAGGCCTATCAGGTCAGGATACCGGTGGATGGCATTCAGGAGTGTGTCGAATATAATCATTGCCTTTTGCTTCGCTTCTGCATTCCCTTCCGGTGTGCGGGATCCCTGTCCGACGAAGACTGCAAAAAAAGCTCCGTCAAGACCTCCCTCTTTCATCCGCACCAGATCAACACGCGAACGATCCACTTTTGGGTCGTGGCGTTCACTCCAGTCGAATCCCGGCCTCACCATCCGAAGCGGTGTATCATTATGGGAATCGATCGTCAGGATGCTTTCATGAATTCTCTTTGCTTTCTGGTTTGTGTTTTTATCCTCCGTCTTACCAGCAGATGCATTGATAATCAAAACAATAAAAGTCAAGGTAACGAATATTTTTCTCATGATACCCGGATTCAAATTTCTATTATAATAAAATACTCCTACCAACTACTTATTCCTAACGTCCCACGTCCAACATCCTACGTCCAACGTCATTCTTCCCTCTACCCTTTCAACTGCCTCAGATATAACTGGATTGTGTTCTCAAGTCCCAAATAAAGGGCATCGCAGATGAGCGCATGGCCAATGGAGACCTCAAGCAGGCCAGGGATCTGCCGGTGGAAAAATTTCAGGTTTTCGAGATTCAGATCATGTCCTGCATTTAGTCCCAGTCCCAGCTCCTGGACCAGGTTCGAAGCCGATACAAAAGGGCGGATGGCATCATCACGACCCGTATGGTACTGTTTTGCGTAGCCTTCCGTATAGAGCTCCACCCTGTCGGTTCCGGTGGTATATGCATGTTCGATCATCGTCAGATTGGTTTCGATAAAGATGGAAGTTCTGATGCCGTTACGCCTGAACTCTCCTATTACCTCTCTCAGAAAGGACTGATTTTCAACGGTATTCCATCCAGCGTTTGATGTCAGGGCATCCGGAGGATCGGGCACCAGCGTTACCTGTGCCGGCCTCACCTGCATTACAAGGTTGATGAATGATTCGGAGGGATAGCCTTCAATGTTGAATTCTGTTGTGACAATCGGTCTTAGATCAAGAACATCCTGGTATCGGATATGTCGTTCGTCGGGCCTGGGATGGACAGTAATCCCTTCAGCTCCAAACCGCTCGCAATCGATCGCAGCTTTCAGCAAATCAGGCTGGTTTCCTCCACGGGCGTTTCTGAGAGTTGCAATCTTGTTAATGTTGACACTTAACTTTGTCATGATGGTTCGTTTGTACAAAACTACTAAATTTGCAGAATCCCTAGATCCCCTGAAGGGGACTTTCTCCCTCCCTTTCAGGGGAGGGTTGGGGAGTGGTCAATTATGCGAACTGTCCTTCAACGAGTTTCCCAATGTTCCGTTTCCATCAAAGGAGATACCGTTGCCTCAATCGGAACAGGCTTGCTGGTCCTGCTAGGGATAGAGCAAACCGATACGGAGGATGATGTCGAATGGCTTTCGGGCAAGATCATCCGTTTGCGTGTATTTCCCGATGATGACGGCGTGATGAACCTTCCTGTGAATGAAACCGGGGGAGAAATAATCGTTGTGAGTCAGTTCACGCTGCATGCCAGCACGAAAAAAGGGAACCGCCCCTCGTACATCCGGGCGGCAACGCCAGAGATTGCCATCCCGCTATACAACCTGTTTATTGAAAACCTGCAGAACCAGCTTGGCAGATCCGTGCAAACGGGCGATTTTGGCGCTATGATGGATGTTGCACTGGTGAATGACGGACCGGTAACGATTATCATTGACTCGAAAAACAGGGAGTAAACTGAAGACTGCCAACTTACTACTTCAGGTAGTACTCCAGTTTAACGGTAACGGAAGCTGTTTTGCTTTTTGAAGTTGTGTTAAAGGTTCCTCCCCATGAATAATCCTCCGATGAATTCTGACCGGTGATCTGAAATATTCCCATACTGGCGTTCCTTAATTCTCCCAGGCGAGCTCCGGCATTTTCCGCAATCTGTAGAGCCCGTGTCTTTGCATCCATGGATGCCTGAGCAAGCATCTCCAGCTTGATATCTGCCAATCTGGTTGAATAGTATTCGGGGAACTGGGAATAAAATTCCACCCCCATGTTGATCAGATCGGTGATTTCCCTGGAGATCCTTTCTATGTTGTCAACATCGTGTGATTCAATCTGTACAGACTGGCTGAGCGAGAAACCATCGAAGACGGATGAACTTTGACCGTTGGCATTGGTAATATACCTGAAATCTTTCATAATGTTTACAGCCGAAAAGACCATCTCCGAATCGGATACACCTTTTTTCAGCAGGTACCCTTTGATGATGTCTGCATCCGTTTTGAGTCCATCGTAAGCTTCCTTCAGGGTTGTTGCTTTCCTTGAGAAGTTTCCTCGCCATACGATCAGGTCTGAGATGAAATCTTTGGTTGCCAGTCCCGTTACTTTCACCGTTTCGTTCTGAACATGGGTGCGCTTCCAATAATGCCCCAGGATCCAGGAACAGAGGATAAGGGAGACCCCGGTCACCAGGACTGTCCCCAATTTTGTCCATGTTTTATATTCTTTCATCACGTTTACCTTGAAATCGGATATAAAAATACGAATTCTTGTGACACTTACTAAAAAAGCTGAATTTCAGTAGGAAAACGCGCTCGAAATCAATAACTTTGACATATCTTTTTCTGACAATGACCCATGAAGATCCAGTATAAATTTCTGATCATCTTCGTGGTAGCCTTTGTGATTACCATTGTGCCAAACCTGTTTCTGTTTCACAGTGATGTCATAACCTGGCTACCTATATACATATGGACATACCTCTCAATTGTCAGGTTCCTGGTGCTGATCGGCTTGTTTGTCATTGTCACACACTACTGGATCATCAAGCCGTTAAACCGGATTGCACGATCCCTGTCACTTAACGATCCTCTTCACGTTGCAGTTCTGTCTGATCGGAGCGATGAAATAGGAGAGATCGGGCGGTTACTGCAACGGTTCTTTTCGCAACGGACAGAACTCGATAAGATCATGAAGGAAAAGAGTGATGCGCTTGAATCCCTGGCTGTCTCAGAAGCCAAATCGCGGGCGCTTCTCATGGCAATTCCCGATGTATTGCTCAGGGTAAACATGGCAGGAATCATCACCGATTATCATGCCCCTGATCCAGCCGAACTTTCTGTGCCTCCGGAAGAGTTTCTGGACAAGCGCATTGAACATTTGTGGCCTGCCCATGTAACCGATTCCTATTACCAGGCCGTCCTCGGCATAGCCGGATCATCAAAAGGACAAACCTTCGAATATTCCCTTCATTTGCCTGATGGGTCAGAACGTGCATATGAAGCATTGGTTTCATCTGCCGGAACAGGGGACTACCTGATCTCTGTACGTAATATCACCATCAGGAAGGAAGCTGAACTGGAGATCAAAAGAATGCTCTCCAAGCAGAAGGAACTCAACCGGATGAAATCCAGGTTTATCTCTCTGGTGTCTCATGAATTTCGCACTCCCTTATCTGCCATTTCAAGCAACATTCAGCTGCTTAGCAGGTACCGGGAGAAGTGGTCATCTGAGAAAAACGCTGAAGTGATCAGGCGTATTCAGCAAACAATAAATAAAATGATCGTTCTCCTTGAAGAGGTGACACTTATTGCAAAAGATCAGAGCGGAATACTCTCGGTGAATTATGAGACGATACATCTTAATGAATTCGTTCATGAAGTAATCGGGGAGCTTAGAAAAAGTGAAGAGCTCCCCATCCATCTTGAACTGAGGATAGCTGCCGGTGAGGATGAGATCGCGAGCGATAAAGAACTTCTCAGGCAAATTCTATCTCATCTGATTTCCAATGCCGGAAAATTTGATCCCGGGCACAAACCAGTCCGGATTTCTGTCGCAGGCGAAAACTCGCATATAAAAATTAAAATAACCGACCACGGGATTGGCATCCCGGAAAATGACCTGGATCATCTGTTTCAACCTTTTCACAGGGGCAGCAACACTGATGAGATTCCCGGAACAGGATTGGGGATGTCCATCGTTAAACGATGTATTGACTTATTAAAAGGATCTATCCGTGTGGTTAGCACGGTGGACCATGGAACAACTTTCGAAATAAAAATACCTCAGAAGGTAGCAATGACAACTGATTATGAGCAAAATCCTGATTATTGAGGATGACCCAATTCTTTTAGAGAGTTTGCAGGAATTTCTCCAGGAAGAAGGGATGAACGTCCTGTTGGCTGAAAACGGGTTAAAGGGTGTTGAAGTAGCTGTAAATGAGCTGCCTGACCTGATCCTTTGCGATATATTCATGCCCAAAATGAATGGCTATGAAGCTTTTGAGAAATTGAAGCGGAATGTTGCCACTTCGCTGATCCCTTTCATCTTTTTAAGTGCAAAAGCAGAACGTGAGGATATTCTTTATGGCATGACCCTGGGTGCTGATGATTACATCACGAAACCAATCGATTTTGATGAACTCCTGGTCAGGATTACCAAACGCATGGATAAAACCCGTGAAACCATCCGGCGCAGTGAAATCAAATATCATGCTGTATTTGAGACTGCTCATGATGCAATCCTCCTCATCCGGCTTTCAGACCTGGGCATTCTTGATGCAAACAAGGCAGCCTGCGAAATGCTTGGGAACACGCGGGAGGAGATCCTGGATATCACCGGTAAAATGTTTATCAAAGATCTGGAGTTGTACGATATATTCAATAAAAAGGACCCTAAAAGCTGGAATTTTCAGGAATTTCAGGATATTGAGACTACCTGGACGAGAAAGGATGAAACAAAGGTCCAGATACTGGTCAGCGGAAAAATTGAACCTCTTTTTGGGGAGAATTTCCTATTTATGGTAGGAAGGGATGTCACGGAAGTAAAAGAGAAGGAGAAAGCTTTGTATGAAAGTGAAGAGCGTAACCGGGATCTTGTGGAAAATATCGGCGAGGGAATTGGCGTTGTTGACCGGGAAGAGAGATTTACGTACGTTAATCCTGCTGCTTGCCAGATCTTCGGTATGGAACATGACAAACTGATTGGCCGGCAACTGAATCAGTTTCTTGATCCGCAAGCGCAGAAAATTGTTGACCGCCAGTCTGTTGCCAGAAAAAAAGGTGAGAAGAGCATTTACGAACTTGAAATTCGCCGTCCTGACAGTACAACCCGTTGGCTGATGGTTACAGCAAGTCCCCAGTATGATATGCAGGGAAGTTTCAGGGGTACATTCGGTATTTTCAGGGATATTACAGATAGAAAGAACTATGAACAGAAGTTGATCCTTGCAAAAGAAAAGGCAGAGGAATCGGATCATCTCAAGACTTCAATCCTCTCAAACATCAGCCATGAACTCCGGACCCCGCTGAACGGGATCCTGGGCTTTTCGGAACTTTTGAAGGATGACCTGCGGGACACGGAATACTTTCCAATGATCGAGAATATATATATTTCCGGGAGAAGGCTGATGAACACACTGAACTCTATCATCACACTCTCCCAGCTTCAGGCGGGAAAGGTGACAATGGTTTTCAAAAACATTGACCTTATTTCGGCAATTGAAACAATCTGCCGGTCATTTGAGGTTCCCATCCAGGAAAAAAATATCAGGCTGATAAAAGAGCTGTCCGGCGAAGTCATTGCTTATGTTGATATGCAGCTTTTTAAACAACTTTTTCAGCAGATCCTTGATAACGCTGTAAAGTTCACACATCAGGGTACAATAACAATCAGTACAAAACAGGTAACAGAGGATAACATCCTGTGGCAAACGATATCCGTTAAGGATACCGGAGTTGGGATCGAACAACAGTTTCTAGATCTGATCTTTCAGGAGTTCCGACAGGCGAGTGAAGGATACGATCGCAAATTCCAGGGGAGTGGACTTGGGTTGACAATCAGCCAGAAGATATGTGACCTGATGAAAGGGAGGATAACGGTAGAAAGTACACCCGGGAAGGGAACAATTTTCACCATATGGCTGCCGGCCTCTAAAATAGAACATCATACAACTGTCGAGGCTGAGATTATCGAACGTTCACTGCAATTTCCGCAACCTGAAAAAAAGAGGGATATCCCCCTGGTATTGCTTGTGGAGGATAACCTTATCAACCGGAACCTGATTGAACTTTTTCTCAGACCATCATTCAGGATGGATCATGCTTTTGAAGGAAAAACAGCGTTGGAAATGGCAAAGGAGAAAGTATATGATGCTGTTCTGATGGACATTAACCTTGGATCGGGGATTGATGGAATTGAAGCGACCAAAAAGATCAAATCACTTCCGGGGTATGAGAAAATACCTGTCATCGCTGTGACCGGATACACGATGATCGGTGACAGGGAAAAACTATTGGCTGAAGGTTGCACACACTACATTGCAAAACCCTTTGAGAAAGCTGCTTTTCTGGCTGTTATCAATGACGCCGTTTACGGGAAGGAAAGAAAAGGTTGAAATTTTTATTCCTTTTCTGATCTTCGTATGTACTTTTATTTATATATTTGCGTTGTCTAAAATGAATCTAAGTTAAATTTATAAAACCGAAAAATATGAAAAAAGCAGCTGTTTTAATTTTCGCCTTAGTATTTTTTGCCGGCATAACATTCGCACAGGAACCTCAAAAACCCGTAAAGACTGCGGAACCAGCAAAAACTGAACAATCTGATAAATCCAAAGCTGATTGTGCCAAGAAAACTGATTGTTCCAAAGCCAAGACTTCCAGTTCCTGCTGTGCACACAGTAAACCTGCAGAAAAATCATCAACAACCGATCCTGGTAAAAAATAAACCATTTTTTAATGATCCAACACATGTAGGGGCGACCGGTTCGGTCGTCCCTACTGTTTTTTGGGTATTCCGAACACGATAGGCATTTTCACCATCACCCGTACCGGCCTTCCACTGCGTTTCCCGGGCGACCATTTTGGCATTTCCATGGTAACCCTTACCGCTTCTTCATCACATCCGCCTCCTATTCCCTGCAGGAGTTTGGCGTTGGTCACCGACCCATCGGCTTCAACAACAAATACGACCATGACAACCCCCTGAATTTCCTTCTCTACCGCTTGTTTTGGGTATGAGATATGGCGACGGAGGTAGTACAGGCGTGCCTCTTCCCCTCCCGGATATCGCGGATAAACATCAATGGTTGTTGCAAAAGCTGTATCGGTATTTGCCTGCCGTCCAATCTCTCTCCCCCCTGTTCCGTACGATGCTGTATCGGATTCTTCCTGCGTATCCTCATGCTTTTCCGATTCCTTCACGAGAGGCTTCAACTCTTCATCTGCCGGGATTGAATCAACTACGACAGGCTTTTTCATGATTTCCTCAGGGGGCAGGGCATGGGCTTTTGCCATTTCGACAAGTTCTACGTCTTCAGGCGGGGCAAACGGAATGTACTCCACTTCGTATATGTATTCCATTTCAAGATCCATCCTCACATCCCGGATCAGATAAATCAGGAAGGGAATGACAACGGTCAGGAGAAACAGGGATGTTCCGATCATGGCCGAGACGAAAAGCGTTTTCAGGTACTTTCTTTGAAGCTGGTAGGAGCCGTATTCCCGGTTTCGGTGCCGGAAAACAAGTTCGGTAAGTGATTCTGTTGAGGTCTCCTTACGCATATCCAGCTTACTCTTTCCATTTTTTTTTCAACTGTTCCAGATCACGGCGCTGCCTTTTTGTCGGACGCCCGATTCCCCTCTCCCTGTACTCAAAGTTGGTCTCCTTGATCATCTTCAGCTTCAGAAACTCCTCTGCAGGTGTAAGTTCCAGCATGTAAGCAGGAACGAGTTTCGCACCAACCCTGCCTGCCGGGAAATCCAGGACATGGAAGGTACGGATAATCGGCGCCTGGTGATATGTCACCAGAATACCAGATTGCAATTCACGCGATGGCTTAACAACCTGGTCGTCAATCCTGAGTTTACCCGCTCTGCAAGCTATTGTAGCCTGATTACGGGTTTTGAATACCCGCACTTCCCAGAGCCATTTATCAATCCGCTTACTCTCTTCCATGCACTATTTTTGCCTGAAGAAGATCTCAATAGGAACTCCGTTAAAGTCGAACTTTTCACGAAGCTTGTTTTCCAGAAAACGTTGATAACTCTCCCTAACGTATTGAGGATGGTTACAAAAAAAGACAAAAAGCGGGTATTCCTTTGGAAGCTGCGTAATAAATTTAATTTTCACCAGTTTGTCCTTCACCCTGGGCGGCGGATGTTGTTCAATGACAGGAAGCATGATATCATTCAGTTCACGGGTGGGGATCCGCCTGGATTTCCTTTTATATACAGCAATGGCTGTTTCTACTGCTTTCAGGATGCGTTGCTTCTGGATGACTGAAGTGAAGAGGATAGGGACATCCTTAAAAGGGGCGATCCTGTCGCGGATCAATGCCTCAAACTCTTTGTGGGTGTTCGATTCTTTGTCAATCAGGTCCCACTTGTTGACAAGGATGACCACACCTTTATGATTTTTCTGGATCAGGGAAAAAATATTGATATCCTGTGATTCAAATCCCCGCGAGGCATCAACCATCAGGATACAAACATCACTTTGCTCGATGGATCCGATGGCCCGCATCACCGAGTAAAATTCGATATCCTCTTTCACTTTCGCTTTCTTCCTGATGCCGGCAGTATCAATAAGTAAAAACTCAAGTCCAAACGCGTTATACAGTGAATGGATTGAGTCGCGAGTGGTACCAGGGATCGGGGTTACTATGGTCCGTTCGTTTCCAAGCAACATATTCACCAGCGATGATTTCCCGGCGTTGGGACGCCCCACGATCGCGATGCGGGGGATTTCGGGCTCTGTTTCATCGGATTCACCGCCCTGTAGGGGCGGGGCATGCCCCGCCCCTACAGGGGCATGCCCCGCCCCTACAGGGAATGACGCAACCACGGCATCCAGGATCTCTCCTGTACCGCTTCCGCTGACGGCCGAGATGCTGTACAACTCCCCCAACCCCAGTTTGTAAAACTCAGCCACGTCATGCACCTGCTTGTGGCTGTCCACCTTATTGACCACCAGAAAGACAGGTTTCCTGGACCTGCGTAAAACTACAGCTACATCTTCATCCATCGAGGTTACTCCTTCCCTGGCATCCACAAGAAAAAGGATACAATCAGCCTCTTCAACGGCCAACCTGACTTGTTTCTTGATCTCTTCTTCAAAAACATCCCCGGATTGATCCACGTATCCACCGGTATCGATCACTGAGAACTCGACGCCATTCCAATCCGATTTACCATAATGCCTGTCCCGGGTAACCCCGCTAGTTAGGTCAACAATAGCGTCACGCTTTCCGACAAGGCGGTTGAAAAGTGTGGATTTACCTACATTGGGACGACCAACAATCGCGACAATTGACATAGAAGGGAATTACGAATGATTCGAATGACGGATGACGAATTATATTATAAAGTACGAAATTACGAAAAAACCCATCATTCACCATCTTCATTCGGGGTCCGAAAATCGAATCATTCGTACTTCGAAAATTGAATCATTCGGATATCGTCACCTAACGCGGTACCTCTTATAGTTCTCGTAGCTCTCACAAGGAGTTGACCGGGAAGATTTGTACTTCCAGTCTGACTTTTTGGGATTCAGGTTAATTCCCACGGAAAAATAAACATCCATTCCTTCAATATCTGTAAGGGTAAGGAACGTTCCCAGTCTCTCGGTGCCAACGACCAGGCTGTAAATCCTGAAAGCCAGGCCGATAGTGGGTTCGCGAAAGTCATACAAGGTTACGGGAAGACTGATCCCGAACATCGGTGTCTCGTACCTGGGCGTAACAGCGAGCAATGAAGGTCTTCTGACAGATCGTTTCCCCAATCGGATTCCCTGAAACAATGTTGCATTAAGAAATATGTTTGATCCGAAGTTATAGTCCACCTGAACACTGGCTGCCGATGGCAGAAACATGCTAAACCTGGTTTGGTTCGTCAGTGATGCCAGTGAATCGCCAAGGAGATTCTGGCTGGCTGACCGCAGGAAGTGCTGGATACTGTTGGCATGAAAACTACGCAAACCTGACCAGAGCCGGTTATCCACATCCTGAAATTCATGAACCTGAACTTCTTTGTTAAAGTTGATCCAACCCATGTCCAGGGCAGAAATCCCGGCCTTCAGAAGATAGTCATCTTCGGGATCAGAATTGTTTTTCCCAAATGATGAGGAAGGTAAAAGAGTGGATCCTTTAAGGTTGTAGGTTATACCCACATCAGCGCTGAAACCATATCCTTTGATCAGCGGATCTAAAACAAACTCATTATTGGTATAATCCATGGGCATGGAAAGCCCGATAACGGCATTCATCCTGTAAAAATAGATGGAATCGGTATTGGGAACCATATAGGTTGCATTATGTACGATC
>Ga0172369_10009557_pt1 | contig 10697 bp, 8 predicted proteins | sample LakKiv25m_FD_114539 | JGI IMG/M metagenome (GOLD analysis project Ga0172369, IMG submission 114539) | Freshwater microbial communities from Kabuno Bay, South-Kivu, Congo - kab_022012_11.25m | ecosystem: Environmental > Aquatic > Freshwater > Lake | place: Democratic Republic of the Congo...
GGCCACTTCCTATCTTTTTGCCAATGAGGTGTCGTTCGTTGAGGATAGCGTTGTGAGTAATGACATTACAAAGGCAACACTGCAATACGCAATCAACGTTGGTGTGGATCTGATCTCCATTATGACAGAACAGGAAAATCCTTCAAATGTCTTGATGGGATTGCATGCACAGCAACTTATTAGCCAATCGCCGATGCCTGTTTTAAGCATTCATCCGCAGGAGAATTTTAATCTTCAATAATCCTGGCTATGAAAACAATCCTGATCATCATCCTGTTTCTGACGCTTTCGGGCTTTCTTTCTGCCCAGACGTCAGTTGAAGGGACGGTGAAGATCATCCAGGACCCGGCGATTGATCTTCTGGTTCAGAAACATATCCGTGTGAATGAAACCAGGGATGGTATTTCCGGATACCGGATACAGATTTTTTTTGACTCCGGAACCAATTCAAAAATTAAAGCCACAACCGTATGTGAGGAATTTCGCAGAAGATACTCTGCCACGGGGATCTATTTAAATTTCATTTCCCCAAATTATAAAGTCCGGGTTGGCGATTTCAGAACCCGCCTTGATGCTTTCAGGTTTCTTCAGGAACTACAGGTTTACTATCCCAGTGCATACGTGGTTGCCGACCAGATCAGATTACCTAACATTGATTAACATTCAACCTTATGGGAAAAATAATTTCGGCTATCGATTTTTCGGACTGCTCTATCAATGCTCTCCGGCATGCACTGTCCATTGCAAAAGTATGTAAGTGCGAGTTAGTTCTGGTTTGGGTTAACAAACCTGCAAGTCAACGGGAAAAGTATGAAACCCCTGTTGAGGATCCGGTAGAAGGGATAAAAAAGAGGTTTGACGAACTGGTTGAAAAATTCAGGCCTCAGTTTCCCGGTGGCAAGATCTCGTACAAGATTCGAAAAGGCAAGGTTTACAAAGAGATCGCTGCTGAAGCCAAAGCAACCAGGGCCATGCTGGTGGTTGCAGGAACACATGGGGCTTCGGGATTCGATGAATTCTGGATTGGCAGCAATGCAAACCGCATTGTGTCGGCCTGTGAGTGTCCGGTTATTACTATCAGGGCCGGGATCAACATAAAACGTCCTTTGAACCGGATCGTATTCCCGGTCGACAGCACTCTTGATACGCGGCAGAAGGCAACTTTTACAGGCCATCTGGCTAAGCTTCATGATGCGGAGATCCACATTTTAAAGATGTACAGTTCAAAGGTAAAGCCCATCAGGCAGAATGTTGACCTGTATGCCTCCCAGGTTGCCCGCTATTTTGAGCAGGAAGGGATCAGGCACATCATAGCTTCATTGGAGGTGACCAACCTGGCCGATGCTATGGTCGAATATGGCAAACAGGTAGATGCTAACCTGATCTCGATCATGACGGAACAGGAAACCACTACCTCCAACCTTTGGATGGGGCCGTATGCACAACAGATAGTGAACCATTCGCCCATCCCTGTTCTTAGTATCCACTGCAGGGAACTGATGACGATCGCTACGGGTTAACAACGATCCAGGCAGTTCAAATCCGCAAACGCCACTTTTAACCGGTCAACCACCGATTTCTCTCCTTCCCTCAGCCACGCACGCGGATCGTAATATTTCTTGTTGGGTTTATCTTCACCTTCCGGATTTCCAATCTGTCCCTGCAGGTACCCTTCGTATTTCCTGTAATACCCTAAGATCCCTGCCCAGAAAGCCCATTGTGTATCCGTGTCGATATTCATCTTGATGACTCCGTAAGAGATCGCTTCGGCAATCTGCGCCGGCTCCGATCCCGATCCGCCATGGAAGACGAAGTTGACAGGATTGGGCCCTGTGCCGAGCTTTTTCCGGATATATTCCTGGGAGTTGTTAAGGATAATCGGTTGCAATTTCACATTTCCCGGTTTGTAAACACCGTGGACATTGCCAAATGATGCAGCAATGGTAAAATTGTCGCTTACCTGTTTCAGCTGTTCATAAGCATAAGCAACATGTTCGGGCTGAGTATAGAGTTTGGAACTGTCGATGCCGGTGTTATCCACACCGTCCTCTTCCCCGCCGGTCACACCCAGTTCAATTTCCAGGGTCATTCCTATCCGGCTCATCCGTTCCAGGTAACGCTTGCATGTAGCGATATTCTCTTCGAGTGGCTCCTCTGAAAGGTCCAGCATATGGGAACTGAAAAGCGGCTTCCCATGCCGGGCGAAAAAAGCCTCCCCGGCATCAAGCAATCCATCAATCCAGGGTAAAAGTTTCTTTGCCGCATGATCGGTATGAATAATCACAGGCACTCCATACAACTCAGCTACTTCATGGATATGCTGCGCTCCGGATATAGAACCCCTGATGGCGACACGCTCGTTCTCATTCTTCAGCGACTTTCCCGCAAAAAAGATCCCGCCCCCGTTGGAAAACTGGATGATAACAGGGGAGTTGACAGCCCTGGCCGATTCCAGAACAGCATTTACGCTGTCTGTTCCAACAACATTCACTGCAGGCAGGGCAAACCTGTTGGCTTTGGCGATCCGGAAGATCTCCTGTACCCCTTCGCCTGTGACTACTCCGGGAGATACCTTGTCCAATACTTTTTCTGACATATGGTTCGTGTTTAATGTTCTGATTGAGTGATCAAAATTAGTAAAGAGAGAGTGATTTACAAAATTTTCATGAAACAGAACCGACTCTATTTATTATTAGAATAAATAAAAATAGATATCCTTGCACAGAAAACATTCTGCCGGATGAAAAGATATACATTCCTGAGGTGTGGACGACCTGCCTGACCGGGTGTGATAATTATTACAGGCGGATGGATTCAGGACACGGACAGTATGGCTTCCCGTTCTATGATCACGGATGAAGAGGAAAAGCCGGTCCCCGACGATATTCTGGCAGGGAAATAGCCTCATTCATAAAAAGGTGTAAAAAAAAATCCGATCTTTGCACTGCCAAAACCAACCAGCCTTTTATGAAACATTTTTTCCTGCTTTTTCCGGGGATCCTTTTCTGTATCCCCGGGTTGAATGCACAAACCACAATAAGTGGTCCTGTCGTTGACAAAGCCGTCTATTTTGACGTCTCCCCGCCATTGCGTGACATGTACCGCCAGGCACCCGGAAAGGTTGACAAATCCCGGAAGGTTTACGTTGTCCCTAACCGGTTCAATGATGACAACCAGGATGCCTCAGGAATACCTTTTGCCAATGATCCTGTTCTGCAGGACCTCTTCGGAAGTATCCTGACAGACACCACCATTTCCAATTTCAATGGAATTGGCGCCGGTGGATCTGTCCCTCCCGATACATATGGCGAAGCCGGATTGGACTATTACTTCCAGGTGGTTAACACCTCGTATGCGGTATTCAGCAAAACAGGATCGATGATCTTCGGACCTATCGCAAACAGCTGGGTATGGCTCGGGATGCCCAACAATGATAACAGCGGTGATGCTGTGGTATTATATGACGAGACGGCTGACCGTTGGCTTTTTACCCAGTTCTCGCTTCCAAACTACCCTTCAGGACCTTTTTTCCAGATGATCGCCGTCTCCCAAACATCCGACCCTACAGGTTCATGGTATCGCTATCAATATGAATTTCCGCTAATGCCCGATTACCCGAAATTCGGAGTCTGGCAGGATGGGTATTATATGTCTTCCAACAATTTCGGAACCCAGGGAGGTGTCAACCAGGGCGCTTACGGTTATGACCGTACTGCAATGCTGGCAGGCGATCCTGATGCCGTCAGGATCGCCTTTACGATACAGGCTGGTGGCGGATTCAACACGATGTATCCGGCCGATTGTGACGGAACATTGCCTCCTGCAGGGACGCCTAACTACTTTGGGTTCATCAAGCGAAGTTCACCGCAGTATTTTGGTGTTTATGAATTTGATGCCGATTTTGCCAATCCGACCAACTCCACTTTCGGAGGCCTGCTTCAGTTGCCTGTCACCCCTTTCAATTCCCAGCTCAACGGGATCCCGCAGTTGGGCACAGACAAAGTGCTGGAAACGCTTTCTGACCGCCTGATGTACCGGGTCCAATACCGCCGGTTCGACGGTTATGATGCCATGGTGGCCAACCATACCGTGAATGCAGGGGGTGGCCGGGCCGGTGTTCGCTGGTATGAGTTCAGGAAAACGACGGGAAACTGGACGGTATACCAGGAAGGAACGTATGCCCCGGCCGACGGGCACAGCCGGTGGATGGGAAGCATGGCTATGGATACGGCAGGTTCGATAGCGCTGGGTTATTCCATTTCCAGTTCATCCATATACCCGGGAATCAGGTATACAGGAAGGCTGAAGACCGATCCTCCCGGCCAGATGACCATTGCTGAAAAAACCATCATCAACGGAGGGGGATGCCAGACCGGCATCTGGAGCGGCCGCAGCCGGTGGGGTGATTACAGCGCCATGAGTGTGGACCCGGCAAATCCAACGACGTTCTGGTACAGCACAGAGTATTATATGACCACCTCCAGCAGCAACTGGAGTACCCGTATCGGATCCTTTACGTTTGATAATGTCTTTTCCTCCTTTGCAGGTGCAGAGCCGGCAAAGTTCTGCCTGGGCACTGATACTGTCCAGCTTAGCGCCATTGGTTATGGCGGATCCGGAAGTTATACCTATTCTTGGACCTCCATCCCGGCCGGTTTCACTTCAAACCAGCAGAACCCTGTCGCAGTTCCGACGGATACTACAAGATACATCTGTGCAACGAGCGATGGAGTACTTACCAGGTCTGACACCGTAACAGTGAAGGTCATCTATCCTCCGGAAGCGTTTGCCGGCAACGACACCGTGATCTGTTCATGGCAGCCATCATTCGATCTTCATGGCATCGCTTCCCATTACAGGACCTTCGTTTGGGGATCATACGGAGATGGCTCTTTCAGCAACATTTATGAACTTACGACCACCTATTATCCTGGAAACAATGATAAAGCGGAAGGCGGTGTAAAACTTGCCCTGGTTGTATTTGCTGATTCCCCGTGTACCGGGAAAGTGATCGACACCATGTACCTGGCAATAGATGCCTGTACAGGGATCGCACAGCAGGCAGCACAAGAGGTCAGGTTGTCAATCCATCCGAACCCGGCAAAGGAAAAAGCAACCCTGGTTGTTTCGGCTCATGAATCTACAGAAGGATACCTGACCATCACCGGGATGGACGGCAGGGTGTATTATTCATCCATCCTGAAGCTGGAAAGCAGCAGAACAGAGACTTCCCTGGACCTTGCCGGTTTCGGCAAAGGATTGTATATTGTACAGTTGAAGACCAAGAATACGGTTGTAAGGGATAGACTGGCCGTGCAATAAAGTCAGAAGTCAGAATTACGAAGAACGATTGCGGGTACGAAGTTAGAAGTATGAAGTTTTTTGTAATTTTGCAAACGCATTGCAAGGTACGAATTACGAGTTACGAATTAATAAAGGTCTAAAAGAAAGCCACTTCAACCTTTTTCTTGCAACTTCCAGTTCTGACTTCTGACTTCGTACTTCGTAATTTGCAACGGTCCCGTAGTTCAATTGGATAGAATAGCAGATTCCGGTTCTGTCGGTTGGGGGTTCGAGTCCCTCCGGGATCACAATTTAAAGTACGAAGTACGAATTACGAAGTACGATTGAGAAGTTGGAAGTACGAAGGATGAACAGAAGAGAGCCGCCCCGGGAAACCGGGGCGGTTTTTTTTGGATCCGGATTGCTTTAAACAGGGTCCGGGTGACCAGGAACTACTTCTTCTTTCCTGAGAAGTACCACAACCCGACGCAAAGCGCTGCTGTTCCAAAGAAACCAACCCAGTTCACCCAGATTGGGAGCAGCCAGCCTCCGATAACGACATCAACGTCCATGATCACTCTCAACAGATGGAACAGGCATACGATTCCGAATACGGTACCGGCCAGTCGCATGATGATCATCCGGGGATTCATTGGTCAGAGTTTTTGTGAATTCTTTGAACCGTAGGGGAGACCTATGTCATCTTCAGGTAGTCTTGGGAGTGGTTTACTTAAACTCTGCAGGAAAACGCCTTGCGGACGGTAGTTCGATTTCCGTTTCCTCCTGGGCTTGGGTGGCGCTGCAGGGGGTGGTTTTGAGGACATCAATTCCGACTGGTCACCCATCACTTTTTTTGGTCTGCCACGTTTTGCCTTTGGTTTGGGCGCTTCAGTTTTTGCCTGGGCTTCTACTGTAACTTCTGCGGGATGTCCGATCTTTTTTTCGGCAGACTTTGCTATTCCCTGGGTGGCAGGGATGGGTTGGACTATGGTTGGTTTATCAGAGGTGTTGAGCTTCCTGATAACTGATTTGAGTTGTTTGATATACTGCTGAGTTTCTTCCAGTTCGTACTCGAAATAGGAAAGGAGAAGGTCAAACTCTTTTTGTGTCAATTTGATTTCGGGCATACTCTTTTGTATGTATTCCCCAAAGATATGGAAAGCGGGGACAAAAAGCAAAAGTTTTTCTGACAGATAGGGGACTGGATACTGGATTCCTTGTGCAGTTTGGCAAAACCTCTCTCAATCATTTATTCTTTCAGGAATCCGTGACTATACAACTTCTTGACCACACCGGTATTGAAATAACCCCTCTGGGTCAGTTTCAGAAAGTATTATTTTTTTAATTTTGAATGATATTACGATAATGTTCTGGTAAATGATGCCAAATCATAGCGGCATCTCAGTTAAAAATAAAGCTCAAATGAAAAAAATCATGCTTTTTGTCGCTGTTTCGATTGTTACGACCGTTTCAGCGCAGTATACACCTGATCCTGAATGTAGGCCGTCATTCAGAAATTTATCGAATGAGCAGCCATTCGAAGATCCTGAACCGTTATCGCACTATAAGACGGATGAGATTGGGATACACAGCTTTCAACGACCTTCTTTTGAGAATGATGTGATAAGATTATTGGACAGCGTATATGTCTGGCACTGGGACACAACCCTCAACAGATGGCAGAAATATGAAAGGATCATGGAGTTGACCTATGATGAAAATAATCGATTTATCAGTGAAATTTGGCAGGAGTTTACTGGTTCAGAATGGATTAACACCATGAGGCTTTCTTACTCATATGATGTAAATGGCAATATAGTGAGTCAATTGTACGAGAGCTGGAATGGAAACTGGATAAACAATCAACGGTCTTTAAATAGCTATGATAACAGGAACAATCGCACAAGCCGTTCAATTCAGACATGGAACGGAAATTACTGGACGAACGCCTTCAATTGGATATACGCATACGATGACAATGATAATTTATTGACTGAGTTGATCCAGACCGTGAGTGACACCTCATGGAATGATATCATCTTGCATACATACAACTACAATGCATACAACTACAACATTTCAAAGCTTGAGCAAAAGTGGATAAGTGGCAACTGGGAAAATGAAGTCCTGGATACTTTTTCGTATGAATCCGATACGATTCTTATCCGCCAGTTACAGCAACAATGGCTTGGCACCAATTGGATAAATTCAATGCGATATACCTATTCATATAATGAAAATAGTGACTGGACAAGTCGTTTGAAGGAAACATGGCAGAATGACTGGACGAACAGTCAATGGATCACAAGGACTTTCGATGCACACAATAACCGGATCGGTGAACTTATACAAGTTTGGGAAGGAACCTGGGAAAATGATTACAGAAACCTTTTGGCATACGATAACAATGACAATCGCATTGAATATATTATTCAATTCTGGGATGGGGAGACCTGGGCTTATTATTATAAAGATAACCGGACATATGATCCGAATCATTTCATGATCACGCTGACAGCAACTGAATGGGCAGAAAATGGCATAGATACGGTCCTTCATGACAGCACCCACTATTATTTTCATACTCTTCTGGAAATTCCGGACCATCAGATTCCCCGTTCAGATATCACAATTTATCCCAATCCGTGTAGTGGAAGTTTCAATATTCTGTGCGACAGACCTGTGAATTCTATCGAAGTATACAGCTTATCGGGGCAAAAGGTCAAGAGATTGGAATTATATTCCACAGGGGGATCCATCCATATAGAGGTACCGCACCTGGATCCTGGTATTTACCTGGTGAAACTCTTTTCGGGCCACGCATTGATTGGCGTGAAAAAGGTTGTGCTTACCGGCAGGTAAATATGCAAGATCCTGGATACTGGATGGGGAGCATATCAAACCACACCAAAGCCTCCGTTTGTTTCATAGCAACAAACCGTTATCCCCCGAGGGTATTTCATTCAACAATTTTGTACCTTTGATATGTATATCTATTTAATGCTTAATGAAAGCAGGTGGACGAAACGGATCATATGACCACCTTACGCCGATTTTGGTTGACCACCTCAACCTATTAACAATCAATACTTAGGGGTGGTCAATTTGTATCGGCCTGAGATAGGTAGGGCCATCGGCTTATCCACACTACAATATAATCTGAGTCTTTTCCGAACAAATTGACCTCTTCCATCTTCTCCATCACAACAGCAATAATCCAGGGATCAGCCTCATTCTTAGTGCTCCTTGGATCGATCAGCCGAAGGAAATTTGCCAAAATTTTTAAGGCTAATTGTCCCTGTCTGTTAGTTATAGGCAAGAGTCCTTGAAGTAACCATTTAGCCTGAGGGAAAAGGCAATTTCAACCAAGCAAGTTTCAAAGCTTACAAGAAATAATCATTTTTGTTAAACTAACTAAACAATTTTTTGTTATTTTTGTTAATCATAATTAGCAAAAATAATGGAGTCATTATATAGATATCAGAATCAGCTACTTGCATCGACGGATTTTTTATTCCGGAGATCTTTTCTTGACTCTGTGGAGTGGAATGATCGACTGATTGGGATTATTGGCGCCAGGGGAGCGGGGAAAACAACCTGTTTGCTTCAGCACTTGCAGGAAATCGGAACAAATGATTTGTCAAACCTTTATGTATCGCTCGATAACCTTGCTAATCCCTTTCCTTCCCTTCTTGATCTTGCGGAAGCTTTTCACAATCGTGGAGGCAAAGTGCTCATCGTTGATGAGATCCATAAGCATTCCGGATGGGCGGCTGAGTTGAAAAACATTTATGACAGGTTTCCCCGCCTGAAGATCATCTACTCAGGATCTTCCATCCTGAAAATAAAAGATGAAGCGGTTGATCTCAGCCGGAGGGCGGTCGTGTATCAATTGCAGGGATTGTCATTCAGGGAATATCTTGAGATCGTTGAGAAATGCAGCCTTCCAAAAACAAGTCTGGAAGAGTTAATGAATGATCATATGGGATTCAGCATCAGGCTTATAAAGGAACTGAAACCTCTGGCATATTTCAGGCAATATTTAAAGAACGGCTATTTCCCCTTTTTTCTGCAATCGGAGAAAACCTATTTGTTCAAACTACAGGCCATCATAAATTATATCCTTGAGAGCGAAATTCCGGGATTCTTTCATATTGAATACCGGAGCATTCAGAAAATGAAAAGGTCGTTGCAATATATTTCCATAAACCTGCCGTACCAGCCAAACATTTCGAAATTGTCAGAATCAGTCGAACTAAACCGCAACAGTTTGTTAATCTATCTGGGACTAATGGAAAATGCCGGAATCATAACCTCATTGTACCACTCAGGGAGTTTCTATGGCAAACTTAGCAAACCTGGAAAGATCCTGCTCCATCATCCCAATCTATCCTTTGCCCTGAACCCCGGGGAAGCAAACTACGGCAATCTTCGTGAATGCTTATTTGTTAACCAGGTAGCACATTCACATAAGGTGGAACTTGCCGTAAAAGGAGATTTCCTGATTGATGAAAAATACCTTTTTGAGATTGGCGGCAAAGGCAAAACAGGAAAACAGATTGCGGGAATGCAAAACTCATTTATTGTAGCCGACGACCTGGAAACAGGATTTGAAAACAAAATTCCCCTCTGGTTATTTGGTTTTCTTTACTAAAGAACTCTTCAATGAAAAACATCTTAATCGTCACCCTTGGGACTCGGGAAGTGCAGTTCCATAAGGATAAACTGATTAAAGCAGGTTGTAAATATTACGCAAAATAAGCTCCTTTTTCATCTTGCGCAATATGCTAACGGAAGATTACAGCTGAAACACGACTCAGTAAAATGCAATCTCGATTTTCTGAAAAATAAAATTGATGACTTCTTTTACAGGTTAATACATTCAGATATAGAAAATATGTCGGATAGAATAAGAATTCAGGATTTGTATATCAGCGCGAAAATTGCTTTACTACATAAAGACTATGGAGATTTTCTGTGGAGATTTTTTACACTATCCGAGAATTTCATATTAGTCGCACTAAATATAAATCTAAGTGCTCTGAAGAAAGTATTTAATCCGATGATATCAATTGAAAAAGAGAGCAATAGCTGGGTTATGTTTTTAGAAAATATATCACATGAATTACCTGATTATTTAAGACGTAATAATATTCAACTAAATAACCCAAACAGAAGAGCCTATTAGTAAGACTTCACAAAAGTGTGAAGCAACTATGGAGACAAAGGACAATACTCCGAAAGGAAATTCCAGTTGAACAAGGATTAAGACAGATGACCCTTTTGTGTTTATCCTAATGAACAAAAAATAATTTTATGAGATTACCAACAATCCTAGTGTTTATCTTATTGACTATTATTAAAGTTAATTTCTCATCAAAAATGGCTCGTATATTTGTATAAACAATTAAAAC
>Ga0172369_10009558_pt1 | contig 10696 bp, 12 predicted proteins | sample LakKiv25m_FD_114539 | JGI IMG/M metagenome (GOLD analysis project Ga0172369, IMG submission 114539) | Freshwater microbial communities from Kabuno Bay, South-Kivu, Congo - kab_022012_11.25m | ecosystem: Environmental > Aquatic > Freshwater > Lake | place: Democratic Republic of the Congo...
AGAACCGCGAGAACGTCGCCGCTGCCGTGTACGCCGAGTCGAAGCTGCAATGGCGCATCACACTCCTGCCGGGCGTCCTTTTGGCGGCCCGGAACCTGGTCGTGCTCGCGTATGGAGGCGACAAAGAAGAGCCGCTGTGGAGAGCTTGGTTCGGCGAATCGGACCCGTTACGCTGTCCTGCGCAGTTGATTGCACGGGCGGCCCAGGACGCCGACTGGTTTCTCGATTCGGCGGCTGCGGCCCGGCTTGTCTAAAGTGCTCAGCCGCAGACAATTCGTGGCCGGCTCCGCGTTCATACAGCCATCCCCCGTGCGCGTCGTCTTCGGCGGCGACGTCATGCTGGCACGCTGGGTGGCCGCCAAAGCGATCCAGGAGAAGGATCTGCTGCGCCCGCTGCGAGGCGTCTCGCCGGCCATGCTTGGGGCCGACGTTGCCATGGTGAACCTCGAGTCGCCCTTTTCTGAGAAAGGCCCGTACGATGCCGGCGGCATGGTCTTCCGCGTGCGCCCGGAGATGATCGAGGCGCTCACCGGAGTTGGGATCAATGCCGTCAGCTTGGCAAACAACCATGTCCGGGACGCCGGCGCCGCGGGGCTCGACTACACGATCAAGCTGCTGGAGGACAAGGGCATTGCCGTCGCGGGGGTGGGCCGCGACGCCATCGTCGAGCGCGGCGGAGTGAAGTTCCGCATTCTTGCCTACACGTACGACCAAAGGAACGGCAACTGGCAGAGCGATGACGCACGGGTGCCGGGCCTGGACCCGGCCAAGGCAGCGGCCGATGTACGAGCCGCGCGGGGGCGCGGCGAGTGCGTGATCGTTTCCATGCACGCGGGGTGGGAGTATCACACCAAGCCGAATCCCTACCAGAAGGCGTTCGCCAAGGCGGTGGTCGCGGCTGGGGCGGCGTGTGTCGTGGGCCACCATCCGCATGTGACGCAGCCAGCCGGGGAAATTGACGGCGTGCCGGTCTTTTACTCTCTCGGCAACCTGGTCTTCGATCAAAAGGATCCGGGCACGGACCGCGGGCAACTGGCCGAGGTGATCTTCGAGCAGGGCAGGGCGGCGAAATGGCGGCTGCTGGATGTGGCGATCAAGAATGGGGCGGCCAACTTGTTACACAAGTACGAAGAATTTCGTTGACACTACGAAACACTTCGTATTAAAGTCTGGGTGTGACCGGAAAGAACTCCACGATTCCAAAACCCACAGCCTCGGAGTTGGAGATCCTGGGCGTTCTCTGGCGGACCGGACCGGCTACGGTCCGACAAGTCTGGACCGAACTTGAAACGGTGAAACCCGCCGGCTACACAACCGTCCTCAAACTGATGCAGATCATGGCTGAAAAGGGCCTGCTCATCCGCGACGAGGAGAACCGCGCCCACATCTACAGGCCCGCTCTCGAGCAGGCTGAAACGCAAGGCAGGATCGTGAACGATTTGCTCGAACGGGTCTTCGCTGGATCGGCTTCAGCGCTCGTGATGCGGGCGCTTTCGCTCAAGCCCGCCTCAAAAAAAGAGATTGCCGAAATCCGGCGGATGCTGGACGAAGCCGAGGGAGGTCCGCGATGACGGCGCTGGGCTGGGCACTGGTTCATTTCCTTTGGCAGGGCGCGGCCGTGGCCCTGGTGCTGGCGCTTGCGTTGGGCGCAATGCGCCGGGCCACTGCGCAGGCGAGGTACGCCGCCGCCTGTCTGGCGCTTCTGGCCATGGCGATGTGCGTGCCGTTGACCACGGCGGTTCTGCAAACCGGCGACAAAGTGGCGCTGCCGCCGGGCGAGAAGGGACTGATGCTGGACACCGACCTGCCCGCGGCGTCTGACGCAGACTGGCAGAAGTGGGTGGTGCTGTGCTGGGCGGCAGGGGCGACGGCGCTGCTGATGCGGACGGCGACGGGCTGGCATGTGGCGCGGCGCAACAGCCGCCGGGGCGTCGAATGGGATTATCCGCTGAGCCATTTGATGGAACGGATGCGGATGGGCGGGACGGTGGAACTGGTGGTTTCGCGGATCGCCGACGCGCCGCAGGTCTTCGGCTGGCTAAAGCCGGTGATCCTGATTCCGGCATCGGCGATTGCCCGGTTGTCGCCGGCCGAGATGGAAGCGGTACTGGCGCACGAACTGGCGCATATCTTGCGGCGGGACTATCTGGTGAACCTGGTGCAGACGGTTATCGAATCGCTGCTGTTCTACCACCCGGCCGTCTGGTGGGTTTCACGGCGCATCAGGCAGGAACGCGAGCACTGCTGCGACGACATGGCGGTGGAGGTCTGCGGCGACCGGAGGCGGTATTCGCGGGCGTTATTGAAGTTGGAGGAATCGCGGCCGGCGCTGGCCATGGCCGCAACGGCAGGAGGGATGGGCATGAGAATCGCGAGATTGCTGGGTTATCCGGCCGAGGGCGCGGCCTGGGGTCCGGGCGTGGCCGCGGCAGGCGCGGCGTTGCTGTTGGGCAGTCTGCTGTGGGCGTCGCAGCCGCCGGCTCCGCCACCGCCTCCTCCTCCGCCAGCACCGGCAGTGGCAGAAGCTCCGGAAGCGCCGGCGGTTCCGGCGGTAGCGAAAGTGGCGCCAGTGGCACCGGTGGCTCCGGTTGCGCCGGTTGAGAAGGTAGCCGCAGGCAGGGTGTTTGTGCACAATGCGGATGAGCCGCCGTCGCCACCACCTCCGCCCGCACTGGTTGTCGCGCCTACGCCGGCCTCGGCGCCTGCGCCAAAGGTGGCGAGGGTGGAGGCTCCGCCACCGCCGCCGCCGCCCGCACCCGAGAACAAAGCGCGGAGCGAGGAACTTAAGGAACTTAGGGCGCGGATGGCCGAGATGGTGGCGCGGCTTGCGGATGAGCGGGCGGCTCAGCTCAAGCTAGACAACGCCGAGGCGCAACAGGACAGGATGATGATCCGCGAAGATGCGAAGCGTGAACTCGAGCGGGCGTTGAAGGACCTGCAACTGAACAAGCAGCAGATGGAGGCCAATATCCGCGAGGCGATGGAGAAGGCAAAGCTCCAGTTGAACGATGTCAAGGTCCAAAAAGAAGCGCAGGCCGCGATGGAGAAGGCGATGGCCGAGTTGAAGGCGCGGGAGCCGGAGATCCGGAAGAACATCGAGCAGGCGATGGCGCGTCTGGATGGCGAACTGAAGGAGATGCAGGGTCAATTCCAGAAGCAGCGCGAGGAGCGCGACCGCCGCATCGCCTACGCCGATCAGAAGTGGTCCACTGGGGAAGGGAAGGGCTCAACAACCGCCAAGGGCCGCCATTACGTCCGTTACGGCCCGCCCGACGAGATCGAATCCCACGCCGGCCAGGGCGAAAACTGGCTGTACCGCAACTGGCGCGGCACGGGCGGGAAAATGATCTTCGAGTTCGACGCCGGCGGACAGATCAAGAAGTGACGGGCGAGACTGACTGATCCTTCAAACGCGGGCCGCACACTGTGGCGGCCCTCTCATTCGTGTGCCGGGCACATTCGGCCGCTTGGGGGTCCAAGTTCCCGTGGTGGCCCGGTGGAGGTGAGGTCAAAGCGAAGTGCAAAGGCGTCGCCGTGAGGCGCGGTCCGATGCACGCGTGGAGCAAGCCTGCCCGCCGATGGACCAGAACCCCGCTCCGCTGCATGCCGCGCCGGCGCCGGTTGGTTCACGCCTCCGCAGCCTTCACTGGCCACAGCACTTCTTGTACTTCTTGCCGCTCCCGCACGGGCACGGCTCGTTCCGGCCCGCTTTGTGCTTGCCAGTGGCCGGAGCGGCCTGGGCGCCTTGCGCCGGGAGCGCAGGGTCAAGCTCGTGTGGGTGATCATGGCCGCACATCGAGTGGTCGTGTTCGTCCGGTTCCGGGGCGTGAAAAACCGCTTCGAAACCTTCGGTCTCCAGCCGCTGGTCCAGCGCTTCGGTGACGATCTCCAGTTCTTCCCGCGACAGCCCGTCTGCCTTATTGTCGATGTCCTCCAACAGACGTTGGACCGATTTGGGCGTAATTTTGGCGTTCACTGCCGAAGCATAGGCGTAGAGCGCGTCCTCACGCAGATCCTCCGACGAGAAGAACGGAATCATCTCGATGGCCAGCGGCGGGATGGGAAATGCGCCCACCCCCCGAATGGCCTGAAGCTGAACGGCGGGGTCGGGGTCGCGCAGGGGCGCGCGGAAAGACGGGATGTACATTTTGCTGCCCGAACGCCACATCGCTTCGAGCGCGGCCGCGCGGGTGGCGGGTCCGGCCAGGAACTGCGCCGCATGGCTGCGGAATGCCTCGCTTGAAGGGGCCTGGGCGAGACCGACGAGGGCTGCGGCGCGCAGTCGTGCGTCGGCGGATTCATCGCACAGCGTGGACGTGAGCAATTGGCTCGCGCGGGGCTCCGTGGCGTTCTCGCCGATGGCGCGAAGCGCGGCTTGGCGCACCTGGGTATCCGGGTCCGAAGCCGCCACGCCAAGCAGGACGTCAAGCACTGGCTCGGGATATTGCGTGTCGACAAGGCTGGCGGCCGCATCGTGACGCAGAGACGGTTCGGGACAACTGAGGAACTCGATCAATTGCTGATTGTCGAGGTAATCGAACAGCGGCGCCGCGGCCTCTGGATAAGCCGGGAGAACGTCGGGCGCCGGACTCGCCTCGCGGGCTTCGCCGGCGGCCAGCGTATCGAGGCAGCCGGCGATGGCCTTGCGTTCCTCGGACGCGGATTCAGGCAGCGCGTCGAGGACCTCTTTGACGGGACCGGCGAGAGCGGAGTCGCCATACAGTCCGATTGACAGTGCGCCTTCGTACGGGTCGGCTTTCAAGGTGTCCAGCAGGAGTTTGGCGATCCGCTCATCGCGAACGCCGGTTGCCGCGAGAACGAAGACGATGCTGGCGGCATCGTCGCAGGGAAGCGAGGCGTGGAGTTCGAGCAGAGGATCGACGGCTGCCCGGCCGAGGGCGGCGAGGGCTTCAATGATCTCATCCGGGATGTCATCCAGCGATTCGCGCAGCAATCCAACATAGAAAGGAGCGGCTTGCGGGGCGTTGAAGCAGCGGTAAAGATCGAAGACCTGCTCTGTGAGATCGACCAGCCGGTTGGGGTCCGGCGAATCGATGAACTTCGCCAGCGCGGCCAAGGTCGCTTCAGGCCGCGCGATGAGCGCGCTCAGGAGGCGCTGGTCCAGGCCAATCAGGCCCTGTTCGGCGTGGCGGAGCAGATCGAGCGGTTCGGCTGTCGCATACTGGCTGGGCAGAATCATGATTGAGCCTCGGCTGAAAAGTGAAAAGCCCTCGTCCGGCATGCGCCGTCGAGGGCCTTTCGTTCACGCATGGCAACAGAGCGGCGCCTAAGCCGACTCTTCTTCCCGGTTGACCACGAGCGTGACAGTTGCCACGACTTCGCGGTGGAGTTTGATGTTGACCTTGTGCTCGCCGAGCGTCTTGATCGGGTGCTCCAGGTCGATTTTGCGGCGGTCAATCGTGTAGCCCTGCTTCTCCAGCATTTCGGCCAGGTCCTTCGATGTGACCGAGCCGAACAAAACATCCTGTTCGCCGGCCTTCTGAACGGACGTGAGCGTAACGTTGGCGAGCAGCGCGGCGAGTTCTTTTGCCTGAGCGGCTTCTTTGGCTTCCCGGCGCAGGGCCGCCTGGCGCTCCTGTTCGACAATCTTCTTGTTGGCTTCCGTGGCCGGGACCGCCAGCTTGCGCGGCAGCAGGTAATTGCGCGCGTACCCGGCGGCGACGTTCACCACCTGGCCGCGTTGTCCGAGCTTTTCGATTTCTTCGCGGAGAATGACTTCCATTGTTTTCAGCCTCCCTGTTTAGGCGCCCGTTGTGAAGGGCAGCAGCACGATGTTGCGCGCCTGCTTGACGGCTTCCGAGAGCCGGCGCTGATGTGGAGCGCAAACGCCGGAAAGCCGGCGCGGGACGATCTTGCCCTTCTCCGTGATGAAGGCGGAGAGCATGCGGACATCCTTATAGTTGATGTCGTCGATCTTTTCGACGCAGAAACGGCAGACCTTGCGGCGCCGGAAATACTGCTTCTTGCCAGTGGCAATCGCCTTGTCGCCGCCAGTCGGCCTTTGGGAAGCGGCCACGGGGCGTCCCCCTTTGTGTTCAGCCATGGGTGTTTCCTTTCTTCCTTCTTGGTGACCTTTACGACTCGGACTCGACGGCTGGCGTCTCGGCCGGCGCATCGGCGGCATCTGGCGCGCCAGGGGCGGGACGGGAGCCGGGCGCGCCCGGCAGCGCAACCGGAGCGCCGGGTACGGCGGCTGCCGGCGCCGGCGTGGCGGCGGGCGGGGCGGGACGGCGCTTGGCGCGTTTTTCGCGGGCCTTGCGGCGCTTCTCGATCTTCTTCAGCCGTTCGTCGATGCGCACCGTGATGAATTTCATCACCATGTCGGTGACGTTCATGCGGCGTTCAACCTGTTTCGCCACTTCGGCGCCGGCTTTGAATACGATCAGGACGTAAAAGCCCTCTGTCCGTTTGTTGACCCGGTATGCCAGCTTGCGAACGCCCCACTTCTCTACCTTTTCCACCGTTCCGCCCGCGGCGGTAATGGTGCTGGACACCTGCTCGACATAGGCGTCAATGTCTTCCTCTGTCGCATCGGGACGAACGATGAACAACTCTTCGTAAACTCTCATTGTTCCTCTTTCCTTGCGCCCGGGGCGCGGCGGTTGAAAGCCGCCATGGCCTTATCGACGCCCCCGGCGATTATGGATTCGACCGCATCGGCCGCTAAGCCCACGAACGAATCCAACTCCTTCTTTTGCCCGCCCTTCATCTGGGCGAGCACGAACTTCGCTCCATCCCGGACCTCGTGGCCCGGATGAATTCCCATGCGGACCCGGGCGAACGACGTCGTTCCCAGGCGGCGGATGACGTCTTCAACGCCATGATGTCCGCCGGCCGACCCGTCGGGCCGGACCCGGATCGCGCCCCACGGCAGGTCCAGGTCGTCGTAAACCAGGACGACCCGCTCCGGCGCGAATCCATACTTGCTTACCAGACCGTTGACCGACTCGCCCGATAGGTTCATGTAGGTCTGCGGCTCGGCCAGCAAAACTCGCTTCCCTCCCAACCCGGCTACGCCTACCAGCGCGCGGCATTCGAAACGCGACAACCGCGTCTGCGTCCGTCGAGCGAGAAGGTTGACGGTGTGAAAGCCCAAATTATGCAGCGTGTTCTCATACTGTGGCCCTGGATTACCGAGTCCGGCGACGAGAAACTCCGCTTCCGCCATCCTTCACACCCGAGCTGGAGACTACTTCTCCGCTTCCTTCTTGCCCTTCTTGGCAACCTCTGGCTCGGCAGCAGCCGGCGCCGCCGCCGCGGCCTCGGGCTCGGCTTCAGCCGCCTCGCCGCGTTGAGCGATCACGTGGGCGATTACTTTTTCCGGCGCGGTCAGCAGGACCATCGAGCCGCTGATCGGAATCTGCTGCGCACGCAGACTGTCGCCGAGCATCAACTCGGTCACGTCAATCGTGAACGATTCGGGGATGTCGTCCGGCAGGCATTCGATCTCGACATCGCGCGCCACGTTTTCGAACAGGCCGCCCTGCTGTTTGACGCCCTTCGGGTCGCCGGTCGTGTGGACCGGAACCTTCACCTTCAGGCGCTTGGACAGATCGATGCGCAGCAGGTCGATGTGCAGCAGAGTGCCCTTCAGCGGGTGGTATTGCCAATCGGTCACCAGCACTGGCTCAACGGCCCCGCCAGCCACGCTCAGGTTGAAAATCGTGTTGTGGCCCGACGCCGAGTGGAGAATCTTGTTGATCTCCTTTGGGTTCACCGCCACAGCAACGGTGTCTTTCCCAACACCATAGACCACGGCCGGGATCTTCTCTTCCAGCCGCAGCCGCCGGTTGACGTTCGTGCCCCGCCCTGTACGCAATGTGGCGGCGACGGTAATGTCCTTCCTCATGTTTGGCTCCTAAAATCTTATACAAACAAGGAACTTACGCTTGTTTCCTCGTGGATACTTTGAATGGCCCGGGCTAGAAGCCCGGCGACCGAAAGCACCCGGATCTTTGGTGAGGCCGCGGCGTCGGGCCGCAGCGGAATGGAATCGGTGAGAACCACTTCCTTGATTCGGCTGGCGTTGATGCGTTCTATGGCCGGCCCGGAAAGCACGGCGTGGGTGGCACAGGCGGTCACCGACCGGGCGCCGGCGTTGAGCAACGCTTCCGACGCTTTCACCAGCGTTCCCGCCGTGTCGATCAGGTCGTCAACGATCAGGCAGTCTCTTCCGGTCACGTCGCCGATGATGTGCATGATCTCGGCTACATTCGGTTGGTCACGGCGCTTGTCGATGATGGCCAGAGGCGTCTCCAGGCGCTTGGCCAGCGCGCGGGCGCGCTCGACGCCGCCGGCGTCGGGACTGACCACCGTCGTCTTCTCCAGGCCGTTATTCCTGAAGTATTCGATCATCACCGGGGCCGAAAAAAGGTGGTCGACCGGGATGTCGAAAAAGCCCTGAATTTGCGCCGCGTGGAGATCGAGAGTCAGGACGCGGTCGGCGCCGGCGCGTTCCAGCATCGCTGCCACCACTTTCGCCGAGATCGGCACGCGGGAACGGTCCTTGCGGTCCTGCCGGGCATAGCCGTAGTAGGGCAGGACGGCGGTGATGCGGTGGGCCGAAGCGCGCTTCAGGGCGTCGATCATGAAAATGAGTTCCATGATGTGCCGGTCGGCCGGAGTGCATGTAGGCTGGACGACAAAAACGTCTGCCCCGCGGACGTTGGCTTCGATCTGAACCCAGATCTCGCCATCCGAGAAACCCTTGACTGTGGCATTGCCCTGCACCATGCCCATCTCTGTGCAGATCGACTGCGCCAACGTCCTGTTGGCGTTTCCGGAGAGCAGGATCAAGCGGTGTGGTCTCATTTCAGGCTCCGCCCCAAGGGCGGCCATGTCCCTTCCAACGCGTGTTCACGCAAACTCGCCGACCAACGCGCGCGGTATTGCCGTCGCGTCAGCATTCTCGTCGAGAAAACTGTGAGAGATTCCGAACGAAACCACGGAAGGGCTCCCTGAAGCTTGGCCTGGTTTGGAAACACCCCGAAGAGTGCTGCGCCGCTGCCGGAGAGCCGGGCAACTCGCGCCCCAGACCGCTCGAGTTTTCTCAGCCACCGCTCCAGCTCCGGATGAAGCTGGAAGACGGCCGCCTCGAAGTCGTTCTCGGCTCCCGAAGCAAACTCCGGTTGCCATACAAACGACTGGAAACTATTTAGTTTAGGAGGTCCGGCCAGCGAAGTCAATGCGGGCCGGTTCAACGCCCCATAGGCGTCCGGCGTCGAGACGTGGATTTTCGGCGCCAACACCAGCAGCGGCAAGGACTTAGGTTCGGGAAGCGGGTAAAGTTCTTCGCCCCGGCCAATCCCCAGCGCCGCGCCCCCGCAGAGGAAAAACGCGACATCGGACCCGAGTTTCGCGCCCAACTCCATCAGATCCGGCAGGTCCGCCTTTTTGTCCGTCAGCGCCGGCAGCGCCAGCAGGACCGCCGCCGCGTCCGACGATCCGCCGCCCAACCCGGCGCCCGGCGGAATTCGTTTGGTCAGCTTCATCTTCAACCCGCCGCGGACGTTGAACCGTTCGGCGAACAGGCGCGCGGCGCGTGCCGCCAGGTTGTCGTCCAACGCCATCGGGTCGTCAAGTGAAATCGACAACCCGCGGCCCGGCGTATAAGCAACCTCCAGCGTGTCGGCCAAGCCGATCGTCTGGAAAACAGTCCGCAACTCGTGAAACCCGTCAGGGCGCTTGCCCAGCACCTTCAGACTCAGATTGACCTTGGCGTAGGCCCGGACCCGGGCTGATCGGGTTTCCACTTTAGTAGTGCAGAAGCGAGACGATCTCCCGGCCGGCGAGCTTCTCACGCCCGTTCAGGAAATCGAGTTCAATCAGGAATGCCAAAGCGGCCACCTTGCCGCCCAGCGTTTCGACGAGTTGAGCCGTGGCGGCCGCAGTCCCGCCAGTCGCAAGCACGTCGTCGAGAATCAAAACGTTTTGCCCCGGCGCGATGGCATCCTTGTGAATGTGCAGCGCGTCCTTGCCGTATTCCAGCCCGTAACTGACGCTGATGGTCTCGGCCGGCAGCTTCCCTGGCTTGCGGAAGGGGACCAGAGCCGCGCCCATTTTGTACGCCAGAGCGCCGCCGAAAAGGAATCCACGCGATTCGGCGGCGGCGACCACGTCGATTTTCCCGCTGCCGAACCGCTCGGCGAAGGCGTCGATGACGCGCCGGAAGCCTGCCGGATCTTTGAGTAGCGTGGTGATGTCGTAAAAGTTGATGCCGGGTTTGGGGAAGTCGGGGACTTCGCGGATGAGTTGCTTCAGATCGTCCACTTTGGAAAGATTCCGTTTCAAAATGTCAGGGGGAGGCCCTCACGATTCTACCAAACGAACACGGGGCGGGACGGCCGTTCCGCCCTCGCTCGCATGACGCGGCCCCGTCATCGGATATCCTATGGAACAACCCGCCTGCCGGGCCTCTTCGTCGAGCCAGAAGGAGTATCCCTACCATGCGAATCGCCAGCCTCTTCTGTGGGCTGCTGCTTGCCATGCCGCCGGCGCCCGGCGCGGCTGCCCCGAAGTTCAAAACCGTCATCTTCGGCCGCTACTCGGACTCCCTTGCCAGCTTCGAGAGTTTCGCCCGCCGGGCCAAACAATCCGGCGCAACTCACGTCGTCATCACCGCCGAAGACCTGCCCTGGGCGATGTGGCAAATGGATACCCCCGGCGATCCTTACCC
>Ga0172369_10009570_pt1 | contig 10689 bp, 5 predicted proteins | sample LakKiv25m_FD_114539 | JGI IMG/M metagenome (GOLD analysis project Ga0172369, IMG submission 114539) | Freshwater microbial communities from Kabuno Bay, South-Kivu, Congo - kab_022012_11.25m | ecosystem: Environmental > Aquatic > Freshwater > Lake | place: Democratic Republic of the Congo...
CACATCACCACTGACCACGTTGCCAAAGCTGACCGCTCCAGGTTGGGCCGTTGTGCCGTAGGTCGTATTGACTGCGGCAATCGCTGCGCCGGTGAGCGCCAGTTGGCTCACCGTGTAGTCAGCCGTTGTTCCGGCAAAGCTGTAGTTGCCTGCATCTGCGCCCGTGAGTACGCCGCTGACCGACTGGATGCCGCTGTGCGTGCCCGCTTTGAGGTTGCCGCTGGTGCTGAGCAAGCCTGCGGTGTTGACCGTGACGGTTGCCGGGATGACTACGTCGTTGGCGATCACGCCGCTTAAGCTGGCCGTGCCTGAAGTGATGGCCGAACCGTAAACACTGCCGCCGCCGGTGATGCCGGCGGTCAGCGGTTTGGGGGTGATGCTGGCGGCCACGCTGGCGCTGGTGTTCACCAAGGCGTAGTCGCTGGTGGCGCTGCTGTTGTTGCCGGTGATGGCGCTTAACGTCAGACCGTTCAAGGTTAGCGCTTGGCTGGGCGTGGCGACATCTTTGCCTAGATAGGCAGCGGTGCTATGGCTCAACGTGGCCGCCGTGTCGCCGCTGACCAGGCCTGTGAATGTGTAGCTGGGGCTGAAAGCGCCAGGAGCGCCGGTGCTGGCGTCGTACACCTTTGTTACCCCAGTGTTGCTCAGCGCCACGCTCAGGTTGGCGGCGCTGATGGTGACTGGGGCGGAACTGGCATTCAAGGACGCCGGCAACTGGTAGTTGCTGGCCAAGCCACCCGAAGCATCTATGGCGTTACCCAGGGTGATCGCACTGATGTACTTGCCAGTCGTGCTCACATGGGCATCACTGGCACTTGCCGCGCTGTATGTGAGCGTTTCACTACCGACCCCCGTGACCAGAGTGACCGCACCGGTCAGGTCGATCGTGCCGTCGAACGTTTTGGTGGCTGAAAGCGCCAGCGTTTTGGCAGTGACGGTGGCCGTGCCATCGACATAACTGATAAGGTAGCCCTGCTGGTTGGAATACAAGCCGCTGGGGGACAGGGTGTACTCACCCACATCTTTGCCGACATGGCTGTAGGCCACGCTGCCCAGCAAGTTGGCATTGGGCGCAGCCGAATAGCTGACACCGGTGGCGACACTGGTTAAACCGTCATAGGTTTTACTGACACTGTTGGCCGTTACCGTCAGAGGCGTCATAAACGAACGCAGCAACGGGCTGGTGTGGCCGTCGTAGTTGACCCAGGTATGGGCAAAATCCCATGCCGGGTTGACATTGCCATTGGCTACAGTCGCTGAAGTAAAGTTCAGTGTCGCCTTCATGTCGGCGGCTACCAAACCTGTGCCGCCACCGCTGTTCGTCTGACCGGACGTGGTGATATTCCAAAAGCTGTTGGTTACATCGGTTGCAGAGCCTTCTTCCCAGCCAATCAACCCACCAATAGCGCCTGTGCCTGTGCCTGTGACAGTCACCAAGCCACTGCTGTAGGTCGAATCGACCAAACCATAGTTGTAGCCCAACAGTCCGCCCGTGTAGCCGCTGCCACTGCCACTGACTGAACTGGTGCTGTAAGAATTTTTTACCGTGCCGTCATTGCCACCAACCAACCCACCGACATCACCAGCCCCAGTCACCGTAGCTGTGCTGTAGGTAGTGGCTAAGGTTCCGGAATTGAGCCCAACCAATGCGCCAACATCTGCCCCCCCAGTGACACTGCCACCCACCAAGCCAACCCGACTGATCTTGACACCGGCATAAACCACACCAAACAGCCCGACCTGGCTTTGCGCAGGACGGTTGATGGTGAGGTGGCTGATGGTGTGGTGTTGCCCATCAAACGTGCCAGAAAAACTTGTTTCCGAATCACCTATAGAGACGAACCCGGCATTGCCCCAGATGCCTGACGGATGCATCGTGCCATTGGTGGCCGAAGCATCAATGTCCTGGGCCAGCGTGTAGCTGGCCGCCAAATCCAGCGCCATCAACTGCAACTGGTGCACGTTGTGAATGCGGGTGCTGTATTCGCTGCGCAGCAGCGGGCGGGTGTTGCCCTCGCTCAGCCACCAGGTGTTGGTAAAGTCAAAACCGGCGTAACTGGCTTGGTTCAATTGACCGGTGGCTAGACCAGTACCTGCGGCACTGGTGGCTTGGCCGGATGTGATGGAATCCCAATAACTGTTGGTCACCGAGCCCGTGTTGTCACCAATAAGTGCGCCAACAAATGTTGGTGATGTCCCCGTGCCGGTGACCAAACCAGAGGCATAGGTGTTATCGACCGTTGCACCCCAATTGCGTCCAATCAGCCCCCCCACCGCCGAGTTGCCAGATACATTGGCTGTGGAATAAGAATGGCTGATCGGCACGTTGCTCCAGCCTGCCAAACCACCTGCATTTGTACCGCTTGCCACGACGTTACCGTCGCTGTAGCTGTTGCTGATCAGGCCGGGGCTGCCACCGCCGTCAGCCTGACCAATCAAGCCAGCCACATTGCCAGCGCCAGCAATCGAGCCATTGACCCAGACCCCGTCAAGTGTCGTATCCCAACCGTAGCCGACCAAACCTGCGACTGAGGATGCCCCGCTGATATTGGCTTTTTCGAGCCCGATATTTTTAAGACTAGCCAGGTTAGCGTAGCCAATCAGCGCTTGGTAATCGCTGTTTGGCCGGTTGATGGTGAGATGGCTGATGACATGCCCCCCCCCCATCAAAATTACCGGTAAATGCAGTTGTTGCGTTACCTACAGGAGCAAAGCCGGCATAAGTTGGGGTCGCAGCCAAATCAGAATTCCAGGTGGCAGTTGCGCTGGCGTCAATGTCTTTGCCCAGCACATAGTTACCCGCCAGATTGGTGGCCATGGCCTGCAAACCGCGCACGCCAGCGGCCTCCAGGCCCACATCGTTCACCAACATCCAGGCGGTGAATTTGGTTGTCGCGCCCTTGGCCACCGTAAAGTCAGTTGGCGTGTCGTAGGCCGTGGGGTTGTAATAAATGTCGGCTTGGGTCCAGGCGGATGTCGTACCCAAACTGCCAGTACCCCCAAAAGTCACGCTGGCACACGTCGCGCTGTTTGACAGACAGGCATGGCCAGAATCCGCCAACAAACTCACCGTGCCGCCATAGCCGGTGGTCGAAACAGGGGCATTCACCGTCAGGTTACCCGCCGAGCTGAGCGACACATTGCCGCTACTGTTGACGCCTGTGTTGATGCCAGTACTGCCACCCACCGTACCCACGGTCAAGTCAGCCATGCTGGCCAACGCCAGCGATCCCACTGTGCCGGCCAGCATGCCAATGCTGTTATTGGCATCGGTCAGCGTGACATTGCCGCCGCTCAGCTCGAGCGCGTCCACAGTGATGGCAGAACTTTGGCTAACCGGGCCGTCAGTGACCAGCGACAAAGTCCCTGCGGTCAGTGCGCCAACCCGTATGCTTTGACCGTAGTCGTATTGAGCTGCAGCCGCCTCCAGAGATACCGCGCGCCCCGGATTACTGCCGCTGCGGGCTACCAGCGCTTCATCCAGCGTCTTCAAATACACATCGCCACTGCTGCTGTTGCTGAAAGATATTGGGGCGGCCGTCGTACCAACATCGTGCACGATCAGCGCAGCTCCTGCCGCGCCAATGCCGTGAGCAGCCTGCAAATCAATGCCCAAGTTGTTGGCGGTGATATGGGTGGCCGTACCCACGCCAGTTATCGCGCCCAGCAAGGCCTGGACCGACACAGGTGAATCCGGTACATTCAAACCACCAACGGCCAAGTCGCCATTGGTGGCCTTAACCGTCACCGCAGCATCAGTGCTGGCTTGTGCCCTGAGCGTCAAATCTTTGACCGTGCCGCTGGCCACCGACAAATTGATCTTGCCACCGGTGCCGTTGCGGGCATCAATCGTGCTAACGGTGCCACCGTAGCCTGGCGTGTTGATGCCGTAAATACCAGTTGAAGCAGTCACACTCACCGACCCCGCGTTACCAACGTCGGTACCTGGCGCGCCGCTCGCCTGAACAGTCCCCATCAGATTGACCGCGCCAGCAGGTGCTGACAGTGTTACCGCGCCCCCGTTGCCGTTGACCGAGGTAGCTATCCCATAAGCATTCAAATCACCCGCAGTGATGCCACCAGCACCACCCGCCGTCAGGGTCAACGCCCCCGCGTTCGCGTTTGAAGTGGTTCTCAGGTTTCCGTAACCGCTGTAAGTCGGCGCATCGACGCTGCTGGTATCAATCTTGCCAGCAGCGGTCATGGTCAAGCTACCACCGCCGGTGTCAATGAAGATGGCACCACCGAAAGCGTAGCCCCAGGTGGCGTCGAGATAACTGTTACTGACAATATCGCCGCTGGTCGCCTCAATGCTGACATCACCCAACGAAGAAACGCCCCACAATTTGACCGAGGTCCCCGTCAGATTGATCTTGTAGGGCTGGCCAGACGAAACAAAACTGTTGGTGATGTAACTTATTCCGCATTCACCGCAAGAATCGTGCTGCTCCAGGATGCCGCCACTTGAAATCGCGATGTCCGCGCTGGTGGTCATGCCGCTGTCAAGCGTCAAGCCATGCGATGTGGTGATGTTTATCGCACCGCCGGCCCCATTGACACCGCCGCCATATCCGCCGGTGCCACCCTGGGCATTGATATGATTGAGGACACTGGCAACACCAACTGCCGTACCCGTGGCATGGATGGTGACCGTGCCACCCGAACCACCCGACATGCTGTTAAGGCCATTAACGCCACCTGTGCCCCCCTGGGCAAGGATGGAGCCCGACACCTGCACCGATCCCCCAGCAGTAAGAGACACCGCACCCGCATTACCGCCAGCCAAGGCATTCAACGAATTGTCTGCCCCACGGGTCGTGATGGCGTTGACAGCCAAGTCCCCGGTCGAATTCAAGGTGACCGCACCACCTATGGTTGTGATGGCTGTTGCGCTGATGGAGCCGCCAGCATTGAGCGTGATGTTGCCTGCGCCGGTGCTCAGTGCGTCATTGACAACAATTTTTCCTGTGGCCGACAGCACGACGGGTTGATTTTGCGTCGTGAGTTTTGAAACCGAAATGGACGTCGCTTGGGGCGCTTGAGCACCATAACCCGTCGTCATGGTGATGGTGCCCGTGCCTTGCGTTGTAAAGTCCAGCGCAGCAGAATTGGATCCGCCGTCCAAAGTGGTGAGGTCGATGCCCGCTGCGCCATCCAAGGTTGTGCTGTCGTTGCGGGTTCGCAAGACAAGACTTGAATTCAGGGGCAGTGTCACGCCCCCGAACGAACCAGCAATGGCCTTGATTTCACTTTTCGCATTCAGTTCAAGCGTTGTGCCAGCTGTGATCCCTGCAATCTGATCCGTGTAAATGTTGGATTGGGTGGTGCTTACATTGCCCGTGTCGTCAAAGTACATCGGATTGGGCGCAACACCCCCCGCACTACCGTTCACGATATAAATCAAATCGGGGTCGAGCAACAGGATACCACCGCTGCCCAACGTCGAACCCACATTGACCTTGGCACGAAAGTCCAGCCACTGCTTACCCGAAGTCTCCACAAACCCGCCATCGCCCCCATTTACCCCGCCCCGCGCCGAAATTGCGCCAAAAGCCCGTGTTGACCTGTCAGCCCAGACGATTACCTTGCCACCGTCACCAGAGCCGGTGGCATTGGCCTGGATCGAGGCCTCGGGTCCAAAAAAGCTGTATTGCGCATTGGGCAGCGCAGCGTTTTTACCTTGGTAGTCACCACCAATGCGCACCGTACCGCCGCCGTGAGCGCCAGACACGTCAATCTGCGCCTGGTCTGCTACCGCCACCCGATTGCCCAACACGTCCACACTACCGCCGTGGATGCCGGTCGCGTCAATCTTGCCTGCGCCTTGCACGTAGGCGTCGCCCGTGGCTTTGAGCACCACTTTGCCGCCTTCCAGTGCCGCCGTGGTGGCCTGAATCGCCCCGCTGTGCTTCAAGGTGCCCGCAAAGATGCCCACCGCATCGCCTTTGAGCGTACCCAGGTTGAGCGCTGCATCACTTGGTGCCCGCACTTCCATCTGTATGCCTTCCAGCCCTCTGGCACTTATGGATACTGCGCTACCAGCTACTAACATCGTAGCGCCGTTGGGGCTTTGAATGAGTGCGTCCGGGCCTGTGTCCACACCTGAGCCGATTAGCACCACGTCGCCACTGCGCGCCAGGATATTGCCGTTGACCGAGACCACGCCGCCCAGCGACCCGGCTTGGCCAAACTTCAGCCGCCCGGTCAGTGCGTCAACATCGCTCATGCGCAAGGCAGACGCGGTAAAGCCTGCGGTGTCCACCACGGCCCCGGCACCCACGGTGATGCCCGCTTGGTTGACCAGCAGCAGGCTGCCGTTACTGCCCAGCGTGCCAAAGAGTTGGCTGGGGGTGTTGGTGACGACCCGGTTAATGACCGTGCTGGCCGCGTTGGGCTGGGCAAAGTAGGTGCTGTTGCCTTTGGGGATGGAAAAGCTTTGCCAGTTGATGGCCGAGTGGCTTTGCCCGGCGGCGTTTTGCGTGGTGACGGTAAGTTTGTTGCCTTGGGTGGCCATGCTGGCCTGGCCCGCCACCGCCACGCCACCGGCGGGGTTGGCGTATGCTACAGAAACATTAGCTACCCATGCAAGCGCTACAAGCGCTGCAATGGTTTTTAGACCAAAGTTTTCCAACACATCCGAGGGCCAACGGGCCGCCAGCACCGTACCCGATGTTGTGCCTGAGCCCACGTGTGTTGGGCTGATTTCTGCCACCGCCACCATCGCCCCCAGGGCTTGGTTCCAGACCGTGCGATAAAAGTGATTGAGCGACACGCCAGATTTCATGACCGTATCCCCACTAAGAGTTAAAAACTAAGCACTGCCATTATGCTGTTTTTATGATCTTTCTCAACCTATTACAAAATAAATGCCAAAAGCAAAACGATCTTTATTTTCAGTACGCCAAGACGTTCAAAAATAAGCTCCAACGTGGGCTTTGTTGCCCCGCCAAATCAAATGGAGCGCTTTGACCGCGCAGCATGTGCCGCGATTTAGCCCAAGACGGCTATAACAATTAGGCTGTAGCACTTATGGACTATGCGCGAGGCGCTATTTTTTTAGCAGCCGCTCAAAAACACTGCCAACGTAAGCGGTGTTGCCCGCCAGATCAAAGGGGGCGCACTGGCGCGCCAGGTGTGCCGCGTTTTGCCGCAACGCGGCGTTGGTTTGCAGCGCCGCAATGGCTGCGGCAAAGCCGGGCTGGTCTTGGTATCCCATTACTGCGCAATGGCCTGTCAGCCGCAGGGCAGCAAATAATTGCTCTTGGTGGCAGGGGATGATCAACTGCGGTACACCGGCCTGCATAAACGTGGCCATGGTGCTGTGGTTGCCGTGGTGTACCGCCCACGCACATTGCGATGCCACCTGGGCCAAGTCAACCAGGTCGTCGGTAAAGCGTATGCGCTGGCTGCTGAAAGTTTGTCGCAGCGCCAGTGGCAGGCGTTTCACATACAACAGCGCCGACACGTTGGCGGCTTGCAGGTCACGCAGCAACTGCGGCAGCGACGGAAAATTAAGCAAATAGCCAAACACCCGGGGAACGTCGGCCACGGGCCAGACCGGCGCAGCGCAACCCGGCAACGGCGCCAGTCCCAGGTAGTGCTCTGCATCGCGCGCGCCAAAATGGCCCAGGGCTGGCCAGGTAGTCAGCCATTTGGCATCGGCTTGCGTGTAAATGGCGTCCAGACCGGGCAAGGCCGGCAAACCCAATTGACACAGGGCTGCGTTGATCAGCGCCAGCAACCGGGCATCGTCGCGCTTCAGGCGCGCCACCACGTCAGCAGTTAATTGGGTGGTGGGGAACGGTGCAAATGGCAAAGCACCCACAGTGCCAGCGGTGTCATCAGCGCTGACTGGCGGGATTTCAAAGCCAGAGCCGAGCAGGACTTTTTTAAACGGGTAGGCATGCGCCGCAACCAGCGCGGTGGGGCTGTGCACAAACAACACCAAGTCAGGTTGCACCAAATCAAACAGGGTGCGCCAGGCCCGCAAATATGCGGTCAGATCAGCCATGCCACCAAAACATTGCTTGCCCAGCAGGTGGGTGTAACTTGCATAGGCGCTTTGATCCTGCGACTCAACGCCCTGCATAAAAGGTGCTTGCAGCAAGGTGACCGGCAGGCCAGCCAGCACCTCTGGCACCCCGACGAGCTCCCGGACGGCCAAAAATACCCGATGCCCTTGCGCCAGAGCCACGTCAATGGGCAGGCGAAGATGACTCAAATGGCCCAGGCGGGTATCTTTGCATAAGTTGCCCAGAAAGAGCTTTCTATAATCGCCGCAAACTTCTGAGTCCCGGTTTTGCAAGCATCTTCTTCCACGCCCACATCCCCTCTGGCCATCGTTGCGCATGACATGCGCGAGGTGGACGTCGTGATCTCGCAAAGACTCGATTCCGGCGTACCGCTGGTCGGGCAAGTAGCGCGCTACATCATCTCGGCCGGCGGCAAGCGCCTGCGCCCGGCGCTGCTTCTACTGGTAAGCGGGGCCCTGGGCTTCAAGGGCACGCAACGCTTCAACCTGGCCGCAGTGGTTGAGTTCATCCACACCGCCACCTTGCTGCATGACGACGTGGTTGATGATTCCGCCCTGCGCCGCGGCAACGCCACCGCCAACGAAACCTTTGGCAACCCGGCCAGTGTGCTGGTGGGCGACTTTTTATATTCGCGCGCATTCCAGATGATGGTGGACGCGCAGAGCATGCCGGTGATGAGCGTGCTGGCTGACGCCACCAACGTGATCGCCGAAGGCGAGGTCATGCAACTGATGAACATGCACAACCCGGCGCTGGATGAAACCGCCTATGTGCAGGTGATCCGCTCAAAAACCGCCAAATTGTTCGAAGCCAGCGCACGTGTCGCCGCCATTTTGGCCGGTGCCTCTGATGAGGTTCAGACGGTTTGCGCCAATTATGGCCAGGCACTGGGTACCGCGTTTCAGATTGTTGACGACGTGCTGGACTACACCGGCGACGCCGCTGTCATGGGCAAAAACCTGGGCGACGACCTGCGAGAAGGCAAAACCACGTTACCGCTGATTGCAGCCATGCAGCGCGGTACAGACACGCAACGCGCCTTGATCCGCACCGCCATTGAAAAAGGCGACGTTGACACCATTGAACAGGTCGTAGCGATCGTCAAATCCACCGGTGCGCTGGACGTGGCGCGCCAGGCGGCCAGCGCAGAGGCGTCACGTGCCGTCGCTGCCGCGCAGCAACTGCCCGACAACGATTACAAAGCGGCTTTGCTACAATTGGCAGCCCAGTTGCTTAACCGTCAGTCTTGACACCTGCCTCTTGGGATTTTTTCGGAATGTAGCGCAGCCTGGTAGCGCACTTCGTTCGGGACGAAGGGGTCGGAGGTTCGAATCCTCTCATTCCGACCATATAAATCAACGGGTTAGCGGTTTTTGACTGCTAACCCGTTTTGCTTTGTGGTGCTCAGCATCCGATTTACCCACCACTTTACCCACCACATTGATCTGTGCTGGTTTATGTGTCCGATAACAGACCCTGCGCCGTCGAAGTTACATTGGTTTTGTGCGTGATGTGAGCTCAGTCACTGCCAGCCAATGTGCGGAGACTGTCAATGCCAGTGCTTCGCAAGTGTCAGTCAGTGCGCTGGAGCGCAGACGTGGATTGACACGACTCGCTTGCACATCGTGGCTGGCGGCGCGGTGGACACAGCGCAGTCGTGCCGGTCGCCCTGCCAGCAGAAGGGCGCGTTGCGCCAGTGGCAGGGCAACCGACACCACTGCTTATCAGTGTGCGACGGCCTGGGTTGTCAGTCAGTTGGCAAGGCGGAGTACCGCCATGCCAAGGCCATTGGCTTCGGCTCGCTGTCGCATCGTGCTGGCGGCACGGTAGCCAGCAGCGTGACCATGTGCCCCCGTGAGTCGCTTCGCTTTGTCACAGAGGCACATCGTCACTTGTCGCCAGTTTGTGAGGCCGGTTGTGCCAGTCAGCCGCAAAGGCGGAGTACCGCCATTGCAGAGTCACACCAAATGAAAGCATGTGCTTCGCAAGATGGCAGTCAGAGCGCTGTGGCGCTGGGTGTGGGTCACGCCTCGCTGGCGCATCGTGGCTGGCTGCCCAGTTCGACCGTTTGTGCGTGAACTGCAGCTACGGCAAATTTACATAACGCCCCATTTTGTGTAATGGCAGGCAGTCGGTCGCTAAAGCTCCCTTGGTGCCAGCCACCGCTGGCGCGCCCTGCGGGTACACAAAAACGGCCTTATGCAAAGTGGCCTACGCTGGCAGCGGGCGCATTCGCCGTTGGCGCTCCCCGGTCTGTTCCAGCCCTACGCGCCAGCGCCTGTCGCCCTGTGGGTACGCCAGCACCTGGGCATCCTTCAGGCGCTGCGCGCAGTGTTCTGGTCAGTGGCCTGCGGCCATGTATCTTGTGTCTGCCCCGCCCACCCTCTGGGCCTCGCCACGCTGCGCGTGGCATTGGCCCTGCGCGGTCTGCCCGTCCGCCCCCAAGGGGCTCCCTCAGAACCGCGTGGGGACACGCCGCCTGTCGGCGGCGGGCTGCACCTTGCCGGTGTACTGGTTTGGGCAAATAGTCTTACATCCACCCTTACATTTTCGCCAAAGAAAAAAGGTTTGCTATCACTTTCGTAACAACAAACCTTTAAATTACTTGGGGTGGCTGATGGGGCTCGAACCCACGACAACAGGAATCACAATCCTG
>Ga0172369_10009577_pt1 | contig 10686 bp, 8 predicted proteins | sample LakKiv25m_FD_114539 | JGI IMG/M metagenome (GOLD analysis project Ga0172369, IMG submission 114539) | Freshwater microbial communities from Kabuno Bay, South-Kivu, Congo - kab_022012_11.25m | ecosystem: Environmental > Aquatic > Freshwater > Lake | place: Democratic Republic of the Congo...
AGCTGGCGTTATTTTGATTGTCTCTCTTCCCCTCTGGCCTTTTATCGCCATCTTAATCAAGCTTACTAGCCGCGGCCCGGTTTTCTTCCGTCAAGACCGCAAAGGCGAAAAAGAAAAAATTTTCAAGATAATAAAGTTCCGAACGATGCGCGTGGAAAGTAACGATTTAACACCGACCACAGAAGATGATCAACGTATTTTCGGCTTCGGTTCCTTCTTGCGCCAAACCAGATTAGACGAAATACCCCAAGTCTTAAATATTCTGCGCGGCGAAATGAGCTTTATCGGGCCGCGCCCGGAAAGGCCGGAAATAGTCGCGGAATTAGAAAAACAAATTCCTTTCTATAAGACCCGACTGCTCATCAAACCGGGGCTCACCGGCTGGGATCAAATTTCCGGGTCTTATCATTCCTCGTCGGTCGCTGATACTTACGAAAAACTACAATACGATTTATTTTATCTGAAGCATCGCTCCTTCTATCTCGACCTGACCATTATCTTAAAAACTTTAGCGACCATGGTCAGCCGCGGAGGAAGGTAATAATAAAATTAGAATAGAATTTTAGATAAAGCTGACTTCAGGTCAGTTTTAAATTTGTCTTGAGAAAAATCCCTCATTACTCGCTGTCTAGCTTGTTCACCTAGTCTTAAGAGTAAATCATTATTTCCCCATAAAGACGCAATAGCCGAGGCTAAACCATGCGGATCGCCGACCGGAACAGTTAAACCGCTTTCTTTATCGCGACTGACTTCCGGCACTCCGGTCGGAAGATCGGTATTTATGACCGGCTTGCCGCAAGCCATAGCTTCAAGTTGGACCAGGCCGAAGGCTTCGGTACGCGCGTTGGACGGAAAGATTAAAAATTCGCAAGCCTGGTAATAGGGGATGAGATTCGCCGGCTGATTAGAGATAATTACGACTCTATTGGCCAAATTTTTTTTCTTAATTACTTCCCGTAACTTAGCCTCGAGCGGACCGCGACCGATTATCAATAACTTTCCCGGAGCGGTCTCTAGCGCCGCCAATAAATCCAAATAACCCTTATAATAAACCAGGCGCCCGACCGCTAACATAAAGCGGCTGTATTTACCCTTAATATCCTTAACTTCCAATTCGTAGTTGGCTTGATAGTCGGCCACATTCACGCCAAAAGGAATCACGCGACATTTATCAATAAATTTTTTTAATAACTGTGATTGTTCTGCTAAGCGATGGCTTGAGACAAAAATTATCGTAGCCGCCTTTAAATCTAGATACAAAAAAGGATAGACAAGATAAGAAAAAAATTTCTGTCTAATAATATCACTATGATACCAAACGGCCACTGGCATTTTTTTATCTAAAAATAAAAGACGGGCTAAAGAAGCCAAAGGAAAAGGATGATGGATTAAAAGCAGATCGTAGTCAGAAACTATTTTTTTAAACAACCTAAAAAAATCCCAAGAAATCGGCAAGCTTAATAGTCTCCCGAGACTAGCTGCTCGGTATATTTTAACGCCGTCCTTTTTCTCTTCGGTGCGCCGACCGCGCGCCTGGCAGACCAGAACATCAGACTGCCAAGAATGGTCAGATGCCAAGCTGGCCGCGATATCTCTCACTACGTTTTCGATACCACCTAAATGCGGCGGATATAATTTATTGATTTGCAAGAGCTTCATATTGATTATTCGGCTAAACTGTTTATGACGGTGAGTAGCGTCTGCGCCGATTTATCCCAAGAGAATCTTTCTAAATTACGATGACCTTTTTCGATCAAATCGCCTCTAGGAAATTGGGGGGCGGATATTTCCGCTAAGCTGCTAGCGATAGCCAGATGGTCATAAGGGTCAATAAATAGCGCGCCAGCGCCCGCTACTTCCGGTAAAGCGCTGCCCCGTGCGGTCAAAACCGGTATTCCTAAACTCTGCGCCTCTAAAATTGGTAACCCGAAACCTTCGTAAAGAGACGGAAAGATCAAAGCGACCGCCCTTTGATACAAGGCCGCCTTCTCCGCCTCGCTGATGACTCCTAAAAACACGACTTGTCGATCGCCGCTAAATTTTTGCTCTATCTGGCCGCTGCCCTTGCCGGCAATGACTAAAGAAAAATTCTGATGACTGGAAAAAAAATCCGTCCAAGCTTCTAATAATCTTTTAATATTCTTCCGGGGGCGAAGATTACCGACAAAGAAGAAAAAATTTTTATTTAAGAGCGAAAATTTGCGCAGGATGGCGTCAACTTCGTCGCGACTTATCGCGGCGACAAGCGGCACCCCTTCGGAAATGACCGTTATTTTTAAGGCTGGAACTTTTAGCAGACCGATGATTTCCTGTTTAGCAAAATTAGAGACGGTGATGATTGGGTTAGACCAGTATTTAACTGACCATAAAACCGCACGCAAATAAAATCGAGCAATCGGTCCCGCTTCTTCTTTAAAGCGCAGGGCCGCGCAGTCATGAATAGTAACAATTTTTTTTCTGTAAAAAATCGGAGCGGCTAGCGACGGGCAATAAAGCCAGTCAATCTTTTCTTGCCGCAGGGCTCGAATCAGACCGAATTGTTGATAAATAATCAATCTTAATTTTGATAATTTCTTAAAATTCTTAACAATCACTCTGATATTGCCAGTCGACAAATTAAAAATCTTGGCGGATTCTTGATTAACAAAAAAAACAAATTCATGATCTGGTGCTTGACGCGCCAAACTGGCTAGAAGATTTTTAGCAAAAACCTCTATTCCCTGCACGTCGGTGTATTGTAGTAAATTAACTCCGATTTTCATGTCGTTTATTTCTTAACAAAAATAATAAGCGATGCGGCCAGCGTCCGAGCAATAAAATAAACAGCGCCAAACGTCCGTAATGCTTCTTAAATAAATATTTCTGGGAATCGTAGTAGTAAGCTTGTTTTGTTAGACTCTGAGCCAGGCTTTGTCCTTGTAAATGGGTCACTTGGGTCGCTTGATCGATCAGAATCTGATAACCCTGATTATGCGCCGACCAACACAGATCGACGTCTTCCAGATAAAGGAAAAAGTTTTCATCCCAACCGCCGATCAAAGCAAAAACATCTTTTCTAATACATAAAGCCGCGCCGCTGACCCAATCGATTTTTTTGGGGAAATCATTATCATGATGGCCAAACAAATTCTTATAAAATAAATAACCAAGACTCGGGAAAGGACCGTAGGCCTTGGCTTGGGCGCTGCCGTCCGCATTAATTAATCGTGGCGCAACAATACCGACCTGCTTATCCTCAAGGAATACTTGGCTCAGGTGGTCGAATATATTCTCGTCTAAAATAACGTCACTGTTTAAAAAACAAAGATATCGACCTTGGGCCTGCCGCGCGCCTAAATTATTACCGGCAGCAAAACCTAAATTTTTCTCACTTTTTATCAGACGCGCTCTTTGCTTGAGCCCGCTCTCTAAAATATTCCGGTCAGATACCGTCGAACCGTTATCAACGACAATAATTTCTAAAGCGGCCGCGTCACAACACGAATAAATAGAATTTAGACAAGCTAAAGTTAGACGCGCCGTATTATAGTTGATGATAATTATTGAAAACATCGTTTTACAATTGATCTTAGCTTCTCATAAATTCGCAGTTTTTTAAGACTCAGAATAATTATTATCTTTAGTAAATCATTTTTCCTCAACAAATTTTTGAGATGGGTTCGCCTAATAAAATATGGCGGCAAATATTCTTTATTCTGGGTAATTATTTTTTGATAATAATCGCGCCAGAGCCGATCGCGATAAAAGAAATGCTTGATTTTATTTTTACTGCCCCAAGATTCATTATCACCCCTATTTAAGACAATCTGGCGAGCGATTGCCCCCGATCTAAATTCTTCCGACGCGTAAAATACCAAAGATGGCAGAGGAAATAAATCCAAGGGGCCGTTGTACTCTTCATAAATAAAGTAATTTTTATCAAAAACTTCTTTTTTAGAAGCCAATTAGAGCACAGGGTCGTATAATAATCGATGCTGGTTGGGAATTTCCGGTTGAGAAGCGCAAATAATTCATGTCGACTGCTAAGAAAAACATCGGACTCTAATTTTAATAAGTTGGGTTGGCTAATAACATCTTTTTTATAAAAACTAGCTAAGTTGCAAAAAATAACTTCCGGGGCGTTATAGGTTTTTATGAAAGCAATGATTTTCTGTAAGGCCGAGGCTGTCTGCAAATCATCATCAGAAAAAATCCAAATATATTCACCGTCGGCCAGCGTTGCGGCCTTGATGATCCCCGGTACTATTTTCCGGTTAATGTCATCCTTAATATACTTAATGTTATCAAAACGATCACAAAATTCCAGCGCCACGCTGGCGGTATTATCCTGGCTTTGATTATCAAGAATAAAAACATCAACTCTATCTTTTACTTCAGCCGCCACAAATTGATTTGTTATACTATCAAGACATTCTCGCAAAAAAACGGCACGATTATAAGTCGGGATACAGATACTAATTAGGGGCTTATCCATACTATTTTAATTTATCGATTATTGTTTTTATCATTCCGGAGAAATCTACGCTCGGCTGCCAGCCGGTCTTTTCTTTTAATTTTTGGAAATTACCGATGAGCACCGGCCGTTTTTCCTTGATAATGCTTTTATTCTCCCGGACATAGTGGCGCCAATCGAGCCCTAAATAACTAAACGATATTTTAACAAAATCGCCGACGGTATGCGCCTGGCCAGTAGCGATAATAAAATCATCAGCCCGTTTCAGAGCTAAAATCTGATGCATCGCCCGCACATAATCCGGAGCATACCCCCAGTCGACTACTGCTTTTAGATCGCCAATAATTAATTTATCCTGCAATCCTCTTTTTATATTAAGCGCTCCCTTGATTATTTTCATGGAAATAAAATTTTCCGGCCGATACTGCGATTCATGATTATAGAGTATACCGGCGGCGGCAAATATCTTATGCTTTTCGCGATAGAGGCGACAGAGCAGAGCTCCGCTCGCCTTACTCAGTCCGTAAGGAGTGTCTGGTCGATAGGCAGTTTTTTCAGTCTGCCTTTTATTACGGCAATTGCCGAAGACAAAAGACGAACTAGCGTAAAATATTTTAGTTTGCGGCGAAAAAAGGCGCAGTGCTTCCAAAAAATTAATAAAAGCCCAGATATTAATTTTATAATTTTTTTCCAGCTCGGTATAAAAATCATCTCTCTGGTCTTGCGCCGAATAATGAAAAGTCGCCAAATAATAAATCTCCTCCGGCTGAACGGTTTTTACTAATCTATTCACCTGCTCTTTCTTGGTTATGTCTATTTTACCGGACCATTTTATCCGGCGGGTTTTTACTTTGTCTCTGGTAACGCCGATGAGCCGATAATCCAAACCGGCTAAATAATCAAACAAGATCCGACCGTCTTGTCCGCCGGAACCGATAATGAACGCGGTCTTTTTTTTCGCTTTCATAGCTTTATATTATTTCAATTTTAGGCAGAGGAAAGATAAGTTTCCCGCCGCCTCTTAAAAACTCCTGCTCCCGTCCAACGATGCCGGCCTTAAAATGCCAGGGCAAGACTAAAAAATAATCGGGGTTTAATTTCTTGGCCGTCTCCTCGGAAACAATCGGAATCCCCGTCCCCGGCGTATAGCGATCGAATTTATCGGCATTGACATCGGCAATACAGGCGAGATTATCTACTCCTAGTCCGCAATATTGTAAGATAACATTACCTTTAGTCGAGGCGCCATAACCTAAAATCCTTTTCCCTTCGCCCTTGATTCTATTCATTAAATCTTTTAAATCTCGCCGATGCGCTTCGGAGGCCGCTTTAAATTGTTCATAAATCTGTAATCCGTTAAAGCCGGCCCGCTCTTCTTCGGCTAGAATCTGGTCAACTTCTGTCTGAGCTTCTTTATATTTTGAACTCTGCTTCGCTAGAGTTAAGCAGAAACTGGCGCCGTTTGTCTTATTAAAATTAATGGCGATTATTTTTAAACCGGCCCGATCAGCCATCCATTTAAACTGCCGCAGGGCATAAAATTCTAAATGTTCGTGACAAATTGTATCATAAGAAACATTACTAATCATCTCCGGCATATAACTCTGCTCGACGACCCAGATCCCCTCATCAGCTAAGACGTTGGCTATCTCCTTCATAATCAAAAAAGGGTCGGGTAAGTCATAGAACATCGCGATAGAAGTAACCACTTGCGCTTTTTTAGCGCCAGCAATAGTCTGCACTACTTCCTCGGAAAAAAAGGAGGCTATTTTATTAACGTGATTCGGATAATAGGCCTGGAATTTTTTAGCCGTCGGATCGATTCCCCATAGATCCAGAGCTTTATTCTGATAGCAGCCTAGTAAAGTCCCGTCATTACTGGCAATATCAATAACCAAGTCGCCGTCTCTTAAGGGCACTCTCTTCTCAATAGCGCGGACGATATCGGCTAGATGCTCAATCATGGACTTATTCAAACCCGAACGGTAGCCGTAGCTATCGCCGTAAAGTTTTTCCATTTTGTAATCATGCTTGAGTTGGACTAAGCCGCACGAGCTGGCGGTTTCTTCTGAAAAACATTTGACGATTTCCAGCGGGCCGCTTTCCACTTCCTCATTTTTTTTAGGAAATACCCCGGTGAGGGCTTGCTCGCCCAGATTTAAAATTTCTACCAGGTTCTTATTGCCGCAGATACGGCATTTTTTTATTTCTTGATAAAGCATAAGCCTTGCTTAAGAATTATGATCGGTCAAATCATGGTCCATCATGATCTTAACGAGCTGTTTGAAATTAACGGTGGGACGCCAATTTAATTTCTGCCGCGCCTTAGTACTGTCTCCGACTAATGAATCAACTTCCGCCGGGCGGAAATATTTCGGATCGACTTCAACCAATATTTTCCCGGTTTTCTTATCGATACCTTTTTCGGCTAACCCCTCGCCTTGCCAAATTATTTCATAACCGGCAATCTTAAAAGTCTCTTCGCAGAACTCTCGAATCGTATAGGCCTCGCCGGTCGCAATAACATAATCTTCGGGGGTATCCTGCTGCAGCATCAGCCACATCGCTTCGACATAATCTTTGGCGAACCCCCAGTCTCTTTTCGCGTTCAGGTTACCGAGATAAATCTTATCTTGTTTGCCCCTGACGATAGCGGCAATACCCGTAGTAATTTTCCTGGTCACAAAAATCCGGCCGCGCCGAGGCGATTCATGATTAAATAATATGCCGTTACAGGCGAAGACGTTATAAGCTTCGCGGTAATTTACTACCGTCCAATAAGAAAAAAGTTTCGCGACGCCATAAGGCGAACGCGGATAAAAGGGGGTATGTTCGTTTTGCGGCACTTCTTGCGCCTTACCGAATAATTCCGAAGTCGAAGCTTGATAGAATTTTGTCTTAACGCCTGACTCCTTTATCGCGTCCAGGAGCCGCAATGTGCCGATACCGTCTATTTCGGCCGTATACTCCGGGACCTGGAAAGAAATATGGACATGCGACTGCGCTCCGAGATTATAAATCTCATCGGGACGAATCTCTTCCAGAAGCCGATTAAGATTGCTCGAGTCAATCAAGTCGCCGTAATGAAGATGAAAATTTAATTTTTCATCCTCACGCATATGGTCGATTCTTTCTGTATTAAAAACCGAGGAAGCTCGTCTGAGGCCATGAACCTCATAACCTTTACTTAAAAGTAGTTCAGCTAGATAAGATCCGTCCTGCCCCGTTATTCCGGTAATTAAGGCTTTTTTCATATTTATTTATTTTTTTTAATTACAAAAGTAGCAAAAGTATAGCGATATTTCCCTAAATAATTAAAATCGGGATCAGGGCATCCCCATTGCGGCCGATCGACTAAAACACAATCTGGCACATAAGATAATAAGCGTTTTTCCAAATCATCCTTAGTATAGAGCCTTACATCTACTTCTGGTTTGTCTTCGCCCGTGCGCCAATCTTCTTTATAATCGCAAGTAATTATAGCGACGCCACCAGGAGCCAATAAACTACCAACCGCCCTCATAAAAGATTCATCATCTGGATCATGTTCAAGCACCGAGGTCGAAAAAATTATATCGTAGGATTCTTTTTTGACATTTGGCTTAGTCACATATTCCTGAAGGGAATAATTTTGAACCGGGTCGATCTCTGCCACGGAGACTCCCATCTTAATTAGGCCGAATGAGGCAGTATCTTCATAGCTCCCCACACACAGCAAGCGAGGGCTAGCATATTCAGCTAAATAACGATAAACCGTATCAAAAACAAAAGCTTGTTGGACGTTAGCCTCGGAGATCTTTCTGGCCATTGTTTGGGGGGCTACTTCCCATAATTTAGCTATAGTAGGAGCATATAGCTTACGGGCAGAATTATCAAGAATCCGATTAAATGGGGCGCCGAGCGGCAACACGATCGGATCATATTTTATAGATGTATCTATTGTCCGATCATCTTCGCTTATTTGCCCAGAATCCCTCAACCAAACGGCGGCTGGCATATTTTTTCTTTTTTCTTTTAATAATATCGCGTCGACTATTCTTTCATAGTCCCATAACAGGTTGGCCGGGCTCCATTCATCATAGAATTTCCGCAGAGGCTCGAAGCCATTATTAATAATGGCTGTCAAACTGTTATTTTTAACACAAATCGCCGGACAAGAAGCCAGCACATGCCGAAACATTGTGCTCTGAGAAATAGCTATCGGTCTCTGCGCCGCTAAGGAACTGTCAATAACACTCGATACTCCGCGCGCAGCCATATCCTTATACAAAAAAATGTTCACAGTATTACGCGCCAAAAAATCTAAAACGCCGACCGCGTCGAAAAAATCATGGGTAATTACTAGATTGATACCGGGCTTGGTTAATATCTGACGACAATTCTCCTCTATTTGTCGAGCCGCTGCGCCAGATTGATCGCCAAAATCGGCCGCCGGGATGTTAAAACGGATCTCCCCTTCGTCAAATTCCTGTTGTACTAAACGAACGACGTCCTCAAAACCTTTATTGGGTGTGCCGAAACCAAAACTACCAAATATTGGCTTAGCCGGCACAGAAAAATTATTATGATAACGCGGCACTAGTCGGCCCGTCTTATACACAGCCGGATTTTTTAATAACAGCGTCGGATCAGAAGAAATATAGAAATCAAACAAAGAATTTATTAATTTGTAACGGCCGAATATTAACCTAATTTTTCTGGGCGCGGCCGTATCCGCTATCTCTTGCGTGCCCTCATGAATAATCCCTATCTGGGGGATCTTAATAGAAAATAAATTATTCTTATACAAACGGGGTACGATCTTAGTAGCCACCCAGGGTAATACCGATGGATGATAATTATAAATGATAGCGATCGGCTGATTCAACTCGATAGCCGTTCGTAATTCTGCTAGCGAAGAGCACTCTACCCTGATAAAGTCATACCGCTGCGAATCGCGTAAAACGTCGGTAATATTTTTACCAAACTCATAAACTCCGCATTGAGTTTTCTTATGAGAAACAAATAATATCTTCTTGCGCGCCATAAAATTATTTTAATCCACGTTTAGATAATCCGATTTCTTTCTATAAAAACCGCCGAGGGGGACGACAGCATAGGAAATCAGAGTGGCCCAAGCGGCTCCGAGCAGGCCGAATTTCGGAATAAATAGCCAATTAAGGGCAATATTAGCCAACAGCGCCGCACCAGTTACGGCAAAAATTAACTTTACCCTATCTTCCGCTATCAGATACTGATAGACGGCGGTTCCCAGAAATAATCCTAAGTTAGACCAAATATATATTCTCAAGACACTGACGGCGGCCAAATAACTATCGCCAAATAAAAATAGAGTAATCGGCCGAGACAAAAAAGTCACGACAACCGCAATAGCTATCGCGATAATAAGTAGTAAAATATAAAGATTTTTTAAACGAGCTCGATATATTTCTAGTCCACTTTTCCGGGCGTTAACTATAGCCGGAAATAGCGAAGCGCAGATTACACCAGGGATAAAATACCAGACCTCGACTAGTTTAACGGCAGCAGCATAAAGACCGACTTCCCGATTACCCAACATGGCGCCGATCATTACTTGATCAATTTTTAAATAAAGAGCACCGGCTGCCGAAGCGAGCATTAATAGCCAGGAATCACGCAATATTTTTCTGGCCAAATCTTTATTGAATGTCCAGCTTTTTATTTTTAAGCCATCACTATGATACGCTCGAACAAATCCCAAGCCCTGCCATAAAAAATCCAACGCATAAATAATCATTATCCAAATTACGCCATAATGTAATAATATTACGGCTACTTTTAACGCTGAGGAAATTAAAGTTGCTAAAATCAAGGCTTGGACATTTTTCTTGGATTTTACTTCGGCCTGGAAATATAAATTTACGACATTTAGGGATTGTAAAATATACGAGGCCGCAAATAAAATTATTAGTAACCTTAACAAAGGGCTGGTAGAAAATATTATCGCCCCAATAGCCGCTAAGAAAAAAGCGATAAACCCACCGCTCAATTTTAAGCGGAAAACGGTTCCTAAAAGTTCGTCCCTCTTCTCGGGAAACTTAACCAATTCCCTGCTCAAAATACTGTCGACACCCAAAGTAGCGATAAACCCGAACAATCCGACAAAAGCGGCGGCATAATTTAAAAGGCCATAATCTTCTGGACCTAAATACCTAGCAATCCAGGCGCCGACAAAAAAAGAGGCGGCGAGCGAAAATATCTGTCCGCCCAGC
>Ga0172369_10009579_pt1 | contig 10685 bp, 10 predicted proteins | sample LakKiv25m_FD_114539 | JGI IMG/M metagenome (GOLD analysis project Ga0172369, IMG submission 114539) | Freshwater microbial communities from Kabuno Bay, South-Kivu, Congo - kab_022012_11.25m | ecosystem: Environmental > Aquatic > Freshwater > Lake | place: Democratic Republic of the Congo...
AGAGATCTCTCTCGATACCTAATCCAAATTTGCCGCGATAACTCTCAAGCTCGGTTAGGGAAAAAGAACCCCACTCGTCATTCCAATCACCAAAGATAGATACGAATCCGAAAAACTCTCTCGATTCTGGATCGTACTCGGTGGCGTACCCATTATTGGACTAGTCGACAAATAGTCTATAAATTTATCCCTGTTATCCGTCAAATTTAGCGGTTCGAACATTTGCGAGGCAACTTTCACATCTTTTGCCAGATTTTGGACCTGTTTTAGTGGCTTTCGCAAAGTTGCCCCAAGGACCCCGTCAAATAGCGACAGGTTCGAACCGAGCTGAAGCATTATCTCCCTTCGCTCATGCTCGTCGCCCTTGTTAAAGCGAGCATAGGCCGTGGCCGCAAAGCCCAGATCCTCGTCGAGCTCTTTAATTCGTTCATCCATACGGTTGTCGATAGAGGTGAGTAGTGCATTGCAGGTCTTCTTTTCTGATTCGTACTCCGCCAGCTTGCGGTTGTAGTAATCCTCGGGGACCTTACCTTCGATATACTTCTCAATCAAATTGTCGAGCTTCTTCACCACCTCGTCATAATTACGCCGAGCGATCTCGGTACTCTGCCCACGCTCGGCAATATAGCGCTCCTGGTCCTTTTTGATCTCCTGAATAGCCCACTGGTGAAAGCTCTCGGGGATCTCGATCGTTGAGAGTAGCTCCTTATACTGCTCTTCTAGGTCTTCGATCTGGATCACACTCTGACTACACTTGGCTTTGCGTTTGGTGCAATGGTAGTGGGTATAGTGGTGGATATTTCCGTTCTTTTGGACCTTCTTGTGTTTGGAGGCAGTTATTGAGCACCCACACTCTCCGCATGACATGAGCCCAACGTAGGGCATGAAATGTTTTTTTGGCCTGGCCTTGAGCTTGAGTCCAAGCCTAACTAGTATTGCCTCATGCTCGTCGATCTCAATCGCTTTCATGGCCTTGGACGGATACATCACATCGCTGCCTGCAGGGTACTCAAAACTCCCAGCATATAGCGGGTTAACTAAGATCTCATACCAGGTCGAGGTTGGTAGAGGCTCACCCTTTTTGCCAGTAAGCCCTAGCGCAATCAAGCGCTCTTGCGCCTCTCGTGGTGTACACTCACCACTCGCCACCCACTTGAGACCCTTCTGCACCAGCTCAAACTTGTTGTCTGGCAAGATCTCATCCTGTCCTAGCTTCTTGTACTGGGCATGGCGATAGCCAAGAGGCAAACTCGCCCCCGGGTACCATCCTCGCTCGGCTTTTTGTTGTAGCCCACGCTTTGTATCAGCCCGCAGGTCCCGACTAAATTGGTTCGTAAGCCCAAATTCCACGTACATCATGAGTACATTGTCGGTAGGTAACCAATTACGGTCGGTCGTGCGAATATGTTTGATCTGCTCTCGCTGTAGCATACCCATGATTCGACCCGCATCGTCGGGATTGCGAGAGAGGCGAGATAGCTTCCACACTACGATCCCATCAGCATCTCCACGCTCTATTTTCTCAAGCATCGAATTAAATACTTTACGCCCAGTCTTAAAACCCGACCCAGCCTCACTCATTACCTCGACCACGTTGAGACCATAGTCCTTCGCTACCTTTTTCATTACGTCTACCTGGGACTCAATAGAGGCGACCTGGCGGTCCTCAGATTCGGTCGATTTACGAGCATACAGGATGTAGCGGCTCGCTTTGGGTTTGTTATCGTCGTATTTCATATACACAAATAGGCAGTCCTGGTTAACCTAGCGATCGTGAGACCGATAGCAGAACTGCCCATTCATGCCCACGACTTCTGCTAGGTTAACCCCTTAATCATACACTATGCCCGCTTTGTTTTAGCACTTCAGCCACAATCCTACTTATCTCAGAGCTTTGCTTCTCGGCTACGGTCTTACTAAAGTCGATCCCTCGGACGATCTCGCCGACCCTAGTCCTATCTATGGTCCCGTAGGCTCGGTAAGTAGTCGTTACATGTTCATGCCCAAGGTTTTGCGACAATGCCTTCATTTGCTCAGGAGTTGTAATATAGTGCTCGGCCATATTGGTCACAAAGTGACGAAAAGAATGGGGGTAGAAGTAGGGTAATCCCATTTGCTTCGCTCGCTCACGGAATATGATCCGCATGGACCCTGCATCTGCCCAGAATTGCCTCGACACACCCTTAGCAGTATAGGCTCTGTGGGTCTTGCTAATCATTCCCACCTCTGTACTCGGAAATAGTGGCTCGTCCTTGCCAAACTTACGCACAGTACGTAGATATTCGTACCACTCAGCAAAATAGGAAATGAGGTCCACATCTAGCGCAAGTAAGGTAGTGTATATATCCTTACGAAATTTAGTCTCCACTCCCATACTTGGCAATTGCTTAACTAATCGCTCTACGGGGTCATAACAACCTAGCCGCAAAGTCACAATCGCTCGATCCCTCATTCCTGTGAGAGCTGTAAAAGCAATGAGCGCCCGATCTCGTTTGTCTACTTCGTTATTAACAGGGAAACTGCACATCGCTTTGATCTGCTCGATACTCGGATACTTTGGCTCACTTGATGAGAGTGCTTGCTTGCGCTCGTTCTTTGACAACTGCAAAAACTGCACGTCGCTCACCGAGATCTTAGACTTATACCCAGGTTGACTCGATAGCCAAGCAAAGAAATTACGTACGTGACGTAGGACTGCATAGCGACTCTTGAGATTTAGCGGTACCTCAGACTTTTTACCTGGGTTGGTCGCTAGGTATCGCTTGAATGTCTCGGCCTTCTTACCTTTGTAGTAAGCGTAGTCCTCGTACTGGGTACAATCCTCGTACTTTTCAAGAGCCTTCTCTACTGCTCGTATAGTGAGCTCGCTCATCCCTTCGGCGCCTCGGTACCATTCCAGGTACTTGCGCTTAATTAACTCGTTCTTTTGCCTAACCTCACGTTGTTTAGACATATTTACTCCTTCTCACTCTCAATTGAGTGAAACAACGAGGGTTGCGGGTCGATATTAATATCCTTCTCCCTCGCTAATACTTTTAATGTGGCAACTGCAAATCTTTGTACTTTCCCTCCACAACTATTGCACTTCCCAACTAACCGAATCGATCGCTTGCCTGCGCCGATTTTGACCCCTTGGTCCACCTCCGAAACATCTCTCCCCAATACCCCAGCCTTACAATGTAGGCAGTAAAACTGTCCAGGTCCAAGTTTGACCTGCTTCCGACTCTGCCTTTGCTTATAAAACTTCTTTACATCTGCGCCGTAGTAGAGTTTGTGGTGACTACTCTGGTCTACAGCTACCATGCCAGCCTCCTTCCAGCTTCGTACTGTCTGTACATGTAACCCTAGCTCCCGAGCTATCTCGCTAGTGGTATAGGTTCGCCGACCGATAAGACGTCGGACATCAATTGTCTTTGGCATACTTCTCCTCCGTTGTGTATATTCTTTTTGGTAAATAAACCGCTCGGTAAAGGTTGACCAGTCTCTCGGCAAGTCCCCTAGCTTCGTCGACGGGAATATTCTCTCCATACTCGTCGAAGTAGAGTCTTTGAAAGGTTGATAGCGATTGATCAGATAACATAGCAACGCCATAATAAGCCCACTTTTCAGGCTAAAAAGCTAAAAGGAAACAAAACGAAAAACTACTTTTATCTAACCTAGATCAACAAGAATAAAACGTACTAAAAAGTACTCAGACTACTTGACAGGATTAATGATCTTTGTAAGCTCGCTTCTAATCATAGCAATGTCTTTATCTGGCAACATCTCAAACTCACTTGGATCAATAGCTGAACGAAATCCAATACAACGCTTTCCACTCATCATACCCTTAACTAAAAAATATCGCATAAAAATTTCACAAAGTGGGTGCAAGTTACTACGCGCCTTCACTACATCAATAGCATCGATTTCATCTTCTGGCGTATTACCCTTACCTAAGGCGTTGTATTTGCTAGACACATCATCCAAAGTATATTTCCGCTCAATCGACGCTTCGTATGGCTTATGCAGACCTAATAACGCAAGAATAAGACGCTTGTAGGTAGACGTTCTATCTGACACAAAAATCGACACAGATTTCCCGTTAAGTATTGATCCAACCATACATAACTGCCCACCAACATCACGTATTTCAAAAGGGTAACGTTTTCGATAATTAACCCTAGCTTCTACGCCCAACAACTCATCGAAGTTTTGATCATCATAAAGTGACACATTAGTCGCTTCCTCATTAGTAGTCACTACACTTGCTCTCTCAATGTCAAAGAGGGACGACTCGGATGCCAGCAGGGCAATATCCTCACTTCCCAATACACTAGCCGCCGCTACAAGCCTTTCCTCATAAATCCCTTGAGACATGTAGTATCGCAAGATCGCCTGTACGTCACCCTCTACATGGTCAGCCAAAGATAGATAAATTGCCCGCTCAAAACCATTTTCGGCTCGTTGTATTAGCTCGGTATACCTCGTAGCATGCAACTTCATATTTCTAACCTTGAGATTCGATAACCAGGCAATCGATCGCAGTTCCCAGTACTCACTCTTACTAAAATCAATCCTTCTAGACCCAGAATATCCCTCGCTTTCGGCGACAAAAATCAGCTTAGCCAACCACAACTTCTGCCATCGGAAAAAATAATGTTGTTGTAATAAATGCAAAATTTTCGTTTGTATCCATGGCACAGTACAAACCATGCGCAAATACTTAGCTATCACGGCACCAAACGAGGGTAGCTTGGGGTAAATATCAAGTATCTCATCAGCACGACTAAAGTCATGAGCCGTATTCAAATAATGCTTAAACTGCGACATTAAGTATCTTGGGACAGTGACACCATTACGAATATCACTAATAATCTGGGTGACAGTCTGGGCTTCATTTTCCTGGTGCGGGAGACTATCCCAGTCATAGCTCTCGTCATAGTCCGAGTAATTATGTTCCTCGTAGATTTTCGTGTCCTTAACCTCTTGGTGACTCGATTTGCTATTAAGCACGAGCCCGAGCTCGTCTAGGGTATAAGTCAGTTTCTCTACCCACTTGAGTAAGATATTCTCGTTTGTTGCATGTAGGACCATGTCGTCCATGTAACGGACGTAGCCAAAACTCGCCGAGTTATTACCAATAACTTCATCCACCTTGCCTAGGTATAGATTGCTCAACATACTCGACGCTACAGGACCCTGGGGTATTCCTCTCCCCGTCTTAAACCACTCGGCCAACATACTCATTAGCAATTTTCGAGTCTCTAACGATCCTACATTCGATTCTTTAAGAGAGCGTAACAAAATAAAATGAGATACATTATCGAAATAACAGTGGACATCGTACTCACCCCGATACTTCATCCCCAAGGTCTCAAAATACTCCCTCTGCAGGGACCAATAGCCCTGGTAATATTCATAGTAGTCTGCCTGATAACGACCCCCACTCTGGTCTATCGGAGGAGAGTAGTTAAGTTGGTGATAATGTGAGCTAATTTGATTACCCATAATCTCGGGATTAAGCAAAGCCTGGTACACAACTCGATCAGCTATCGATAACATAGCCACCTTACGTATCCCCAAGTTCTCCTTGTGCATCGGGAAAAGATACGCTTGGCTCGGTTTATATGTTCTATCTGTAAGTACCTTGGCTAGAGAGTTAAAGAATGCGTCACCAAGGCGATCCACCGCCAAAAAACCAGGTGTCCAAAACGGGTCTAGAGGGAGTGTAGACCGCTTCGCTTCATCCTTCACATACTCAAAGGCCAACCTCAAGTTATCGACACTAGCAAACTGGTTATATAGTTCGTCATCCATACCAGACCATTTTACCCCATAACTCATCGTATAATGTGAGTGTTACAATAGACTAATCAAGATACAGACAACTCATATATATGGCAAACAAAAACCTCAATAACGCAAAACAAGAAAAGAACGACGAGTTCTATACCCAATATCCCGACATCCAAAAAGAAATTGAGGCCTATCTAGAGTATGATTCCGACACTTTTCGAAACAAAGTTGTCTATAGCAACTGCGACGACCCTTACGAGAGTAATTTCTTCCGCTATTTTGTGCTCAACTTCAAGCGACTTGGGCTCAAACAACTCATTACCACCAGTTACAAGCCCTCTCCCATTGCCAACACCCAGCTAGAGCTATTCGGAGAAGATAAAACCTCTAAACCACCCAAGGGACGCCCCAAGGTTACAGCTAACAAATTTATTATCAACGAGGTGGGCGACGTGGACGGTGACGGCTCTTTTACCCTAGAGGACATAGCCAAGCAACTGAAGGCTAATAAAAATAACGAATGGACACCGCTAGATGGTGACGGTGACTTCCGAAGTGAGGAGTGTGTCGAATTACTCAAGAATAGCGACATCGTAGTGACGAACCCTCCGTTCAGCTTATTCAGAGAATTTATCAAACAACTTTTTGATTACAACAAACGATTTATCATTATAGGCAACCTCAATGCTATTACTTACAAAGAAATTTTTCCATTAATCAAAGAAGATAAGCTGTGGCTTGGCAATGGATTCCAGGCAGGAAATGCTTATTTTTCCACGCCTAATGTCAGGGAAAGTTTTGCCTCAGGTGTGTATGACCCTAAAACAGGACTAGTCAAGTTCCGCAATTGTCACTGGTTCACAAACCTCGACCATGGCAGACGCCACCAACCACTTACCCTTATGACTATGTCCGACAACCTTAAGTTCAATAAAAAAATGCTAAACAAAAGTGACTATGACCACTACGATAATTACAACGCTATCGAAGTTCCATTCACCAGCACTATCCCTGGCGACTATGACGGTGTAATGGGTGTGCCTATTAGCTTTCTTGACAGATATAACCCAGACCAATTCAAAGTTATTGGCAGTGATACCGACATCAAAGAAGGTAGGTTACCGAATCTGGTTGTTGAAGGATGGCGTGGAAAATTGGATAGAGGGTATATAAACAACAAAAGAATCTATAGCAGAATCTTTATAATGCATCGAAAGGCGGCAAAATGATTACAACACTCAAAAAATACACGGTTGGCGAAGTTATCGACGGGTTTGTCTACAACGAGCTAGAAGGCAAGGGGTTGTTTGGTTTATCAGGCAAGCTTACCATTCAGCCAGAGTACCAACGCAACTACATCTACGCTAGTGACGGAGGTAGACGAGAGCAAGCTGTCATCGAGTCCCTACTCAAGGATTACCCGATCGGCCTACTCTACTTTAACTCTGTAAATAACGAGGCGCTAGAGGTCCTAGACGGTCAACAGCGCATTACTAGTATCGGTAGGTTCGTGACAGGCAAGTTCGCCGTCAAAGACACTAACGGTCACGAGCAATACTTTAGTGGGATGGCCAAGAGTCAACAGGATCGCATCATGAATGCTGCCTTGCTAGTCTATGTTTGTGAGGGTGACGAACCCGAGATCAAGGACTGGTTCAAAACCATCAACATTTCTGGTGTCCCCTTAGAGCCACAAGAGATTCTCAATGCCGTCTACTCTGGACCATTTGTCACTATGGCTCGTGAAGAATTTAGCAATAACGGCAACTCTAACGTACAAAAATGGGGTTCTTATATCAAAGGCGCAGTAAATAGGCAAGCATACTTAGAGTGTGCACTGGACTGGGTGAGTCTTGGTTCTATTGATAACTATATGAGCAAACATCGTCATGATAGAGACATAACTGAGCTAAAAACGCACTTCACCAAGGTTATTGACTGGATCTCTGGTGTATTTACCGACGTCGAGAGCGAAATGAAAGGCTTAGAGTGGGGTAGGCTTTACGAAACCTACCACAAGCAAACCTACGATCCAGTCGAAGTCTCAAAGCAGGTACATGATTTACTAGGCGACTACGCTGTTAAAGATAGGCGTGGTGTATTCGAGTACATCTTGGGTGGCTCAAAAGATACCAGATTACTCAATGTCCGTGTATTCGACGAGCCTACAAAGAAGATTGTCTACGGCATGCAAACCAAAATTGCCGAGGGTAAAGGTGTGTCTAACTGTCCCCTCTGCGCTCTAGGACACGACTCTAATCACGACAAAATCTGGGGTCTCGCCGACATGGACGCCGATCACGTAACCGCCTGGAGTAAAGGTGGCAAAACCGACGCCACCAACTGCCAAATGCTCTGCAAAACCCATAACCGAGCCAAAGGCAATAAGTAGACAAAAATCTTCTCAAAACATATCCTATAACTTGACAATTATTCTTGTATGTGGTAGATTCAGCACGCTTTTGCGGAAGCTCTACCATTAGCGGTAGAAGTATCCAAAACAGCAACCATAGCACGTTAACAATACTACATTACAAGCTCAGATAGCTTAATTGCTAGCTATAGTTAGCTATAGATTTAGCTATTGATTTAGCTATCTGAGTATAAGAATAGTGAAGTTGTCATCCATCCCAATTCAACCCTAAAGGAGAAATATCATGTCTGAAAAGTTTTGTCCCCACTGTGGTCAATCCGTTGACCCGAAAGCCACATTCTGCTCCAACTGCGGTAAAAAGGTGAAGGTGGTTCAAAAGACCCCGGCTCGTACTGAGCAATTCACTGTAACCGAAGTTATTGTAAGCGAAATGCTGGCTAATGTACGCATCACCCCTGCAGGTGGAAACCAAGTCAAAGTCACCATCGATGGCGACGAAGAGACGAAAGTTTCTGCCAAATTGCAGGTGTCAGGGTCGTCCTTGAAGATCTCCGCCCCGTTTCCGTTTGCCGAAGGATCATCATCGCCCAATATGTTTGGCAATAGCTTCGTCTTCACAGGCGGAAGTGGCATTTCAAGCATCAATGGGCAGATTTTCGTCAACGGGAAAGCCGTCGATATGGACCGCAAGATCACCATCGAAGTCGAAGTTCCGACAGGCACCACCATCAAGGTTGGTAAACTGGTCGGTAAGGCAAAGATTGGTGACACCATGGGAAACCTGACGGTCAACATTCAAGGCACCACAGAAGTGGAAGCTGGCAAGGTTAAAAACTTGTCTGTTTCCATCAGTGGAAGTGGCGCCGCACAGGTTGCACAGGTCAGTGGAAACATTGATGCTGAAATCAGCGGTAGCGGTGTTGTAGCAGTTGATGGTGGCAATGCAAACTCCTTCTCAGCCTCAGTAAGCGGCAGTGGAAGTGTCACCTTCAATGGAACTGCTCAAACCGCAGATCTTGGCGTCAGTGGCTCTGGCAATATCTACCTGGCAGAATGCCTCACAGCAGCGCGCAAGCGTAAGTCAGGCTCTGGTCGAGTCCGTGTTGGCAAAGAGCCGAAATCAGACCAGGGATTCAACGATTGGTAGTGTAGTACGTGTACGTGCAATCGCCCCACAAGGTAGTCGTTGATTACATCAACAATTACTGAGTGGGGCTTTTGCGTTATATATCCTATAACTTGACAATTCCTCTGGTATGTGGTAAATTCCGCAGGCTTTACTGCCCCTATAGCTACAGCAGCTAAATAGGTGCAAAAAGTAACATTGCACCTTTACAACGGAATTCTTGCATCCAACGGTGTTGGGTGAGCCAGCAAGCTAATACTTTAACGTTAGTTTACTGGCTCACCTACTTGGAATCTCGCCAACCACCACTTTCATTCCTCCGGAGGATAAACAATGAACGAAAAAGTTCGCACTCAGCTCGAAAAGTTTAACAACAATCAATGGGCCAACGCAATCGTTGCCCTGATTATCGTCGCCATGATCGGATTTGCCATCGAGCCAATGGCTACCATCATGTTTCTGATCTCTGTTTTGCTGGTAAGTGCACGCGCTGGATACGAATTGGCAAAGGCGATCGACTGGTTTGACGATAATATCCACTCCAAAGTGGAAATGACCCGTCAGTACCATCTCGTCTATGCCTTGGGTATCAGCATCCTGATCGGCACGGTCGTTGCATATGTTGGCGCCAAAGTTCTGCCCTTCCCGCCTGCCTGGTATGCTGTGATCAGTCCTCGTCTGGTCTTCTTCCCAATCGGATTTGTCTGCTCCACGATCGGCTACGCCATCGCCTGGAAAACAATTCCCAACAAGAAGGAGCGCTAAGATGAGCAACTATCGCAGTGACAGCACAAGCAAGACAGGTGCCTACATCATCATGCTGATTCTCGCAATCATTTTCTATGCCTGGTTTTATTCGGCATCAGCAAATGGAGAAGGTGTAGTCCAAAGTAAGTGGACTGAAACACACACATCATGTAGCGATGGTGATTGCACCACAACCACAAGCTACCTGGTTCAGTTCGATGATGGACGCGTGTACGACGTGTTTTGGGGCACCAAAGACTGGGATCACATGGTTGTTGGGTCAAAGATCCGCTTTAATGCCAGGGGACGAGACATTCGTTTCTTTGGTTGGCGCATCATGCAACCCAGCATCTTTGGTTTCGAGACCATTCAAGGCCCGCCGAAATAAGCAAGTATTCCAAGTAGGTGCAGATAGCCCCACAAAGTTAGTTGTCGATCACATCGATACTTTCTGCGTGGGGCTTTTGCATAGCAAAATTAGGCAAATGAATATGAAGGAAAGCAATCCAGCAAGGTTCTAACACGCTCCCGCAGTCGACCCATCATTGGATTAGTAGACAAATACTCGGTAAATTTAGCCGAATTATCCGCCTTTTCTAGCGGTTCAAACATTTGCGAGACAACTTTCACTTCTTTTGATAGATTTTGGACCTGTTTTAG
>Ga0172369_10009580_pt1 | contig 10684 bp, 9 predicted proteins | sample LakKiv25m_FD_114539 | JGI IMG/M metagenome (GOLD analysis project Ga0172369, IMG submission 114539) | Freshwater microbial communities from Kabuno Bay, South-Kivu, Congo - kab_022012_11.25m | ecosystem: Environmental > Aquatic > Freshwater > Lake | place: Democratic Republic of the Congo...
CGGGGCCATACTCGTCAGGCGGCTGCACCTCCTTGTCGGCCAGTTGGCGCACTTCGTTGGAAAACGTCAGCGATCCCCTGGCCACGCCGGCCACCGGCCACGGCTCGATTCGCAAGTCAACCACGAAGCTGTCCGACCACTGCTGCTCCCCCTCCTCCAATCGAACGCGAAGATCGTCGAGCGACGCACGTCCGCCGAGCGCTACGCCGAGAGCGTGTAGCAGAGCGCTCTTTCCGGTGTTGTTCTGACCGATCAGGACGGTGGTCTCTGCGAGCGGCATCCACAGGTCGGCGAGGACGCGAAAGTCCTCCACACGGATCTCGGCGATGAAAAAATCTGGTGTCGCCACGGCCGCCTCCTTGACGAAAATCGCCGAGCGCAAGGTTCAGGTAGCGGCTCTACCAGATCGCCGGCCACGCGACCAGAGGCAGGTTGCGCCAACAATGACGGCCCCAACCAAGACGAACGCGGGTACAGAACGCGCCCTCGGTGTGCCCCTGTAGCGTGCCGATCCCGCCCCCCTCCGAACTTGCCCTTTTTGCCTCAAATACCATATCTTCCAGATATCGACCCCCGGGGGGTCGTGCAACTCGCCGAGCCCTTTCTCCAGGAGCAGCCCATGACAAGATCACCGCTCACTGATGGTGCGCCTGACGCAGTGGGCGCCGTGCTGCGCGACGTGCCGTTGGATCACATCCAGACGAACCCCGCATTCGCGTATCGCGTGGATACCCACGTGGAGCCGCTCGCCGCGTCGATTCGGGCCCATGGGCAGCTCCAACCGGGGTTCGCGCGTCCGCTACCCGGCGGCATGGTCGAGCTCGTGGACGGCAATCGTCGGCTCGCGGCGGCCCGCAAGCTCGGGCGTGAGACGCTGGCGCTGCTTGTGGTGCCGATGACGGACGAGCAGGCGCGCGTGATCGCGTGGAGCGGCAATACGGAGCGCCTCGCGCCCGACGCAACTGACAAGGTGGCCTTCGTGCTGAGCGCACACGAGGTGGGCCTTTCTACAGCGGAGCTCGGGCGCCTGCTCGGGTGGAGCAGAACATACACCGAGCGGATGACGCAGAGCGCGCAGTTGCCCGAGAAGCTGCGCGAGGCAGCGCGCGCGCATCAACTCTCGCTTGGTCACATGGCCGTGCTCGCGACGAACGCCGACCTGTTTGTGCCCCGAAGCACAGGCGCTGTGGAGCACACCGACCTTCTGGTGCGCGTAAGCGAGCATGGCCTCGGCGCTGAGCGATTCGAGAGGGAAGTGCTCTCGCGACGCGCCGAATTGGCCACGCGGTCCCGCGGGATGCGCCCTGCGCTCAAGGCGGCCATCGATCGCCTCGATCGCCTCCCAGTGGACAAGCTCACGGCGACCGAGACGCGCAAGCTCCTCGAAGCACTAGAGGCCCACGTGAAGGCCGCCAAGGCGAGGCTCAAGGCCACGACGAAGCGCGTCGTGCAACGAAGCTGAGCGATCCGCCATCCCGTCCCCGTTCCCGTCCCCGCTCCCGTGCCCCTACCTGTGACCGATCGCCGACGCACCCTCGCTCACCTGCGCGCCGTCTTGACCCTTCGCACCACCCGCCGCACGTCCCCGGCAAGCCCTCGCAGCCGCTCGACTGCCTCCCCATCCGGTCCGTCGCGACCGAAACGCGCGGCGTCCCAAACCTCGGCGAAGCGCGTCAACTCAGCATCTCCCTTCGCGCCGCGCTCGCGCAATCTCACGACGACGTCGCGCCACGTTTCGTGCGCCGCGCGCGGATGACCGCGTTTCGCGAGCGTATGCCCCAGCTTGCGACCGAGCGCGAGCACCTCCTCCTCCACCTCGGTCCGCGCCGCCTCGGCCACGCCATGCGTGCGCCGCCGCCACCAACGCCTCGCCACGGGCCTCAGCACCGCGAGCAGCACCGCCGCGATGGCCAGTATCGCGAAGTGCTCCGGCCCGAGCTTGAGCTTGACGTCGCCACCCTCGCGTTCTCGCGCCTCGTCGCTCCCGGCCTTGCCCGCGAGCGAGTTGCCGAGGTCTCGCAGGCCGGAGCCCAGGCCCTTGAAGAGCCGTATCTGCTTCTCGAGATCGTACTCGATGACCCACTTGTACCACTGCAGCGTGGCCGTATCGACGAGGCGCCCGAGGGTGGCGAAGAGGCCCGTCTGCTGCGGTGCGATCTGCCCGAGCGGCGGCGTCGGATCGAAGGTGCGCCACCCGTATCCGGGGAAGAAGACCTCGACCCAGGAATGGGCTTCGCCGCTGCGCACGATGAGGTAGTTGCCGTAGGGGTTGTAGGTGCCGCCGACGAAGCCGTTGACCGGGCGCGACGGCACGCCGAGCGTGCGCAGCATCAGCACCATCGAGGTCGCGAAGTACTCGCAGTGGCCGTGCTTCCTGCCAAAGAGGAAGTCGTCGAGCGGCGCGTTCGGATCCAGATCGCCCTCGAGCGAGTAGCCCCAGTCGTTGCGCAGGCGCAGCTCGATCGCGCTCGCCTGCTCGAGCACGGAGACTTGCTCGGGCCCGCGGCCGTCGTCCTGTGTGGCGAGCCTGCGCGCGAGCGCCGTGAGGCGTGGATCCACGTCCGGCGGCAGCGCCGTATATGTCTGTAGCAGCCTCTCCGGCATCGGGCCCTGTGCCGTGCGGACCTGCGCGTCGTCGTCGCGCTCGACGATCGCGGTCGTCGCGTAACGCAACGACGTGTCGCGATGCGAGGAGAACGTGAGATCGCCCGCCGCGTCGCGGTAGAACCTCTTGTCGAGCTTGCGCAGGTGGTCGAAGCGCGTCTCGAGCGGTTGCACGTAGAGCGCGCGCGGCGGCGTGAAGATGGGCCGCGACACGGTATCGAGGGGCTCGAGGTAGATGTCGAGATCGACGAGCGCGTCCTCGGGACGCGGGCGCGGCGTCGAGAGCACGCGGTAGCCGTCCATGTCGGAGGCCATCTCGACGAGCTTGCCGGGATCCTTCGACCAGGCCATGCCATCCCACGTGTCGAAGCTCATGCCGCGCAGACGCACGGGCTCCTTGGCGCGATCCGGGTCCTTCGGGAACTCGACGCGCATGACGACCTCGGTCGATCCCTTGAGGTTGCCGAAGTGGCCGAGGTCGATCTTGTCGGAGAAGCCGATGACCTGTTGTCCCTTGCGCGTGTTGGCGAAGAAGAAGCCGAGGCCGAGGCGCGGGAAGAAGAAGAAGAAGCTGATCGAGACGGCAAACACGACGAGCGACAGCGTCGACGAGGCGACGAGGAAGCCGGGACCGACGAGGCGGCGGGCGCGCCACGCGAGGGTCTCGGGGCTCACGGGCGCATCGGGCACGGTGGCGGCGATGTCGGCCTTCCCGTTCTTCTTCGGCGGCAGCAGCCCCAACCAGCGGCGCTTGGGTCCCTTCGGCTGCGGCTCGAGGTGCTCGGGCCCCGTGTGCGTCTGGACCTCGATCTCGCGCACGAGGTGCAGCATCGTGAGGCCCCAGATGATGAGCACGGTGTAGGCGAGGAAGCACACGGCGAACGAGGGGCCGGGGTTGATGACCGCGCCCGTGAGCACGAGCAGGAACGTCAACGCGAAGAGCTGGAAGGAGTCCTTCGCGTAGCGGCGCTGAAAGACGCGCGAGATCGTCATCGCCATCGCGAAGTGCAGCGCGTGGACGAGCCAGTTGCCGTCGAGGAAGGACAGCCCGACGAGGACTGCGAGCGCGGCGATGAGCACGCCCGTCCAGAAGCGGGCCTGCGCGGGGCGGGCTTCGGCGCTCGTCGGATCGCGGAACATCGAGGCCACGACCACGCCGACGAAGAGCAGCGGCAGCACCGCGCCGAGATCACCAGAGAGCGCGACCGAGCCGAAGCCCGTCAGCACGAGCGCGTAGGAGACCCATCCGAAGGTGCGCTCGAAGCTCACGCTGCCTCCGAGGTGGGCTCCGTCGCGGCGCGCGGGTGGCCCTCGTCGTCGAGGTCGACGATGTGGTGAAACGACCCCTCGATGGCGATGTGCGCGTGCGCGGCGAAGCGCAACAAGATGCGATCGTGTCCAGGCTCGGCGAGCGCAGGTCGCAGGGCAAGCGGGCGGCCCCGCGCCACTGCATCGCGGGTGCTCTGCGCGTCTGCGCGCGCGGTCGCCCACTCCGGATCGGGCAAGGGCCACTCCGCGGGCACGTCCATGTCGGCGGGGCGCAGCGCGCCGAGCGCCTTGCGAAGCGCTTCGACCGCCCCGGGCCCGCGGCTGGGTGCGACCGCGATCCCCAGCGCCTCGAAGCCCACCGCATACGTCCGGCCGAGCAGCGCCGAGCAGAGCGACGCCGCCGTCTCGCACGCGAGGTCGAGGGCGCTCGGATCCTTTGCCCCGGGCGGCGCCAGGTTGAGCAACGCCACGACGACGATGCGCGTCGCCTCGGCCTCGCGCTCCTTCGCGATGAGGCGATCGCGACGGGCGCTGACCTTCCAATGGATGTCGTGCGTCGAGTCACCCGCGCGCGCATCGCGCAGGCCGTGAAACTCGTCGCCGAGGCCAACGCGGCGGGCGTTGACCGCGTCGCCCCGCTCTACGATGCCGAAAGGCAGCGCGTCGAGGCGGCGCACACGCGGCAACGCGAGGAAGCGTGACGCATCCGGCAGGAAGCGACCCTTTCGCGCGAAGCCAAAGGGATAACGCGTCGCGATCTCGAGCCCCTCCGTCTCGATCGGGCCGCGCCGCTGCGCGACCGCGACGATGAACGCCGCGCTGCGCTCCTTTGGCGCGAGGTGAAGCATGTAGCCGGGGCGCGAAGCGAGTGCCCCCGAGTCGCAGATCTCGTGCAGCTCGAGGTTGAAGGAGGCGCGCCAGGTGTTCGTGTTCTGCACATCGACGCGCAGCAGCGTGGGCTCGCCGACCGTGAGCAGATCGGGATAGACGCGCGTGACCTTGACGCCGCGCAGGGAACTCTCGCTCAGCACACCGGAGATCGTGATGATCGAGAGCAGCAGTCCGAGCACGAGGTAGAGCAGGTTGTTGCCCGTGTTGATGGCCGCGAAGCCCAGGCCGATCGTAATGAAGATGAGGAACTTGCCCTCGCGCGTCACGATGAGCTTGCGCGGGAACCAGCGGTTCGATCGGCCGAGCGAGCGCCAGAAGCCGAGCTTGCGGCGTCGCAACGCCTTGAGCATCCGGTGACGCGCTGCGAGCAGCTCGCGCGTTCGCGCTGGCGTGCTCACGGGCGGCCTCGCGCTTCGACGACGCGTGCGAGGCAGTCGAGGTAGGACGCGTTGAGCTGGAGTCGATCGTAGTGCGCCCGCACGAACGTCGATCCCTCGGCCCCGAGGCGGGCTCGCAGATCGGCATCGCCGACAAGTTGACTCAGCGCCGCATCGAACGCGTCCGCGTCGCCTGCCGGAGCACAGACTGCGCCGCCCGACCGCGTCGCGATATCGATCGCCTCGCCGTCCGCCGAGACCGCGACGGGCCGCCCGGAGGCCAGGCACTCGAAGAGCTTCGAGGGCACGGTGTGCAGATCCCGCCTCGGGCGCAACGTGACGAGGTTCACGGCCGAAGCACGCTGCAAGCCGGGAACCGCTGCGCGAGGCTGCTCGGGAAGGAACACGACGTTGTCGAGGCGCTCCCGTCGCGCGACCGCACGCAACGCTTCTGCCATCGCGCCGGCGCCGACGAGCACGAAGCGCACGTGTGCGTGCTCGGATCGCGCGCCGAAACGACGTGCACACGCCAGCACCACGTCGAGTCCCTGCGCGGGATTGAACACACCGGCGTAGGTCACGAGCAGGTGAGCACGCGTGAGTCCGTGCGCCTGCAACACCGGCCAGGGATCACTCGGCGCATCGTAGGAGGCGATGTCCACGCCGTTCGGGACGACCGCGATCGGCGTGCGCGGGGGGACGAGCTCGCGCAGCCGCTGCGCCTTGCCGTCCGTGACCGTGACGACGGCCGACGCGTGTCGATAGACGAGGCCGATCGCCACGTCGAGCGCTCGGATGGCCATGCCGTCCGCGATGCGACCGCTCTGGATCACCGCCTCCGGCCAGATGTCGCGCACGTCGAGCACGAGCGGGCGACCCAGCGCGCGCGCAGTGACGAGGGCCGCGAGCCCCACCGTCGGCGGCGGCACGGTGGCCACCACGACGTCGCACCCCTCGCCGAGGCCGATGGCCGCGGAGGCGCCCGAGAGCATGAACGAGAGCTGGTTGGCGGCCTTGTGCGGGAGCGAGACGTCCGTCGACGTCCACAGCCACGTGCGGACCACGTGCACGCCGTCGAGCGTCTCGCGGCGCAAGAGGGCGCCGCGATATCCGGCATGGACGACGCCGGAGGGGAAGCTCGGCATGCCGGTCACGACCTCGACGTGATGTCCCTCGCCCACCGCGTACCGCGCGAAATCCCAGAAGCGCGCGGCGGGCGCTCCCATCTCGGGCGGGAAGAACTGCGTCAGCAGGAGGATGCGCATCGGCGGCTCACGTCGGCGCAGGCACGCTCTCGAGGACTGCGCAGAGCGCCGTCTCGACCGCGCGACGCTTGGATTCGGGTCCTTCGGCCGTTGTGCGCGGGAGCACGCGGTGACCGGCGACTGGGATGAGCGACGCGCGCACGTCGTCCGGGCTCACGAAGTCGCGGCCTTCGACCAGCGCGCGGGCCTGCGCGGCGGCGAAGAAGGCGAGCGCGCCGCGCGTGGACAGTCCGAGCGAGAGGTAGGGCGAGCGCCGCGTCGCCTCGACGAGCGAGTGACCGTAGTCGAGCACGGGGTCGCTGACATGGACGCGGCCCGCGAGATCGCAGAGGCTCTCGACGCCCTTCGCGTCCGTGACCGCGACGAGGTCCTCGGGCAGCTCGGAAGCTCTCCGCGTGCGGATGAGGTCGCGCTCGGTGTCGCGATCCGGATAGCCGATCGACGTCGTCGAGATGAACCGATCGAGCTGCGACTCGGGCAGCGGATAGGTCCCCTGGAACTCGCGCGGGTTCTGCGTGGCCATGACGAAGAAGGGCCGCGGTAGGCGATAGGTCGCGCCATCGATCGTCACGCTACCTTCGGCCATCGCCTCGAGCAGCGCGGACTGCGTGCGCGGCGTCGTGCGGTTGATCTCGTCCGCGAGAAGCACGGAGGCGAAGATCGGCCCCTTGTTGAGCTCGAACTTGCGCGTGTCGGGATCGAAGACGCTCACGCCGAGGATGTCGGCCGGCAACAGGTCGCTCGTAAACTGGATGCGCTGGTAGTCGAGGCCGAGCGTACGTGCGACGGCGCGTGCGAGCGTCGTCTTGCCCACGCCAGGGACGTCCTCGAAGAGCACGTGACCGCGCGCGAAGAGCGCCGTGAGCGCAAGCTCGACGATCTCGCGCTTGCCGCGGAAGACGCGCTCGACGCCCGCGATGACCTTCGCGACGAGCACGCGCCCCTGCTCGAAGTCGATCGCACGGCCTTCGTCCGATCCAATCGACCGGCCACTCATGGCGCGACCTCGCCGTGGGGCGAGGCGATGACGCTGTTGCGCAAGACGCCTACGCCCTCCACCTCGACCTCGACGCTGTCGCCCGGCAGCAGCGGTCCGACGCCCTCGGGCGTGCCCGTCGCTATGAGATCGCCAGGCTCCAGCGTCATGATGCGCGCGATCGTGGAGACGAGCGTCGGCACGTCGAAGACCATCTGGCTCGTCCTCCCGTCCTGGCGGGTCTCACCGTTGACGCGCGTGCAGACGCGCAGGTCGGCGGGATCGAGGCCTCGCACGATCCACGGTCCCACGCACGCGAACGTGTCGAAGCCCTTGCCGCGCGTGAACTGGACGTCCTTGCGTTGCAGGTCGCGGGCCGTGACGTCGTTGAAACACGTCAGGCCGAACACGTGTTCAATGGCCTCCGATCGAGAGATCCAGCGCGCGCGCTTGCCGATGACGACGCCGAGCTCGCCCTCGTGATGCACGAGCTTGGACTGCGGCGGATGCACGATGCGGCCCTCCGGACCGTTCAGCGCGGATGGCGGTTTGAGAAAGAGCAGCGGCTCCTCTGGCACCGCCTTCTGCATCTCGCTCGCGTGGGCGACGTAGTTGACGCCGACGCACACGATCTTCGAAGGCTGTACGGGCGCGACCAGGCGCACGACCTCCCAGGGCAACGTCTCGCCTTCCGTCTCGAAGACGTCGAGCTCGAAGGGCGACACACCGTCCGGGAGCTTGAGGGCCGTCACGCCCGCGTCGGAGCCGAAACCCCAGAAGGATCGGCCGAACAGGTTGAACCGGAGGAGCTTCACTTCGACGAACCGCCTGCGGGGGAAGGTGTGGGATACGCCGCACGTTTGCAGCGCTCCGCAAGGGAGAGGATACGCGTCTCTAGGCCCCTGTCACCCTTGACGCGAGCCAAGGAAGCATCGATGGCCGCCGCGTCGTGCGGGAGCCTGCGTGATGCCAGGTCCTCAGAGACACGCTTGCGCATCGCGGCGCGATCGGGCATGGACACGCACAGGTTCTCGACCACGCGCCTCACGACCACGAGCCGCTCCTGCGCCTCGGCCGCTCCCTTCATCCCTGGATCCAGCGAGCGCGCGAAGTCGGCGAGCCGCAGCGCCTCGGAGATCTCGCCTTGCTCGTATCGGACCTCCGCGAGGTTCAGGGCGACCACGGCCGATTGAGGCGCCAGCACGAGCGCGCGCTCGAGGGCCGCCGCCGCACCCAGCAGATCGCCCGTCCGCACGCGCGCGACGCCGAGCGCGTTCCAAGCGTTCAGATCGTCGGGCGCTATGCGCACGGCCTCCGCGAGCGGCTTGAGCGCACCCACCGCGTCGCCTCGCTCGAGCAGCGCGGTCCCTAGGTTGCGCAGCCCATCCGGATTGCTCGGGTTGGCCTCGACGGCCCTGCGAAAGGCCGCTATCGCGGCGTCGAGCTCGCCCTGCACGCGCAGGAACGCGCCCAGATAGAGCCAGCCCTCATGCGACGACGGCGCGAGCGCCACTGCCTGTCGCGCGAGCTTCACGGCCTCCACGAGCCTGCCGCGACCCGCCATTGCGCGCGCGTGAAGCACGAGCAGCCGCACATCGTCGGGCCGCGCGGGATGCTTCGCCAGCGTTCCGGCGGCGATCGCCTCGGCCTCGCGAAAGAGCTTGGCGCCGACGAAGAGCTCCGCGAGGCGCACCGCGGCGTCGACGTCGTCGGGCCGCAGCCGCAGCGTCCGCGCGTAGAGCGGGATCACGAGGTGCGCCTTTCCGAGCGCGTCCCACGCCTCCGCGAGCAAGCGCACGCGCACCGGTTCTTGCGGCTCCGCCTCCACGAGCGGCTCGAGCACACGCGCGGCCTCCGCGTGCTTTCCGCGACGAATCAGGACGCGCGCGAGCGCAAGCGAGGCCCGCGTGTCACCGTTGCGCGCGAGACCCTCGAAGCGCCTCTCCGCTCCCGGAAGATCGCCTTGATCCTCCGCAGCAATGGCCTCGTCGAAGGTCGTCCTCGGTACCTCCACCGGCGCACCGGCGCACGCCGCGAGCACGCCCACCGTGGTGACGAGCGCGAGCGTGGACAGAGGATGAACTGGCTGCGACATGGTCGCCATTGAAGCACGCGGTCGCCACGTGGGCCAGAGGGGGTGGGGCCCCGCGCCACAGGCGGCGCGTTCGTGCTTGGCCAGTCCGCGCGACCATGCTAGCGTCTTTGGCCTCGCGTGCGTCGCCACCTGCGACTCCACGCCCCTTTTTCGCGCTGGCCCGTGCAGCCGACCGCCGGAGGAGACATGACCTTCGCCACGCTCTCGAACCTCCTCGACCACGGTTTCGCCGGCCTGCGAAGCGCGAGCCTCGGCATGCCCGAGCTGCTGGTCGTGCTCGTCATCGTCGTCGTGATCTTCGGCGCGACGAAGCTGCCGCAGCTCGGCAAAGGTCTCGGCGAGGCCATCCGCAACTTCAAGAAGGCTCAGAAGGAGGCCGAGCAGGACGAGGTCGACGTGACGCCGCGCCTCGAGGGCAAGGCGAACCAGCCCGTCGATGCGCAGCTGGAGCCCAAAGAGAAGGAGACAAAGGAGCGCCGCTCCTAGCCTTCACCCGCCTGCGCGTCCAGCCCCGAACCCGTCTCCTCAGCCAGATACGCGACCAGCGCGTCGAACGCGCGCGAAGCCGCCTGGCGCTCCGCCTCCTTCTTGGTACCGCCGGAACCCTCGAAGCCACCGAGCATCGGCACGGGGGGCAGGCTGACCTCCACACGAAAGCGCGGCGCCTCGGGTGGCCCTTCTTCCGCCACCGTGCGGTAGTTGGGCGTGCACTGATAGCGAGCCTGCAACAGCTCCTGCAGGCGCGTCTTCGCATCACGGTGGGCGAGATCCTCGTCGAGCGCGCGGGAGGACGGCTCGAGAAGCTGTTCGACGAACGCGCGCGCGGCATCGAGGCCCGCGTCCAGGTAGATGGCGGCGAGCGCAGCCTCGAAGAGATCCGCGAGCACCGACGACTTCTCGGCGCCGGCTTGACGCATGGCGCTCTTGCCCACCCGCACGTGCTCCGCAACGTGGAGCCCGCGCATGGTGTCCGCGAGGCTCGGCTCGCTCACGAGGCTCGCACGGATGCGGGTGAGCGCGCCTTCGGTGGCGTCCGGACGCGCGCGGGAGACGAGGTCGGCCACGATGAAGCCCAGCACCGCGTCCCCGAGAAATTCGAGGCGCTGGTTGTCCTCGGCGCCGCGGTGCTCGTTGCGGTAGCTCGCGTGGGTGAACGCCGTGACGAGCAACATCGGGTCGGTGAAGCGATGCCCCATGACGGCCTCGA
>Ga0172369_10009582_pt1 | contig 10684 bp, 9 predicted proteins | sample LakKiv25m_FD_114539 | JGI IMG/M metagenome (GOLD analysis project Ga0172369, IMG submission 114539) | Freshwater microbial communities from Kabuno Bay, South-Kivu, Congo - kab_022012_11.25m | ecosystem: Environmental > Aquatic > Freshwater > Lake | place: Democratic Republic of the Congo...
AGCGAATCGCTGATACATCCGATATCCCTTATCCTGCATGGCGGCTACGGCATTATGCAAGTCGAGAATCGCCCAAACACGCCCTTGGACGTGGATTACAAGACCGGTTCTCACAATGTTTGGGAAAACGTCAAGAATCCTTTGCCGGCTATTCGAGCATACGGATGGAAAGACTTTGTGCTGTCGGAGATTGTCCCTGTAAGCGTAAACAAAACGCAGGCTCATTACTGGCCCAATTATACCCAGCACTTGATCGGCGGCGGCATGAGTTACCGGATGATGGTTGACTGGTACCGGTATCACGGCTTCCCTCGGGCAAAGATATTTTCTATCGCAACCATCGCTGTCTACCACGCCCTTAATGAGGTTGTGGAAAACGGCAGCTTTCATGGCTACAACGTCGACCCGATTGCCGATCTTTATGTTTTCGATCCGTTGAGCATCGTCTTATTCAATTTCGATTCCGTGGCCAAGTTTTTCGCCAACACCATGCACATGACGGATTGGTCATATCAGCTTGCTTTTAATCCGTGTGATAAGACTATCCAGAATAACGGGCAAAATTTTGCCATGAAGCTTCGACTTCCCAATACCAGCCGCTGGAGCCTTTTTTACTATTATGGAACCCATGGCGAGCTCGGTTTCTCTTATGCAAGAGCCAACAGCGACGCCATCTCCTTTGGCGCCGGGCTGACGGCCAAAGAGCTGATCGGCATTAAGGGCAAGGACAATGACCACCTGCGTTCTCTCACGGCCAATCTGGTCATGACCGCAGGAATTTTTTATGATCGCAACGGCTCGCTGTTAGCATCTTTGATTTATGCCGGAAAAAAAGACAACATGATTCGTTTGAACGTTTATCCCGGCCTGGTTGGAGCTCGTAAGTTTTCACCTGGATTTTTCTTACTAATCGACCGGCAAAAAGAAGCGATTGCCGGTATACAATTACGGTTTTTGCCGCTCGCAATGGCGAGGAATCTCTAAATCATTCTGACTATTGCCGCCCAGGAATAACCGATAGAAATCATGAAAACTCCCCTCTTAGAAAAGCTTGGCCAAAAATCGATCTCCTTTTTTACCACAGTCTATGAAATCGCCACGCTCTTTGCCAACGTGCTCAAATCACTCCCACACATTTGGTTCTACCGGCGCCAGCTCATCGAGCAGTTGTATATATTTTCTGTCAATACTCTGCCAATTGCCGGTGTGATCTCCATTTTTATTGGTCTGGGCGCGACGGTTCAAGGAGCCTACCAATCATCCGATCTTTTGCCCCGTTCATTGACGGTAAGCGTCATTTTCAAAAGCACAGTCATTGAGCTTTGTCCTATCGTTCTTTCGTTGGTTCTTGCCGGCAAGTTGGGCGCTTCTTTAGCAGCCGAAATTGGCAGCATGAAAATATCCGAACAAATTGAGGCGCTGACGACTTTATCATTGGATCCGGTCGGCTTTCTGGTTCTACCTCGAGTCGTGGCTGGCTTCTTGATGCTGCCGGTGATTACCATTTTTGCCAATTTCTTGGCCATCTTTAGCTCCTTCTTTGTCTCGGTGGTGGTCACGGACTGGATATCCACGCAGGAATTCGTCAGCGGCATGGAAATGGATTTCAAGATATTCGAGCTGTATTTCGGCAATTTCATCAAGCCGGCGGTGTACGGATTCCTGATCACCCTCATGGGAAGCTATTTCGGCATGAAGACCACCGGCGGCGCGCGCGGAGTCGGCGATTCCTCTACACAAGCCGTCGTCGTATCGGCGGTGCTTATCGTGATTTTTGATTATTACTTGGGAAAGCTTTTCCTATGATTACAGTACGTAATCTTTACAAGAGTTTCAATGGCTCGCCGGTGCTGAAGGGAATCGATCTTGAGGTCTATGACAATGAAACGCTCGTCATACTCGGGCCAAGCGGACAAGGCAAAACTGTCTTTATCAAAACGATGATTCGCCTATTGGAACCCGATTCCGGATCCATCAACTTTGATGGATTGGAAATATCCAATCTCGGCAAGAGGAAACTGGCGAGATTTCAAGAACAAATCGCCTTTGTTTTTCAGAATAGTGCGCTTTTTGATTTTCTCGACGTGCGCGACAACTTGAGTCTGTTTCTCAAGATGCACAAACACCAGTCCAAGGAAGAAGTTAATGAGCAAGTTTTGGATGCCATCCAGTTCGTTGGCTTGGAAAAGGAAGTCCTGAGCAAATTTCCCGAAGAGCTGAGCGGCGGTATGAAGAAGAGGGTTGCCATCGCCCGGGCCATGATCAAAAAGCCACGTTATCTATTTTACGACGAGCCGACAACAGGACTTGACAAAGCTAATGCCGAAAAGGTTAGCGAGCTCATCAAGATGCTCAAGACGGAAATTGAGGTCACATCCATCATTGTCACCCACGACATTCACTTGATGCAGCAGGTTTCGGACCGGGTGGCCTTGCTCAAAGACGGCGCCATCGTTTCCGTCGGCCCCAGAGGCTACGTATCCAACGAAACATTGCAGGATCTTTATGATATGCGAGGAGATTATGAATTATAAAAAGGCAAGCTATATATCCGGCGTAATCATATTCTTCAGCTTTGTGCTCTTCTTCGGCAGCGTTCTTTGGCTTTCGGGCGAAAGAATTCTATCGACTAAGGAGTACAAAGTCTTTTTCAAGTTCCCGGACGTTGTCGGTTTGAAGGATCACTCTTCTGTTTTTATGCGCGGCTACCGGATCGGCTGGACAAAGGACGTCAAGTTTGAGAGCGACGGCATTCTGGTCCGTGTGGACATTAAGCGCAGCTTCCACGTGCCAATCGACTCGAAGATCGAAATCAATACCATGAATTTCATCGGCGAAAAAGCCGTCACGATTACGCCGGGTATCTCGCCGGAAGTCTTGAAACCGCTGGGAACTCTTCATGGTGAAAATAAAGACATCGTAATCATCGCCAAAACTATTTTGACCGCCATCAAGGCCAAAATAGATGAAGGAAGCTTCGATGAGGCAGTGCGGCAAATTACCGAAATTGTTTCCAATTCGCACACAGTCGTGCGCAAAATGGTGGATAAAATCGACAAGGTGGACATAGATTCCTATAATCGGCAGGTGATCGAAATCGGTGAGGCTGCGAAAAAGCTGCGCGAGTTTGCCGACAACACGGAGCACAGCATCGACAGGTTTTCCACGGAAAGCACTACCACCATGAAAAACATCAACCAGGCGCTTGCACGCTTTTCCGAGCTTTCCGCAGAAATTACTTTGATAGCGCAAAAGCTCAATCGTGGCGATGGCACCGCGGGAGAGTTGCTTAACAGCAAGGTCTATTTGGAGAATCTAAACACCACCGTCTTGGAGCTCAAGCTTCTCCTCGAGGACATAGAGAAGAATCCCAAAAAGTACGTCGATCTTTCGATATTCTAAAATGTTCTCGTTTAAAGCCCGGGTCGAATTTCAGTCTTCTGACAATTAGCCTACAAATACCCGAATTTATCGTGGCAATGGCACCCGGAAGCTTCATGCCCACCAAAAACGCCAAAGACGCGAAAAGAAAGCCAACAGCATTCCTTTCGCGTTTTTTAGTGTGTATCGCGGGCAGTTCTCTATGTGAGACCCTTCACTTGGGGTTTTCAGGAGAGAGATGGACTCCCAAGGCAACGCTATTTATCCTTCCTGGATTTTGCTTCCATTTCTCGCCTCCCCCGCTTGAGAATGAATTCTCAGGCTCAACGGCGCAAGCCGCATGAAGGCGGCTGTTACCCGTTGGGCGACAAGTCACCTTCAGGCGACTTTCAGGTTTGAGCCTGCGATTTTAATCACAGGCCGAGGGATGTAAAATTTAGGTCTCAGAATCCAAACCGGGGCAATGCCGCGATTGGGGAGTCAAAATAATTAGGGACAGAATGATTTTGTCCTCAATTATTCTGACTCAAATGATCGTTCCACTCGCCGGGTATTCTGGAATTTCCTGCCGCAAAAACGAGCCATAACCCTTGGAACTAAAGGTGTGCTCAGCTATATTTCAAGATCACTTTAAATTCTTTCCCGCCAAGAAGCCGGTAGCCCATCATTCCCTTTATACCTGTGACCGGGACTTTCGGCAATTGCAGGCTCTCCTCCGCATTGACAACCAAATCGCCCTCACATCCAACGGGCAGCGTGATGCGCAGCTCACGCTTTCCGAGTTTTCCTTTGGATTTGAAAATTATCGGTCCCTGAACCGTATAGGCTGTCAAGTCGAGCTTCTCCAGATCGCCCAACTGCGGGCGGATGCTGCAGCGCTTGAATCCGGGCGTCAATGGCTGAATGCCCGCAATGCTCATGAACAAAACGTAGAGTGGTACCACGGCGCAATGGCTCCATTGCGAGCCTGAGTCGGGCGCTGCTTTCCATGATTCTTGTAGGGTATTGTTCAGCAGGACAGAGCTCATGGTAGCCCAACGCTGACGAAAGTCTCGCAGCACGACGTCGATACGCCCACCTTTTGCCAGAGCCCAGAGTCTCCAGCCGGCATTGGCAGGGTAGGACAAGCCCATCTCCGGTGGGCAGTCCGCCAATACCTCGAGCGCCGGCTCGAATTGTCCATCCGGGCATTGATCGAACAAAATGGCCGTCGCCAACGACCGATCACAAAGCCGGATGTCTTTCTCCTCGCCAAGCCAGGGCAGATTATTAACGAATAGTCCGCGCTCCCAACTCCAGAAGTTCTTGATCGTCGTTTCCAGCAGAGTTTGTGCAAAGTCCAGCGCTTCTTTTTCCGTGGCTGGATCATTCAGAGCGCGCGCCATTACGGCCAGAGCGTTTTTGAGCATGGCAGCCACGTAGAGATTGAAGGCACATTGCTTCTGCCTTTGCTGGCGATAGGCATCGTGATCGATCCAAACAGAAGGAATGCCGATGTTCTCCACCGGCAGCAATCCGTTAATTGTCTGGATACTTTTCAAATAGTGGAAAAAACGTACCAAGCGCGGATATGGTTCGCGCAGGCCATCCAAATCCCCGGTGTAAGAGTAATAGTAAAAACAGTCAAAGTTCAAACCCACTCCGTGATCGAGGATGGGGCCCCAGCCAGTGAGCTGCATTTGTCGCTCGAACAATCGGGCCAACCGATCATACGCCGGCCAGCAGTCGAGAAAGTAGCCATCCAAGGTCATGCCTTGACTGAAAGTGGTAATGAATCGCCGGGGCAGACGCGTTTCGCCAAAGGCTGAATAGATGGCATGCAATTGGTGGCCGCCATCGCCGCTGTATTGCTGGCGTTCCCGAGCCATACCGTCTACCGCGGTTTCTTGGGCGGAATTGTGCAAAGTGTTTATGCAGGCATCAAAAAGATGCTGCAATTTAGGCTCGAAGCAGGAAACCTTCGGCTCATTGGGCCAAGGGAAAATACGCCGACGCACACCGACTTCGCTGATGGTCACCATGCCTTGCGCATTGTGGATGTGCAATTGCAGCCAGCGCAAGCTCTCGAAATCGAAGGTCTCAAAGTGATTGACCCCCTTCCGACAAATGAACCGTGACCAAGAATGAAAGTGAGTATTCAGTAGAGCCGGGCCGCCGAGGGCGTGGGCCTCATGCACCAGCAGCTCAATCACCGTGCCTTCCGGCGCCTCAATCGTGAAATACGGCCAGCCCACTACCTGTTCTTCCAACTCAAAGGTAAGAGCGGCCGCTTGATCTTTGGCAAGTTGTAATCGCCAAACGCCTGAACTCGTTTCCGCCAACTCGACAGGCGTCGCGGTGAACGCATTGGGAGGCAGACACTCAAAATACTCCTCCACTGGCCGGTGCCACTTGAGTGAAAAAGATTCCGCTAGTCTTTTAATCGGCACGTTGTACTCGCGCATCATCGGGACGCTGCGCGGTCGAAGAGCCGTGGTGTTTTTGTCGCCCTGAATTTCCAACATGTACTCCGGGTAGCGAGTGCATATAGCCGGCTTGTTGGCTGGGCCGGCGAGCTCTTGCGCCGGCAGCCAATTGTCATCCGGTTTGAAATCCGTAGTCGCCCAGCCATACGGAAACAGCATGGCGTCAAACTCTTCCTGCAGTGAGCGCAAGTACCATCGTTTGTAGTGACCCGGAGGCCAGCTTCGCGCCAAATGTGCCTGCCAGGAACTATCGGAGACCATGGACTCTTTTCGGCCATCTGCTGTTTCAATATCCAGAGAAAAAAGCAAACCCGGCTTGCCTACCGGCCAGGTGCCGTCGCCTTGACCGTAAAACAAAACCTGCACGCCGATGACGTTTTCTCCTACTTTTAAGGCGGATGACAGCTCCAAAGGGTCGACCTCCAACCAACGGGGATCTGATGGCGCCGGACCCCATTGAATTCGCTGTCCATTGACAAAAAGCTGGTACCGACTATCCGCTACCATCCAGCCCTTGGCGGAGAGAATTGGGGCTTCCAATTTGCACATTCGTCGAAATAGAATGAAGGTATTTTGCAGACATCGCTCTGACGGGTACCAAATCCATTTCGCCGGACTCAAATCCAATGCATCGTCCGGCAGTGGAAGTTCTACTTCTACATTTTTCTTGCTCGATTCAGTGTTGTTCGTGGCGTCGGCAACAGCGTGCGACGGCGATACATAGACGGCCGCGCTGCCACATGCGAGACCTTTGATAAAATCGCGACGCACGATGCCTTGGCCGCTTGCAGAATCATGTAAGCTCACAACTCCTCCTCTCTGAGAATTTGACAGCGAAGGTTTACTTGACCATTGCCATTTTTCGTGTTTCCAAGCCTGTTGGCGTAGATAGTCGATACCAATAGATGCCGCTCGCGGCAGGAAGACCACTATCATCCAATCCGTCCCAATGTGCGAAATGCTCTCCGGCACCTTGCCTTCCATCGAACAGCGCCCGGACCTTCTGACCCGCCATATTGTAAATCGCCAGTGTAATGTCGCCAGTCTCAGTTAGTCGATAGCGAATGGTCGTCTTCCCGTTAAATGGATTGGGAAAATTGGTCAGCAATCGTGCGGTGACGGGCAACTCCAAAGGTATATCCGCCACGCGCGTGAGTTTACCGACAACCGGCAAAATGAGCACAGTAGAATCTACATCACCGACAAAAAGAGTATTCTGTGCCCGAAGAGGATTGCTGCGATCGTTCGGAAAATTTCCCGTATTCGGATTGACCTCGAAGCGAGGATAATTGCTGGAGGAGACGCAGACCTTGATTTTATGACCGGTGTTGAAGACAATGGCCGTGGGAGGCAGCTTGATTGACACTACCACCGGCTCTGCCGGATCGAGGAGAGCCACTTTCGACTCGTGATAGCCGTGCCGGAAGCGGGCGCGGGCAATTCCATCCGTCACCAACATTTCCCGGCCATCGGGATACACATCAATCAGCTTCAAAGTGAAATCCGTGTCCGGGCGGTTGCTCTGCACCATAAGGTTGGCCTGCACCACACCCTCGACGCGGATGGGAGCAGCATTGACGTCCATGGTGAAGCTTAGAATATCGTTCCGTGAACCGATCACTCGCTGGTCGAAAGGGCCGGCAGCAATGGTCAGATTGTTGCCGCCGACTGTCGGGACGGGGTTCAACGGATCATAGTCATAGTCGATCCGCCAGACAGTGGTCGGGCGTTCAGGCGCCAACCGGCCGGTTCCATCGAAATAGAAATGCGCATCCTGAGCAGAATCAGGCGGCCAAAAATTATCGCTCAGCCATTGGCAGCCGCCCTCATCGGTTTTCGCCGGATCGCCCATGAGATAGTAAATGACATCCGGACGATTCAAAACGCCATTCTGCACATCTCGCATCCAATAGTCCAGCCATTGCAGCACGTAGCTCACCAAATCATAGTTAGAACTAGGATACGTAATTCCCCCTACCGGTACATTTTCGCCAAAGGAGCTACCGTGCTTCCAAGGCCCCATGAGCAACTTCTGCGTTCCCGCCTGAGGCTGCCGGCGCAAATCTTGAAACGCCTGCACCGTGCCATCGGAAAAACAGTCGTACCAGCCGCCGACGTGCAGGATTGGCACAGTCATCATTGCCGTGCGGGTGTGAAGGTTCATCATATCCCACATGTCGGTATAATACGGAAATTGCATAAAGAAATCGATCATATAATCCGAACCCTGATCACGGATCCAGTTTTCGCATATTTCTTTGCGGAACTCCCCGCCGGGATAAACCACCTGGTGATAAAAATCCGAGGGAGCCACGATGGCAATGACACATTTAAGATTTGGATGGAGCGATCCGGCTGCACGATAGCTGGTGATGCCGGTCGCAGAGCCGCCAACGATTGCCACCTTACCGTTACACCAGGGCTGGTGACTGACCCACTCGATGGTATCATAACCGTCCCGCAAAGCTCCCCAGCCGTCGGTAAAAAACACCGAATCCACGCCCTCGGAGGCAAACCTTCCCCGACAGTCCTGAGCGATGAAGGCATAGCCCCAGATATTCAAGAGGCCGACAATGGTATCGCTCAAATGATCGCTGGCTTTGTCATACGGCGTGCGATACAAGATGACCGGATGCGCGCTGGCATCGTTAGGTCGATAAACGTCCGTTGACAGCCGGACGCCGTCGCGCATGGGAACCAGGTAGGTTTCCTTGATTGCCGTTTCGGACATGGCGACCGCACTCACGAGCGCGATTGATACAAAAAGGCAAAGGAGAATCTTTTTCATGTTCAGCACCTTCACATTGAATTTGCCATTTATTTAATCCTGCATGCAGTTTATCTTCCCGCTGAGAACAAACCTCCTCCAAGGCACTCGTATTTCCGCGTTGCGAGAATCGATCCCGGCATCATGGTTTCGCAAACCTGCGTAATCCCGGCGAAAAGGCTGACTGAGAGGCTTATGGTCTCCTTCGGCGGCGTTTTGTTCGTCCATGATGGGCCGAGCTACCTCAATACCATTTAGGGCCATTATCACCACATAGGTCAAAATAAGAAAGCTGTTGCAATTGGTAGACATTTTTCTATATTTTGAAGCAGCTAATTGCTGTAGCAAGACCACTTCTTCAAGTTTCCTATTGAATCACTTTGAAGAAGCTCTCACTGGTGCGAAGATTTTTCGGGTCAAAATAATTGAAGACAAAACCATTTTGACTCCTGGATCGCGGCACTGACGAGCTATGATACAATTATTTCCATTCTTTGGTCGCTGCTTTTACGCTCTTCTTTGGTGTGATTTTATGCAAAGAGAAGAAATTCTGAGTATTGATGAGTTCGTTGCGCATGCTGATGAACTTGTGGAGTCATTGAATGTTTCCGCCGATAAACTCATTCTAACAAAGAACGGCAGCGGTATTGCCGTGATTCAATCTTGGCAAGAATATCATAAGCTGCAAAATGCCCTGCTTATGTTGAAAATCATAGCACAGGCGGAAAAGGAGATTCGGGAAGGCCAGGGCCGGGAACAGTCATTGGTGTTCTCAAACCTGAACCACTCATTAGACTCCCGTAATGAATAAGACATTCAAAGTCATTTGGACGCCTATCGCCGAGAGGGATCTGTCGGAAATAATACAATACATTGCCAGTGATAGTGTTTCAGCGGCTAAAAAGATACTGACTACCCTTAAAACTAAAGCTGATACTCTAACTTCCTTTCCAAATCGGGGCCGCATTGTTCCAGAGCTACAGCACGTCGGGGTGTCTTCCTATAAAGAATTAATTGTCAAGCGGTGGAGAATCATTTACAGAATCGATAAACAAACGGTTTTCGTATTGGCTGTCATGGATAGCAGAAGAGATTTAGCCTCTATTCTTTTAGAGAGATTGCTCCGGTAGTCAAGGACGAGGTTGAGAAATTGCAGTCCTTTGTCGTTAGGGGTCATCATTATTGTACGCAAGTAATCTGCAAGGCCATTCTTCCCTTCTGACGATGCATAACTTGTAGAGCCAGCTATGAGCGAAAAAATTGATTCACTTTCTTGATAAAGAAAGACGCGATGAATCAAAACATAAGAAAAATCATTAATGACTTATCCGTTCGATTTCGAGCCCTCTACGGCCAGCGACTGGCAAGATTGGTGCTGTTTGGCTCCCAAGCGCGCGGTGAGGCTGAACTGGGATCGGACATTGACATAATGGTAGTTCTCAAGGGGAAAGTTAGGCCGAGCAAAGAGCTCGCCCGAGCTGGACGATCCATGGCGGAGCTGTCTCTTAAATATGATTCTGTAATCTCTTGCACCTTTGTCTCAAACAAACGCTTTGCAAAAGAGCAAAGTCCGCTGCTCATAAATGCCCGCCGAGATGGGATTGCCTTATGATGCCCGAGCAACTTGCCTTGATAAAAGAGCAAAGGACAGCCTCCAAGCAGCTCAATTGCTTAGTAGTCAATAGCTTTACGATTTCGCGGTCTCAGTGGTATATTAATAATTGTTACACGTTAGGAGGCATATGGAACTAGCCGCGATCACCACACTCTTGGGGAGTATCAAAACAGCAACCGAAATCGCTAAACTGATTAAGGACAGCGAAATCTCGCTTGAGAAGGCAGAAACGAAGCTCAAGCTTGCCGAACTCATTTCTGCCCTGGCTGATGCGAAGATTGAAGTCACAGGTGTGCAGCAGGCATTACTTGACAAAGATGCCGAGCTTCGCGCATTGCAAGAACAACTCAAGTTGAAGCAAAAGCTTCAGTGGCAGCAGCCCTACTACTGGCTGATAGAGGATTCCAAAAAGGACGGCCCATATTGTCAACCTTGCTGGGACAAGGGCCAACAGCT
>Ga0172369_10009584_pt1 | contig 10682 bp, 9 predicted proteins | sample LakKiv25m_FD_114539 | JGI IMG/M metagenome (GOLD analysis project Ga0172369, IMG submission 114539) | Freshwater microbial communities from Kabuno Bay, South-Kivu, Congo - kab_022012_11.25m | ecosystem: Environmental > Aquatic > Freshwater > Lake | place: Democratic Republic of the Congo...
CGTGCCCGCCGGACGACCGTACGTCTGGGACCACGACCCCAAACTAAGCCAGTTTACCGCAGTTCGATGCGCGGTGGGTCACCCGGCCCTACGCGGCCGATCACGGCTGCGGGGACGCCCTCCAGCGTGAGCTCATCTATGAGCTTCGCGAGGTCATCGCTCCGCACAGCGATGGCCAGGCCGCCCGACGTCTGTGGATCCAGCATGGCGCTCACCATATGGGCAGACACGCCATCGTCGCCGCTGAGGGCGTTGCCAAGGTAGGCTCGCGTCTCGACGTCGCCGCGGGTCACGTAGCCCTCGCCGACGAGGCGCTCCACCCCCGACATGATGGGCACGCGGTCTACCTCGATGATGAGGGAGACGCCCGAAGCGGCCGCCAACCGGTAGAGGTGACCCAGCAGGCCGAAGCCCGTGATATCGGTAGCGGCGTGCACCGGGCGATCGTGCCCGATACCTACCGATCTCATCGCCCTGGAGGCGCCCGCGTTGAGAGTAGTCATCCATCTGCACGCCTCGGACAGCTCCGCCGCTTCGCAGGCGTCGAACTTCGCCGCCGTCGTGACTATGCCGGTACCCAGGGGCTTTGTTAGGACGATCGCATCGCCGGCGGCGGCGCCTGCATTCGTGGCGATGCGGTCGGGATGGACGGCTCCCGTGACCGCAAGGCCGTACTTCGGCTCCGGATCATCCACGCTGTGCCCACCAAGCAGAGGCACGCCGGCCTGCGACAACGTTGACAGCGCGCCGGTGAGGATGGCCTCGAGCTCCTCGAGGCCGCGCTCGGCCACGGGGTGGCAGACGATACTGAGCGCCGCCAGCGGCTCGCCGCCCATGGCATAGACATCCGACAGCGAGTTGGCCGCCGCGATGCTCCCGAACATCTCCGGGTCGTCCACGATCGGCGTGAAGAAGTCGACCGTGTGGACAATGGCCAGGTCGTCCGTGAGACGCAGGACGCCCGCATCGTCGCCTGTCGCGAAGCCAACCAGTACCCGACGGTCCTCTGCGATGTGAAGCCCGCGCAGAACCTGCGCGAGGTCGGCAGCGCCGATCTTGCTGGCTCATCCGGCACAGCGGACGACGTGCGTGAGGCGTGCGATGCGCCGACGCTGATCCTCAGGCACCACTCACTCCACCGCCTTAGCGACCGCCCGGGCAAGGGCGGCCTCCTCTGAGCGGGCAACCGTGCGCATATCCAGCAGGAGCATGTTGCTCCGGATGCGGCCAATGACTGCCGGCAACCCGCATCGCAGGCGTTTCGCAATCGTGTGGACTGCGAGCTCGCCATCTCTTGGGGTGACCCAAACGCACCACGTCTGCAGCACCTCGCCGGGCAGCGACCCGCCGCCGATCTCGGTTCGGTTCGGGAACACGCCAACGCGGCAATTGCCGGGTAGTGCGCGACGGAGGCGCCGAACGACTCGATGAGCCGACGCCAGCACGTCGTCGGCGGAGCGCGCGATGGATCGCAGCGTTGGTATGTCCTGCACAGCGGTCTCCGGAACTACGTGAAGATCGAGGGTGGCCCTGAGGGCCGCGAGCGACAGCTTGTCTATTCGGAGCGCCCGGGCGAGCGGATGCCGAGCCATGCGCTCAATGCACTCCCGCCTGCCCAACGCGATGCCCGCCTGTGGCCCGCCCAGAAGCTTGTCTCCGCTGCACGTCACGACATGGCATCCAGCATGAACTGCCTCTTGGAGCGTCGGGCAGTCGGCCCCCTCGACGCCGGCGGGCTTGTGCAACAGGCCGCTGCCTGCGTCGAAGACAAGCGGGACATTCCGATCGCGCGCCAGCTCCGCCAGGTCGGCGAGGGGCGCGGATTCCACGAACCCGACGATCCGGTAGTTGCTGGGATGACAACGGAGGATGAGCCGCGTGGAGTCGGTGATGGCTTTGGCGAAGTCCGCCAGACGCGTTCGGTTCGTTGTGCCTACCTCGACAAGCACGGCTCCTGCGGCTCGGACGATATCCGGCAGCCGGAACGAGCCCCCGATCTCAATGAGCTCGCCCCTGGATACAATGACCTCGCCGCCCGCGGCCAGCGCGGAGACTGCAAGGAGGACCGCAGCGGCGTTGTTGTTCACCACGAGGGCGTCCTCCGCTCCGGACAACCTTGCCAGGAGCCCTCGCACATGATCCTGTCGGTCGCCGCGTCTCCCGGTTGCCCGCTCGACCTCAAGCAGGCAGTGGCCCGCCGCATCGAGCAGCGCCTGCCGCGCGGCCTCTGCCAGCGCTGCCCTTCCGAGGCCCGTGTGCAGGATGACCCCCGACGCGTTGATGACCGCAGGAATGCACTCGAGGCCCTCATCCTCCAGCATCGCGGCGGCCTGCGCCAGCAGTGCGTTTTCATCGGCCGCGTCGTTGCCGTCCAGCGCCCGACGTCTGGCGTCGGACAAGGCCGCTCTGAGCGCATCCGTAACCTGACGCCGACCGTGTCGCGCGATCAGTTCGAGCGTCGCAGGCTTCGCGAGCAGCGCCGAGACCGATGGGAGCGCGCGAGCCCCGCTCATTGCGGATGGGATCATATGCGCGCATTATACCGGTGCGCGACCTGCCCAGGCGGTCACCGTAGACGCTCGACGGGGTCACCTTCTATAATGGGCGCGAAGCTACGCCTCTCAGGATTGCCCATGCACTTGCCAGCATATATGGAACGGCGCAGACAGATCGTGGACGAAGCGCTGGACGGTCTATTGCCGCCGGTCGCATCACCTCCCTCCGACCTTCACAAGGCCATGCGGTACAGCGTGCTCGCACCGGGCAAGCGTCTGCGGCCCATCCTGGCTCTCGCGTCCGCCGAGGCCGTAGGAGGCGACTGGAACTCGGTCGTGCCTGCCGCGTGCGCTTTGGAGTGCATCCACGCCTTCTCTCTGATCCACGACGACCTTCCGTGTATGGACGACGACGAGTACCGGCGGGGACGCCCGACCAACCACACGGTATTCGGCGAAGCCATCGCGCTCCTGGCCGGTGACGCCCTGCTTGCCCTCGCGTTCGAGATGCTTGCCGCAAACGCCGCCGATCTGGCCCCCGAGCGCGTTGCTCGAGCGGTCACGATGGTGGCCCGCGCCTCCGGAACCTGGGGGATGGTCGGCGGGCAGGTGGTGGACATGCAGAGCCAGGGGCAGGACACCGACGCGGATACGCTTCAGTACATTCATGCGCACAAGACCGGTGCGCTGCTGACCGCTTCATCCTGCATTGGCGCGTTGCTGGTCGGAGCGTCGGAGGAGCGACTGGCCGACCTGAGGTCGTTCGGTCAGCGAATCGGCCTGGCCTTCCAGATCACGGACGACATCCTCGACGTGGTGGGAGATGAAGACCGGATCGGCAAGCGCCCAGGCTCGGATGTGAAGCACGACAAGGCCACGTACCCGAAGCTCTACGGCCTCGACGAGAGCCTTCGCCGGGCACGCCGGGAGTCCGAGGAGGCCGTCGAGGCGCTTGGGCGCTTCGGTCCCGAAGCCGACCCCCTGAGGGGTCTCGCGAAGTTCGTCGTGGAGCGCGACCTGTGAGCGGCGAAGGCGCCGCGCCCGAGGTTCCCCGCACTTCCGGTCAGCGCGCGAGGGCCGTGACCCTCAGGTCGGTCGTAGCCAGCCTCATCCTGCTGCCCATCAACGCCTACTGGGTCGTGCAGATGGAGGTCATCAGGTACTCGGCACATCCGACCACCATCTCCCTCTTCTTCAACATCATCTTCATTCTACTCGTCCTCACTGTCATCAACAGAGCCATCGAGCGCCATGCGCCACGCATCGCACTGACGCGCGCCGAGCTGCTGTTCATCTATGCGGTCCTCGCCATCGGCTCGTGCATCGCCGGCCACGATATGTTCCAGGTGCTCGTGCCCATGCTCACCTGGCCATACGAGTTCGCGGATGCCTCGAACGGATGGCATGCGCTGTTCATAGACCAGCATCTGCCCGCGTGGGCGTTTGTCAGCGACAAGAACATCATCCACGGCTACTACATCGGCAACGACACGCTCTACCGGCTTGCCTATCTGCGCGCATGGGTGCCCGTGGCCATCTTCTGGTCGGTCTTCACCGGGATCCTGTTGTTCGTGATGCTCTGCATGAACGCCATCCTTCGGAAGCAGTGGACTGAAAACGAGCGGCTGAGCTATCCGATCGTCCAACTGCCCCTGCAGATCACCAACGAGCAGTCGTTCCGTCCGAAGACCGGCCTGTTCAGAAACCGCCTGTTCTGGTTCGGCTTTGTGATCGCGGCTGCGATAGATACGATCAACAGCCTCAACGTCTACTACCCGAGCATCCCGACCATCTTCACGCCGGGCCGCGGCCAGAGCTTCTACAACCTGAACGACTGGGTCACCCAGAAGCCCTGGAACGCGATCGGGTGGACTCCCCTTTCGTTCTATCCCTTCATGATCGGTCTGGGCATGCTGATGCCGCTTGACTTCCTGTTCTCGGCCTGGTTCTTCTATCTGCTCTGGAAGGCCCAGCTCGTGGTAGCCGTCGCCATGGCGTGGGACCAGGACCCGCAGTTTCCGTATACGAACATGCAGGCCTTCGGCGCGTACATGGCATTCTGCTTCACCTCGATCTGGCTCAGCCGGCGCTACCTGGGGCAAGTGGCCAGGCGCGCCTTGCGGCTGAAGTCCGAGGTCGACGACCGCGACGAGCCGGTCAGCTACTCCGTCGCGTTTCTGGGCATCATCGCAGGTACCGCCGCGCTGTGCTGGCTGACGTCCCGGCTCGGGATGGGTCCATGGTTGCCGATCGCCGTTTTCGTCATCTACTTCGCCCTCGCCCTAGCGATCACCCGCATGCGTGCTGAGATGGGTGCGCCGGTTCACGACCTTCACTTCACCGGACCCGACACAATACTCGCCGACACCTTCAGCCCGCGGTCATTCAGCGCCGGCCAGCTTACCATCCTGTCATTCTTCTGGTGGTTCAACCGAGCCTACCGCTGTCACGCCATGCCGCACCAGCTCGAGAGCTTCAAGCTCGCTGAGCAAGTGCGGGCCGACTATCGCCGCTGGTTCTGGGCTCTTGCCGTCTTCGGCGCGGTCGCAGGCATCGTAGCGTTCTGGGCAATGCTGCATCTCATGTACGACTATGGCGCGCGGGCCAAATCGGTGGCATCGTTCGGCTACGAAGCTTACGGCCGTCTCGAGGGATGGCTGAAGACTCCGAGGATCCAGACCCCGCAGCCGGCCATCGCCATGGGCGTCGGCCTCATCACCGCGCTGTTCCTGCAGTTCATGCGGGTGCGCTTCACCTGGTGGCCGTTCCATCCGCTCGGGTACGCCGTCACCGCCAGCTGGGAGATCAACCTCGTGTGGGCGCCGCTTGCGATCGCCTGGGTGCTGAAGGTGGTCATCCTGCGATACGGGGGGCGCATCGCCTTTCAGCGATCGATCCCTCTCTTCATGGGCCTCATGATCGGCCAGTTCGTGATCGGGAGCCTGTGGAACATATACGGCATCATGATGGGCGTGCCGACGTACCAGTTCTGGCAGTAGGAGGGCTCGATGGGACGTAGACCGCACATCGTGGTAATCGGCAGCGCGAACACGGACATGGTGGTGCGCGTACCCCGGATACCCGCGCCCGGCGAGACTATTCTGGGTGGGCGGTTCGTGATGGTGGCGGGCGGAAAAGGGGCCAACCAGGCCGTGGCGGCCGCTCGTATGGGGGCTGAGGTGAGCTTCGTCGGGTGCGTTGGCGACGACGCGTTCGGCGAGCGAAGCCTCGAGGGTCTTCGGGCCGAGGGCATAGACGTCAGTGCCTGCGCGCGCACCGCGAGCCACGCGTCGGGAGTGGCGCTGATTGCAGTGGACGATCACGGGCAGAACGCCATCGTGGTGGCTCCAGGAGCCAACATGGCGATGACCAACGAGATCGTTGACGCCGCAGAACCGCGCCTCGAGGCAGCGGATTGCGTGATCCTGCAGTGCGAAGTGCCGATCCCGGTTGTCGAGCACGCCGCCAAACGCAGCAAGGGCATGGGGAAGCTGGTCGTCCTGAACCCCGCACCTGCTTCCCGGCTCCCGGCATCCCTGCTCGAGTCCGTGGATATCCTGACGCCGAACGAATCTGAAGCCGCCGCTCTGCTCGGAGGAACCGCGGACGGCATCGCCGAAGACGCGGAGCACGCCGCGATTGCGCTGTTGGCTAGGGGTCCGACCTGCGCCGTCATCACCCTCGGGTCTCGCGGCGTGGTCACGGGCCTCGTGCACGACGGCGTAACGCGAACATCCAGTCCGCCAGGTTTCGCCGTCGAGGCCACGGACGCAACGGCTGCCGGAGACTGCTTTACGGCTGCGCTTGCGTGCATCCTGGCGGAGCCCGGCTTCGCTACCGCATCCGAGATTGCGCCGGCGGAGTTGGCATCTGCCACGAGGTTCGCCCAGGCCGCGGCCGCCGTTTCGGTAACCCGGCTCGGAGCGCAGCCGTCTCTGCCGCGCCGCCACGAGGTGGAGGCATTCCTTGCCGGCCACTGAGATACGCCACATCATCCTCGGGACCGCAGGCCATGTGGACCACGGCAAGAGCGCGCTGGTCAAGGCCCTAACTGGAACCGACCCCGACCGCCTTCAGGAAGAGCAAGAGCGAGGGATGACGATAGACCTCGGTTACGCGGCTCTCGACCTGCCCGGCGAGCAAGGCGACCTCAGCGTCAGTATCGTTGACGTGCCAGGGCACGAGCGGTTTCTTAAGAACATGCTCACAGGTGCAGGCGCCATTGACATGGCCCTGCTTGTGGTGGCGGCCGACGAGGGCGTCATGCCTCAGACCGCGGATCACATCGCTGCGCTCCATCTGCTGGGTCTCCGCCAGGGGGTGGTCGCGGTATCGAAGTGCGCGGGCGTGGACGCCGATTGGTTGGCGGAGGTTGACGCCGAGATCAGGAGCGCCGTGAGGGGTACCTTCCTCGAACGCGCCCGGATCGTCCACATCGACTCGCTGGAGGGCCTGGGCCTGGAGGATCTGCGCGGCGTGCTTGCTCAGGCGGGTTCGGCGACGGAGGTCAGGGACCACCGGGCCCCTTTCCGCTTCCAGGTGGACAGCGCCTTCACCAAGCCTGGGTTCGGCTCCGTTGCGCGGGGCGCGCTGCTGCGTGGCTCGCTCAAGGTTGGCGATTCGGGAATGGCCTACCCCGCCGGCTTGCCGGTGCGCGTGAGAGCGCTCCAGGCTCACGGGCGACGCATCGAGGCCGCCGTGGCGGGCATGCGCCTCGGGGTGAACCTGGCTGGGATCGAAGTGAGCGAACTGACGCGGGGTACGGTCGTCGCGCCGAGCAACACGATCGCGGTTACCACCTGCCTGGAGTGCGCATTGTCGCCGGCGCCTCGCCAAGACATGACCATCTACGATCGCCAACGAGTGAGGGTCCATCTGGGCGGCTTCGAGGCGATCGGGCGACTGAGGACACGCCGCTCCAGCCCGGATGCTTCCGCGCCACTGGACGCTCTTCTCGTCCTGGAGAGCGCTGTCGCGTGCTCGGCCGGCGACCGTTTCGTGCTCCGGCGGTACTCGCCGCCCGAGATACTGTGCGGCGGGCGGGTGCTGAACCCATCCCCGGTTCAGCGAGGGCGTCGCTCGGTCGCAGCGGTTCATGGCCCGCGATCGGCCTCGCCGGATAGTCCCGTGGGATCGTGGCTCGATCACGCTCCGCTCGGAGGGACGGCTGCGGCAGTATCAAGAAGCCTGGGCATCGCCGTCGAGGATGCCGTCTCGGTGCTTGACGCTCTCTGTGCGGAGGGGAAGTGCATTCGTCTCGAGACCCAGAGGTTCATCTCACGCGCGGCGCTCGACGCCCTGCGCGAACGGACATTGAGCGCACTCAGCGCCTATCACGCCGCCAACCCCCTTCGTGCCGGCATGCCGCTTGGCGAACTGCGTCATATCGCGTCCGCGCCTGGCGGCGACAGGTCGGAGGGAACTCGCGCAGTCGAGGCGTGCATCCGGATGTGGGCGGACGACGGACTCATCGTCGTCGAAGGGCCGACAGTGCGGCTGCCCAGCTTCCGCATCCGCCTGAACGAACGGCAGAAGGCTCTGCTGGCGCGAGTCAGCGACGCCTACAGGTCGGCGGCCTTCGAGCCGCCAGCCACGTCTGCGGTGTCGCGCGAGATCGGCGCACCTCCGTCCGCGGTTGAGGCGATGGTGCGGATCGCCGTCGAGCAAGGCGAGTTAGTGCGCGTTGCGCCGGGCGTCTACTACCACGCTGGAGCAATCGCCCGGGTGCGCCGGCTCGTTACCGACGAGATCCGGCGGAGCGGCAGCATCACCGTTGGGAGGCTTCGCGACCTGACCGGTACGAGTCGGAAGTACGCGGTGCCGTTGGCGGAGTACCTGGACGCCTCGGGTCTCACGCGTCGCGTGGGGGATACGCGGGTCCTGGCGGAAGGTGCGGCCTGTACTGGAGAAGAAGCGCAGCGATCGCGCCCATGATGACCTGAACCACCTCATCGCGCGGCGTATCAGGTGTGAAGAAGATGGGGTGTCCGAACACGACCGTCAGACGGGTGAGGCGAATCCTCTTCGAGCCTGGCGGCCACATCGCCTCCGGCCCCACAACAACGGCCGGCACCACCGGCGCTCCTGAGCGCTGAACGATCAGAGCGACGCCGCCGGGCGCCTGCTGAAGCAAACCGTCCATGCTCCTCGTCCCCTCAGGAAACAAGATGAGCACCAGTCCGCGCCTGAGGGCGTCGAGGGCCGCGCGCAGGGCTGCTCGATCAGCCGTGTCCCGATGGACCGGAAAGGCGTTCAGGCGTGAGATCATCCCGCCCAGGAACCGCGACTTCCACAGATCGTGGCGGGCCATGAACGCGCACTCGCGCCGGATGTTGCTTCCGACGAGCGGAGGATCGGCGTAGCTGACGTGGTTGCAGGCGACAACGACGGGGCCGTCGGTCGGGATGTTGTCATGGCCGATGACGCGCGTTCGTCCTATCAGCTTGAAGACCAGCCACGCCGCGTCCCGTATGACCCGATAGGTTAGCGTCATCTGGCCCTCTCGGCCAGGTCAACGATCCGCGCAACGACGTCAGCAACCGTGAGCCGGTCGGTGTCTATGATGATCGCGTCGGCTGCAGGCCGGAGCGGCGAGTCGGCGCGCGTGCTATCGCGCTGATCCCGCTCCTCGATCTGCGCCGCAACCTCCTCGGCGCCGATCTCAATCCCCTTCTCCGCGAGATCGAGCCGGCGCCTGCGCGCCCGCTCTCCGATCGAGGCCGTCAGGAAGACCTTCAGATCGGCCTCCGGAAGCACGACCGTTCCGATGTCGCGGCCCTCCATGACTACTCCGCCCGATGCCGCCAGAGCCCGCTGGTGCGCGACCAGGGCACGACGCACGCCCGAAACGGCCGACACAGGAGACGACAACCTCGTCACGTCAGGGTCGCGGATGGCCTCCGTGACATCCTCGCCGTCCAGCAGGACCCGCTGGTTGGGTGACTCGCCGCCAAAGTGGATGCGCGCGCGCTGGGCGACATCCACCACCTGCGCCTGATCCGTCAACGGGACGCCGGCGCGCAGACACGCAAGGGCAACCGCTCGGTACATGGCCCCCGTGTCCACATAGGTCAGCGCAAGAGCCTGGGACAACAGGCGGGCTACCGTGCTCTTTCCGGAACCTGCCGGGCCGTCAATGGCGACGATCACGCAGCCCTCTGGGCGACATAGAAGACCCGATCCGTTCCCGGCGTCGGGGGGCTGAACCGGTAGGCTTCGTAGCTGTGCACGTCGCCAAGGCCCGCGTCGCACAAGGCTCCGCGAACCTCCGCATCGCTGTAGGCGCGCTGCCAGTGCGTCTCCGTGAAGGCGGCAACCTGACCCGATGGTGTGTCGGCCCAGAACTCCATATCAATGCGGCAGAGAGACGTCGCCTCGTCGAACCGGCTACGCCACCGGTACCGGACCGGCTCAGCGGGTCGCGTGTCTTCCTGGTCGAACATCCGTGTTCGAAGCGCCAGCGGGGTGTTGAGGTCAAAGACCAGGACACCGTGGGGCTTCAAGGCGCGGCTGATGCGCCCGAATGCCTGTGCGAGCCGGCTCCGCTCAACGATGTAGTTCAGGCTGTCGAAGAGGCTGATGCACACGTCGTATGCGCCTGGCGACACGGAAAGCCGGGCCGCGTCCTGGATCAGAAACTCCGGGGGCGCCACGACGGCGCGCGCCTTCGCGCGGGCTTCTCGAACCATGGCGGCGCTGATATCAACCCCCGTGACCTGACACCCCAGATCGGCCAGCATGAGCGACATCGTGCCGGTCCCGCACGCGAGGTCCAGGACGCGGCAACCCGGTCGGAAGACGCCCACTGCTCCATGGCGTGCCAGAAGGTCGCGCGTGTACGTGACCCAGTGCGCGTACGGGACATCCCGCATCAGGGCGTCGTAGTAAGGCGCAACGGGCCCGAACGCACCGGAGCCGTCGCCGGTGGGATCCGACGAGGGAGGACCGGTTGGGGCGCCGTCAGCCGGGGTGTTCGGCCGCATTGCAGGTTCCGGGATCGGGCAGGACACTCACCTGCTCCGCCGTTTCGCGGTCCAGCGCCACCCGCGTCCAGCCGAGCCTCACAACATAGGCGGGCGTGCGCTGCTCCAGACATAGTTGCTCGCCCGGCACGAACCCCAGCGAGAATAGACGACGCTGCGTCGTGGAGGACGCGCCCTCCAGCGATTCAACGACGGCCGTCTGGCC
>Ga0172369_10009586_pt1 | contig 10679 bp, 11 predicted proteins | sample LakKiv25m_FD_114539 | JGI IMG/M metagenome (GOLD analysis project Ga0172369, IMG submission 114539) | Freshwater microbial communities from Kabuno Bay, South-Kivu, Congo - kab_022012_11.25m | ecosystem: Environmental > Aquatic > Freshwater > Lake | place: Democratic Republic of the Congo...
GTAGTGAGTTTTGTGTGGCACAATCCGCACCTGCTGAAGTTCCGGATGGCATGTCAGAACTTCGATGGGCAAACCCGAGGGTTGCACCACGCTGCGATTCAAGGCTCTCCGGCTGATGGCCTGATCGGTGTACGTCAGCAGATTGCGACCTTCAATCTTGTGCTTGTAATTGGGAAGTTTGGGACAACCGCTGAAAACACCTGGAGTTTTCCGGTAAGCCCGGCTGGCAGCGAAGAAGGCCAGCCAATCGTGATCGAGCTGCTTCAAGACCCACTGCGAGACTTTGCGAGGCAAGGCGCAGTAGTCGGGCGAATATTTCATGAGCTTGTCCATCTGGTTGTAAAGAATGTAACGGTGTTCGAAGATAAAAGTCTGGCGGACGAGGTAATTTGCGGCGTTGTACAGATTTTTGGACAGAAAAGCCGCCCGATCGATTGGCTCGAAGCGCGGGTCATTTTTGGCGATGATGTGCTGCTCGACCAACTGTATTCTGGGACCAGCTCCTATCACTCAGCGACCCTGGTCAGGGAAGTTTCTGTCAGCTCTGCAATGGTCCGCTCGGTTTTGCGTTTGGAGCGGGGCTTACTATAGAGTCGGGCACAGAACGATGTCACAATCCTGATGAAATCCTGTACCGGATATTTCCATTCACGGCCAGATTGAGGACCTCGACCTTGTGGATTTGTCTCTTCAACAACTGCTAGATATAGGTATAGCCGGAGTGCGTCAGGTCGTCTTTGTGTTCCATTACAATCAGTATAACGCTTGGATCGCACAGAAACTTCAACAGTTTGGGAAGCGCATTATTCATACTAGAGACGATCTCCTAGACCACCAATGCCACGGGATGGACTCTGGCCACACAATAGTCCTGGAAGCGTTTGGCCTGCCCGTATCCATCGGACGGCCCTGGATCTTCCTCCTCTTAACCACCTTCCGGTGGTTAAGAGGAGGAACCACCTTCTCGATGGGCATGAACGCTAAGTTTTCATGCTGTCTATGTTAGCACGGGCGTTCTAATACGTCAATGTTTGCTCAAAGAACAAATAATAGAATTCGATATGAGAAAATTTTGAGAGAAGCAAGTGATAGTATTCGAAATGATACAAAGCAGGATGATGGGTCTCTTTCAATCAGCCTTCGGGCTGTATTTTTCCCAACCCGTTTTTTTCTCCAGGACTTATGGATGATATATAAATCCCGATCAGGATTAGGAAGGCACCGAATATTTTCAGCCAGGTTGGTGATTCCCTCAGGATAAAATATGCCAGGATGGTTGATCCGATTGGCTCGCCAAGCAGCGTTATTGAAACCAGGGAGGCAGGCAGAAAACGAAGAGCCCAGTTAAAAGTGGAATGGCCGAGTAATTGGGGCAGTATCGCCAACAACAACAAAAACAAGTACGTTTCAGGTAGATAGCCAAAAGGCTGATTGCCAGAAAACAGGAGTATTAAAACCAAAACCAGGGCGGCCATGGAATATACGATAAAAATATATGGGATCAACGACATTTTTACCCGTAAGCGACGCCCGATCATGATGTATCCTGCTGCCATCAAAGCGCCAAACAAGGCGAGAAAATCGCCAAGGAATGCCTTGCCCTGGATGAAGGTTGCTATAGATGGGCAATGTAAACCATTTTGGAATGAGCACGAGTCGGCCAAGGCGACAAAAATCCCACCGGATAATGCCAGAAGCATACCAGCGAATACAGTTTTTCCATTCGGTTCGTGCAGAAAGATTGGCGACAGCAGCGCCACCCATAAGGGGGTTGTTGTTACCAGAACAACCGAGCTGGCAACGGTTGTATATTCGAGAGAAGAGATCCAGGTGGCAAAATGCAAGGCAAGGAAAAAACCTGATATCAACCCGAGGATCAAATCGTTACGCGTCAGCAACGATAATTCTTTTTTATAGCGGGTTAAAGCCAGGGGCGCCAGGATAAAGCTGGCAAGAGTCAATCTGTAAGCAGCGACCACCAGTGATGGCGCATCTTGTTGCGCAAAACGGATAAATATGGATGAGGTGGAGACTGCCAGAATTCCCAGAAAAATGGCCCCTGTAACAAATAAATTGGAAGGTTTGCCAGTCATGGAGCTCCAATGGTTGGTGATGGGTCATCACCCTTTTTGACGACAAAAATCGTCCGATTTGAGAATTGACCTGAAACATGGCCAGGGCTAAAATGAGTAATCTTACACATACTAAGACACGCGCTTAATTCCGTCAACCCCGTATCACATAGGAGACACCAATGGCTTTTGAACTTGCACCCCTTCCGTATGCTTATGACGCGCTTGAACCTTTCATTGATACTCAAACAATGACCATTCATCACGATAAGCATCATGCCGCGTATATAACAAACCTGAATGCCGCAGTCGCCAAGCACCCTGAATTGTCAGCCTGGTCGATTGATGATCTTGTAAAAAAATTGAACGATGTTCCCGAGGACATCCGCACTGCTGTTCGCAATAACGGCGGTGGGCATTATAACCACAGCATGTTCTGGCAAATTATGGCTCCGAAAGCTGGCGGCGAGCCTACCGGAGCGCTTGCCAGGGCGATCGACGCCGATTTTGGATCTTTTACCAATTTCAAGGCTGAATTCGAAAAGGCTGCCATGGGGCGTTTCGGCTCCGGTTGGGCCTGGCTCGTTGAAAAAAGCGGCAAACTTGCCGTCGTATCGACTGCAAACCAGGATAATCCGCTCACCGATGGCTTGAAACCACTTGCCGGTATCGATGTTTGGGAACATGCCTATTATCTAAAATACCAGAATCGTCGCGCAGAATATGCATCGGCCTGGTGGAATGTGATCAATTGGGAAGAAGTATCAAGGCGTTTCAGCAAGTAAATTCCGGTAAAACCGTAACTTATACCTAGCAGTGACGACATATCAATAGTTGTCACTGCTAGTTAATTAATATTTACCCAATACCAGAATATCCAAGGAGAAGACGAAATGTCTCACGTGATTACAAGCCTTTGCCTGCGCGACAATGGATGTGTGGATGTATGCCCGGTTGAGTGTATTAATCCGGGCGAACCGGCAAACCAATGGCCAACCTATTATATTGATCCTGGAACCTGCATTGATTGTGGCGCCTGTGTTCCTGAGTGCCCTTATAAGGCCATTTTCCCGGAGGATGAAGTACCTTCTTCCTTCGTGGCAAAAGGTGGCGAGTTACTCAATCGTAGAGGCCTCAGTGGTCATTATGAAGGTGTCAACCATGCTGGCGAACCCGTAATATTGGAAACGGTAAAACAGCTCGAAAAAGGTGAAGTTGTAGACTTGACTGCCAGCATCAAAGAAAGTTATGATTTCGCCAGGTAACATCTATTAAGGGTCGGCTTGATCCGGTATCAACGTGGATGTGGCATTGAATTTACAGGCTGTCCAATTCGCTGAATTTTGCGGCAAGGTAATTGCTTGACATTGCAATGTAACACCGCTATAATCAGCCCGCTTAAACAGCCAACAAACCAGCAATCTGGATGCAATCGTAAAGGAGTAACAATGCCACCACAACCAAAACGGAAACACTCGAAGGGGCGCCGTGATCGTCGCCGTGCACACGATGCCTTGCAAGCGATAAATTTGACCGCCTGCCCAAACTGTGGACAAATGCGCCTTCCTCACGTGGTTTGCCCCAACTGCGGGCATTATAAAAGCCGCGAAGTAATCGTAATTGAAAAAGAAAAGAAATCCTGAGGAAAACACAGACGCGCCGTTACCAACACGGCGCGTTTGTGTTTAAGTCGTTGGTTTACTTTTATTCCGGATTGCCCGGTATGAAACCAGGAGATACTGATTCGCGAAACCGACAACAACAGGAGGATAAAAATATGACATTTGACCCGCACACCACGGCTTTTCTATTCCCGGGGCAGGGTTCCCAGAGCGTTGGTATGGGCCGCGACCTGGTTGCTGCATTTCCGGCTGCGCGCGCAATCTTTGCCGAAGCTGACGAGATTCTCAAGTTTCCTTTTTCGGAAATCATGTGGAATGGTCCGGATACAAGTTTGAACGATACAATTAACACACAGCCGGCCTTATTCATTCATTCAATTGCTGCTATGAGGGTATTTACCGAAATATATCCAAGGGAATTACCCGCTTTCGTGGCCGGGCATTCCCTGGGGCAATTATCTGCAATCACTGCGGCCGGAACCCTTTCTTTCTCCAATGGATTAATGCTGGTGCGAAAGCGAGGCGAATTGATGAAACGGGCTGGAGAATCCAATCCAGGAGGAATGGCTGCCATTATAGGGTTGGATATACCGACGCTGGATAAAATTTGCCATGAGGCAAGTTCCGAGGATGGCATTGTGCAGGTGGCCAACGATAACTCGCCCGGACAGGTGGTGATTTCTGGTCATTCAACGGCGCTGGAACGAGCAATTTCTGGTGCGAAGGCAGCCGGTGCCAGGCGCGCCTTACCGTTGGCGGTCAGTATTGCTGCCCATTCTCCTTTGATGGCTTCGATCCAGAAGGAATGGGACGAGGCCGTCGCTTCTGCCGAGTTTGAAGATGCACGTATCCCGGTGGTTGGAAACGTGGTAGCGGCACCTTTGATCAAGGCTGCTTCGCTGCAGGCGGATGTGAGCTCTCAAATGCAATCACGCGTCAGGTGGACAGAATCCATCAAGTGGATTGCAGGCCAGGGAGTCACAACGTTGTTCGAACTTGGTCCCGGGACCGTACTGGGAGGTCTTGCAAAGCGCATCACCGATGGTGTTAATTCACTACCATTGGGTAATCCGGTTGACTTCACAGCCATCTCTTCGTAAGCCGCTCATTTTTTTTGTTGTTGGTGGCTTATCAAGAGCGGTAATGTTTCAGTAGAGAAAAGTGACATTCGACGTGACTTTTACGGGTTATTGGCATAGTATAATGGGGATATGATAGATTTGCCTGACAGCTCGTTGTCAGCGCCCTTTGGCGGTGGTCGTACTGTACCTGGTCAGCGTAAAAGCTGACCAGTTTTGTTTAATCAATGCGAAAATAATCTCTCGTCACGGGAGATTATCCAAAAGGAGTGAGGATGAGACTCAGTAAGCTTGCATCGGAAATCGCCGAATCGCCGACCCTGGCATTGAACGAAGAAGCGCGTTTACTCCGTGAGCGTGGAGAACCCGTCATCCATCTTGGTATTGGGGAGCCAAAAAACAGAACTCCGATAGCTGCAATCCTGGCATCGGCCGCGAAACTGACGAGTGGAGAGGTTAAATACACTCCTGCTGACGGCGTGTTATCATTAAAAAAGGCTGTCATCCGCTATACGGAAGAAAATTACAACCGGCTGGTTTCACCCGAGAATGTCATCATTTCAAATGGGGCAAAGCAATCGCTTTTCAATATTTTTTACTCAATCCTTAACCCGCAGGATGAGGTAATTGTTCTGGCCCCGTTCTGGGTTTCCTACCCTGAGATCATCAAAATGTGTTATGGGGTGCCGGTTATCGTAACTCCCGAAGATGGTACCTTTATCCCGACTTTTGATGAGATAGCGCGAGCTGTGACCGGTTATACCCGGGCAATCATTGTAAACAGTCCCAACAATCCGTCCGGAGCTGTTTACCCGCCCGAATTAATTGGGAAATTGGTGGAATTTTGCGAGCGAAAAGGTATCTACATAATTTGTGATGATATTTATCATAAATTGGTTTTTGATCGGGTTGTTGCTCATCCCGCCTATGAATTCACAAAAAATGACGTTGAGAATTCACATATTATCGTCGTAAACGGGGTGGCAAAAATATATGGAATGACCGGGTTCCGTGTTGGTTGGGTGGTGGCTCCCAAACCATTAATTCGTGTCATGACAAATGTAACCGCGCAAACAACGTCCGGGGTTTCTCCTGTCAGCCAGGCCGCTGCTGAAGGCGCGTTGAATGGTTTGCAGGCGGTGGTGGAAGCTATTCGCCTTCAAATAGAGAATAACAGGGCAGTTTTACTCCAGGAGATGAAGACATTTAGCGGGGCTCGTTTGATCACACCCATGGGCACTTTTTACGCTTTGCCGGACCTGCGCGCATTCAATGGAAACTCGGTGGAGTTGTCGAAGTTTTTACTCAAGCGGGCTTTGGTCGTGACAGTGCCCGGAAAGGAATTTGGTATGGAAGGACATATTCGTCTCTCCATCTCCGGAACAGTCAAGGATGTGACCGAGGGGATAGCACGAATCAAGTGGGCTCTTGATCCTTCATCCCCAAATGAGATTTATATTGGCGATAGAAAGATGATTCGAGACTGGCTATAGGAGCGCAGAATGAACAACATACTCAACATTAAAACACCAGCCGATGGTACTGCCCAGGCTCGTAAAGCTGAATATAACCTATCCAATCATGGAATTGCCAACCTCAGGCTGGCTTATTGGAACCTGCCCAGCGAAGCCCTGTTCGAAGAAGCCATCTTCAGGGGTGAGGGCGTGACTTCAATCGGCGGTCCGTTTGTGGCAAATACAGGAAAACACACTGCCAGATCCGCCAACGACAAGTTTGTTGTACGTGAAACTGATTCGGAGGGAAATATCTGGTGGGGAGTTTATAACCGCCCATTCGAAACGGGAAAATTCGATGCGCTTTATGAGCGTATGCTGGGTTTCCTGCAAGGGCGGGATGTATTTGTCCAGGATGTTTATGGTGGAATCGATGAGAATTATCGCTTGCCCGTTCGAATTGTTACCGAGTTGGCCTGGCACAGCATGTTCGCAAGAAATATGTTTATTGTTCCAGAATCGCTGGATGAATATAAACGATTTGTCCCAGAATTCACAATCCTGGCAATGCCATCCTTCAAAGGGATGCCAGCAGTTGACAATACTGCCAGCGATACATTTATCTGCCTATCCTTCCAGAAGAAACTGGCAATTATCGGAAATACAGCCTATGCAGGCGAGATCAAGAAAACCGTGTTTACCATCTTGAATTATCTTTTGCCGCTGCAAGGCGTTCTCCCCATGCACTGTTCTGCAAATGTGAATCCCGAAAATTCCAATGATGTGGCCTTATTTTTTGGGCTTTCCGGTACCGGGAAAACAACTTTGTCAGCAGACCCAACCCGGCGGCTGATTGGGGACGATGAGCACGGCTGGAGTGATGAAGGTGTGTTTAATTTCGAGGCCGGTTGTTACGCAAAGGTTATTGGATTGTCCGAATCGGCCGAACCGGAAATCTACAGAACAACAAAACGCTTTGGAACAATCCTGGAAAATGTTCCTGTTGACCCAGTTTCAAGGTATATCGACCTTGATGATGATTCGCTTACTGAAAATACGCGCGCATCTTACCCGCTTGAATTTATTGAGAATGCTGTCCCGGAGAAAATGGCTGGGCATCCAAAAAATGTAATTTTATTAACTTGCGATGCCAACGGAGTGATGCCTCCGATAGCGCGTTTGACTTCAGACCAGGCACTTTATCAATTCATTTCGGGCTACACTTCCAAAATTGCGGGCACTGAAGTCGGTCTTGGGTCTGAACCTGAAATTACATTCTCCGCCTGTTTTGGCGGCCCTTTCATGGTCCATCATCCCTATAAATATGCTGAATTACTCAAGGGTAAAATCGAAAGATATGGGGTGACGTGCTGGTTGGTGAATACAGGCTGGGTTGGTGGGCCATACGGGGTGGGTAAGCGCATCAGCATCCGGCACACCCGCAACCTGTTGAATGCTGCATTGACAGGGAAATTGGCGGATGTTGAATACTACCAGGACCCGGTTTTTGGTTTTGAGGTCCCAAAAACCTGTCCGGACGTTCCTGCTGCCATCCTTGAACCCTGGTCATCCTGGCCGAGCAGGGAAGAGTATGACAGACGATACAAGGATCTGGCGATGAGATATATTCAAAATTTCGGCAAATTTACTGATGGTACTCACCAGGAAGTGATTGACGCGGGACCAAGGCTGTAAGTCAGGAAAAATTCAAAAATCAGCCAGGCGACCGAAGATTCAGGAAATGGTTCTTGCGAGTGGTATTTCAACCTTTCGCCGGAACCATTTCAATTTAGGAAGAATTCTGTAAAGAGAGGCTTTTCATCGAATATTCATCTTAGCAGGATATATTGGAATGAAAAACTGGAGGAATGTTCATGTTTCGAAAGAATAAGTTGTCCGGGGTATTGCTGTCCTTATTGGTATTTGTTGGTATTTATTTGCTGGCAGGGTGTGGGGGACAGGCGTCTACGCCAGTTGCGCTGCCTGCTCACACGCCTTCTGCAACCGTGAGTTTTTCAAAAGATGTCATGCCGATTTTCCAGGATAACTGTGTAAATTGTCATGGCGGAGAGAAAACTTCCAAGGGCCTGGACTTAAAAACATTCGCAAGCCTTATGGCTGGTTCACAAAATGGAGCTGTAATTGTTCCAGGGGATTCATCCAACAGTAAACTCATTGTATCCGTGCAATCGGGAAAGATGCCAAAACGCGGACCCGCTTTAAAGGCAGAACAAATCCAACTCATGATGGATTGGGTGAATGCCGGCGCAAAGAATAATTAATTATTTTGGTTGAATTGCCGGAAAAAAACAATAAAACCTCCGTTTTAATTGACGGAGGTTTTATTGTTTTGGCTCAACCGTTTTTGGTGTGAGAACTAACCAAAACTGACAAGAACATGCAAGCGAAAGGAATTGAAGTTTCGATAGCCATAACCACGGCGGTTGAGCATCTTGATTTTCAAATTTACACCTTCTGCGAAGCCATTGTTATATCGTCCAGTAAAGTAATTGAGGATCTGTGTCCACCAGTTATGCAACGTTTTCGCAAAAGCCTGCAAAGCTCTGAACTTACAAGCTTCCACTTGGGCTACCCACACAAGTAAAAGCTTCTCAGCACTTTCAAAATCCAGTTTTTGGTTGAACAAATCTCGAAAGGTCTCTTTGAATTCATAGCAAGTCGCGAGTTCCTTCGAAACGGCAAAGACTTCTGCCAACTTTTGTTTGTCTTCCGCCTTCAGGTTTTCCTTATTTTTGACCAACGGCCAACGACAGCCTTTCAGAATGTTCTTTGTGTTTTCGTCAGCATCCCTCTGAATGCTACGCCGCGCCTTGGTCAAAGCGTCATTCAGGTTTTTCATCACGTGAAAGCGGTCTACTGTACAACGCGCATTCGAGAGTTTTGCCGCAGCAACATTCTGGTAGGCATCCCACATATCCGAGCAAGCTACCTCGATACCTGCGCACCAGTCTTTACCACGCTCATCCAACCATTTTTCAAGCGTTTCTTTCTCTCGATTGGGCAAAACATCCAAGACAAGCCCTAATTCTGGCGCAGAGATCACCAAAACATATTGACCATGACCGCGATGCAGACTGATTTCATCAAAACAGATCACTTTGACTTGCGGGTACCCCCGTGCCGCAATCGTTTTTTTGCCTTTTGCTCGAAGATGGCTTGGACCGCTTCTTCACTCAAGCCTTCTTCTTCGGCAATTTGACTGACCGGTTCTTTTCGGGCACGTTGGTAAATGTATTGCTCGTAGCGCAGGGTATAGCTCACTTCAAATCTTTTCCAAGCTACCCGCTCCACAAATGTTTTGTCGCATCTTTCACAATGAAAACGACGTGCTTGATAGCTCAAATAGCAACGCCGTTCCCCATAGGCTAAATCACGAATAAGCTGTTCTTCACATAGCCCGTGAACCTGTATGCTGATTTGGCGACACGCTGGGCAGATCCCAGCTTCCTCGATGCTTTCCACAAAAAGTTTGATCTGTTCCGCACCATTGATTTCTGTGCCTGTGACACGCAATTTCTCGATGCCTAATAGCTCGGTTAAAAAGTCTTGGTTTCTCATTGGAGGTTCCCTTCACCCCAATGTTAGCACTTTCAACTACTTTTCACAGCTAAAACGGTACAGCCATTGTTTTTTATCAATTATGACGTCTGGTGATCATCACAATTTCTCATAGCGCTCAATCTTCTGAGCGATAATTGCCAGGCTGTCGGCCCAGAATTTCTTTTCGCGGATGTTGATACCAAACTTGTCCGCCAGATCCGCGGCGGAAGCCTCGCCTGTGGAAGCAAGAAGATTTATATAATCAGGCACAAATGCGTCGCCTCGCTGTTGATATATGGCATAAAGACCGGTTGCAAAGAGCAAACCAAATGCGTAGGGATAGTTATAGAAAGAAAGTCCGGAAGAATAGTAATGTGGTTTCCAGGTCCACATATATTTCATCAGGTATTTTTCATCCAGACCATCACCATAGGTTTCTTTTTGAGCCCGTTCCATGATGTCATTTAAATCATCAGCACTTAATTCCGAGCTTGCGCGCCGTTCAAAAACTTCTTTTTCAAACAGGTATCGGGAATAAATATCAACGATTACCTGAGCGTCGCCAACCAGACGGGTTTCAAGGATCGCCAGCTGTTCTGATGGCTCATCGGTATGTTGTAGGATTGCTTCCAAAATGATGGTTTCACACATGATGGAAGCTGTCTCTGCCAGTGTCATGGGTGTATCGAATTGAAGGATCGTCTTACCTGCTTTATAGGCGCATTCATTGTGAAAGGCATGGCCGAGTTCGTGGGCAATTGTGCTGACCTGGTCGAGAGTTCCATCGAAGTTGCAAAGAACGCGACTTTCCTTATTTGCCGGGACTGCCATGCAAAAGGCGCCTCCACGTTTTCCATCCCTTTGCTCAGCATCTATCCAGTTATTGTCAAA
>Ga0172369_10009588_pt1 | contig 10677 bp, 2 predicted proteins | sample LakKiv25m_FD_114539 | JGI IMG/M metagenome (GOLD analysis project Ga0172369, IMG submission 114539) | Freshwater microbial communities from Kabuno Bay, South-Kivu, Congo - kab_022012_11.25m | ecosystem: Environmental > Aquatic > Freshwater > Lake | place: Democratic Republic of the Congo...
GAAAGCCGCGGCACGCTGTACTTCGTCAGCAACCGCAACGCCACCACGCAGATCTTCGCGCAGGAACCCGGCGGCACGCCCCAGTTGCTCTTCGACGAAGGCGCCGACGCCTCTTTTCCCCGCCCCAGCCCCGATGGACGGATGCTGGCCTACATCTCGACCCGCGACGACGCCACCGGCGATGTCTGCCTGCGCGACCTTCCCGCCGGTCCACGCCGCTGCCTGACGGGCGCTGCCACCAGCGAATCCATGGTGTTCTGGTTTCCCGACAGCCAGAGCCTCGGCGTCGTGCTGCGCGATGGCATGCACGGCGATCTGCAGCTCAAGCGCTTTGGCACGGATGGCCGTGATCTCGGGCCGGTCTTGGATGGTCTCGGCGTCTCCTCGCCGGCGCTGCATCCCGACGGCAAGTGGCTCGCCTACGTGCCGGTGTTGCGCGCGTCGCAGGCAGTGGGGGTGACGTTTGCCATGCGGCCGGCGCAGCACTTGCGTCTCGCGCGCATCGGCCAGCCGCCGCACCAGGACATCCGGCTGCCGCTGCCCGGAGTCTCCGGATTTCCTGCGTTTTCACAAGATGGCCGTTGGCTGTACTTTGCCCAGCATCTCTCCGATACGAACTTCGATGGCCGCATCGACGGCCACGATCACAGCGTGCTGTTTCGCATCCGTTTCGACGTGAATGCCGCGCAGCCGCTGCAAGGTGCGCTGCCCGAGCAACTGACAAGTGCGGATTGGGATTGCCAATATCCAGCTCCTACGGTGAAGCGACTGCTGACCACGTGCCACGTCGAAGGCTCCTTGGATCTCTATGCCTTGCCCCTCGATGGCGCGCTCGCGGCGGGTTGGAGCGCAGCGAAATTGCGCGAAGTGCTGGCAGCGAGCCGGGGTCCGTGGCAGCAGTTGCTGGTGCACGCGCACCTTTTGCCCCGCGACAAGACGCCAGCAGAGCGCGCCGAGCGAATGCGCACGATCACACGAATCCATTTGCAGCAAGGGGAATTGGCGTCGGCAGAGTACTACGCCATCCAGGCGGCCGAGGCAGACTCCGCAGCGTCCAGTTGGGGGGCCGCCGTCGCCGAGTTGATTGCGCACCGCCAGGACGAGCGGCAACTGGCAGGCGGCAAGCTCGACGACCGGTTCCTCGCAGCGCAGCGCGACCGTGTGCGACGGCTGGGCAAGCTGGCGCAACAGGCCAACATCCGCGATCTGGCCCGCCTGGCCCAAGTCGAAGTGCTTGATGTGATGGGAGAAGAATCGCGGGCTCTCGATGTCTTGAGCGCCGTGCGCCCAACGAACGTGCGCGATGCCTTCGTGCTGCACCTCTTTGCCGACAAGGGTTTGCCCCTCCTGCGCGTGCTCGGTCGCCAGGCCGACATGCTGGCGCGTCTGGCAGAACTGGTCGAACACCCTTCGCTGGACGACGCGGAGCGGCAGGATTTCGCGGAGCGGTTCGTGCAGGAGCTGGAGCGTGGCGCCGATCTGGCGCAGCGGCAGCGGCGCGTCACGGAGTGGCAGAAGCGTGCGGAACCGGACGGCGATCTGGCCTTTCGGCTGGCGGTCGAGGCAGAGTTGCTGCAGGTGCGGCCGGACAGCCAGGAGACGGTGCGTGCGGCGCTATTCAAGCTCTACAAGATCCACGATCGACCGGAGCGCCGGCGCGCGCTGGTTGCGGCCACAGCCCGGCGCGCCGCGGAGACGGACAACGCGTTCTTGCTCTATCAATTCGCCAACACCTGGGTCAGCGCCGTGCCGCGCGACCATGCGGAACGCGAAGCGGCTGTCGATCTCTACCGTCAGGTCGTGCTGGACAAGGCATGGATCCACAACGCGCAAAGTCAGAGGGCGGATGCGCGCGGCAGCTTCTGGGGTCTGACGCTGCAGACCGATGACCTCGAGGGGCATGCCGGATTCATCGAGGCGCGGCTGCGCGAAGGCGAGAGCGATGTGCTGACGGCGTACCGGCAGCGATATGGGCCGGAGGATCCCGTGCGGCATTTCGCCGAGGCGTGGATGCTGGTGCGCAATCTTGCGAAATTGAACGCGTCCGAGCAACGCGCAGCGTTGGATGCCGCCGATGAACACGCGCTCGCCGCGGCACTGCTGCTGACGCAGAGTCCGGGTTTGTCGCAATTGCGCGGCTTTCTCGGCCACCAGCGCTTTCTGCTGTTTGGCGACAGGGTGGCTGGCGTCGCGGCACTGGATCACGACCAGATGGCCCTGGATCTGGCGCGCGGCAGGCCGCGCTACGAGGCGACAATTCTCAGCAACCTCGCCATGTTGCAGGCGGACCTGGGCAACCATGCGCTGGCACTGGATCTGTTCGATCAGCGGCGCAAGCTGCCCGTGCGCGGCGCCGCCGAGGACATGGCGCTGCGGCTGACGCGGTCCAGCGCGCTGCACCACACAGGTCGCGGCACCGATGCCAGTCGCGAGGCAGAACAAGCGCTGGCCATCTGCGAAAAGACGCCCGAACTTTCTGAGTTCCGCGGTCTGGCCCTCGATCGTGCGGCCCTGTTTGCCTATGTCGGCGGTGATCTCAAGCGCGCGCGGGCCCACTACGCGCAACTGCTTGCGGCGAAACCGCAAAGCGGTCAAGAGCGCGTCGACATGGCAAACCTGTTTCGTTGGACCTTGGTGGCCGCCGCTGCGGCGAGTGCCGACGGTGACCAGACCCAAGCCAAGGTCTTGCTTGTTGACGCGGAAACCAGGCTCGCGGCGCTGGATGCAACCGATCTCGCGGCAGGCGCGCGGCCGACTGCGCACGTGCCGCCGGTGCACAAGGCGGATCTGCTTCTCATCCTGGCTGGTTTGCGCGCCGAGATCGCCAAGGCCCAGAGCGACCTGCCGCAGGCGCGCGCGGCGCTCGAGGCGCGGCTCCGAGGCCTGCAAGAGCTGGTGCCGCAGCGACCCGAGGACGACGGGATCCTCCTGGAACTGGCCGCGACCGAACAGAGACTCGCCGTGCTGGAACGCGATTCCGGCCAGGCCGCGACGGCGCGCGACCACCTGCAAGCCGGGTTGCGTCATGCCGATGCCTACGCCGCCCGCAGCGGCACGATCGCGCCGGATGTGCGCATCGACCTGTTGCGGGCCTATGCCGAGGGCGTGCTGTCTGGCAGACTTCGCGCGGGCAGTGGCGCCCAGGTTTTCGAGGCCAGCCTGCGTCAGGTCTTCGCCTTTCTCTGCGAGAGAGCGAACCCGGCACGCGACCGCGAGCGTTTCCTGTTCAGCCTCTACCTCACCGCCTTCGCTGTCGGGCCAACGGCCCAAGGAGCACCACGATGAACCTGCGCCTTTTTCTCGCCGCCGCCCTGCTCGCCAGCCTGACGGCGTGTGAAACGGCCGGCAAGGTCGAGCCGAAATTCTCCAGCCTCTACGGCGATTACTTCAGCAACTGCAAGCAATGCCACGCTGCCGGCGCCCTGGGCAAGACGAGCGAGACCGAAAAGAGCCTCGACTTCTCCAGTTCCGCCAAGGCCTACGCGACACTCACTGGCGGCAGCGCCACGGGTCTGGTCGGCAACCAGGCGGACTGCAACGGCGTTCCCTTCATCCAGAAGGGCGATCCAGCGCACAGCCTGGTCGTCGCCGCATTGGACGCGGGTGCGCGGCAGGCCTTCGACCTCGCTGGCAACCCGAACTGCGACGCCAGTGCGATCAGCGACATGACGGTCAAGGTCAACAAGACGCCGAGCACCGAGTTCCTCTCGGCCTTGAAGACTTGGATTACCAACGGCGCCCAAAACGATTAGTTGCCAAGCGGGTTTCGTGCAGCGGGCATGGATGAAGCATTCGGCGAGCAGGGCAACTTCAGGGGGACGCATGGCCGCACAAGGCGCAACGACGACGGCAGCGCGCTGGTTGACCACGGCAGCATTGGCCGCAGCGGCAGGCCCGCTCGCCGGTTGCAGCGAATCCGCACCAGTCCAAGCCCATGTCGGCTTCGGTGTCGCACAAGGCGCGATTCAACTTGCTGATACGGGTAACGATTCGACACCAGCGCCAGTTCAATCGCTTCCAGCGATCGTTGATCCGCGCATCCATGCACACCAGCGCATGCGCGACGCCCTGCCCGACCGCAGCGGGCCGACCTACCTGCGCTTCTTGAGCGAGCATGGACTGCGCGATCACCCGGATGCCGAGGACTGCGCGGTCTATGTCCACACCCGCTGGACTCAAGGCGAATTGGCGGCGCTGCGCGAGCGCGGCATCGGCGTCCATCCCGACGTCTTCGTGCCGGCCGTGCCCGGCAGACACCCGTTCGCCTTTCACCTGGCGCGAGTCCCCTATTCACAACTAAGCGCTTTGGCGCACGATCCGAACGTCGTGCGCATCGCAACGACCGAGATGCTCGCGCGCCCCCAGAACGACGTCGGCAGGGCCGCCATCAAGGCCGATCTCGTTCAGGCTGGCAGCGGCGTCGCCAAGCGCACTGGCCAAGGCGTCAAGATCTGCATCGCCGATTCGAGCCTCGACGTGTCACACCCCGATGTGCCCATGCCGAGCGAAGTGTACGACGTCACCTCTGGCGACGCGGTCGGCATGTGGAGTTCCAATGTCGTCGGCACGGTTTCCGCTCACGGCACCCACGTCGTCGGCAGCGCGGTGGGCGGCGGTGGCGCATCTGGCGGCAAGTACCGGGGCATGGCACCCGGGGCAAGTTACGCATTCTACAAGGTTGGCGACAACATCACGGGAGACAGCACGGCAACCGAGGAACTGAAAGCCATCGCACGCGCGGGGATCTACGGGTGTGACATATTTTCACTTAGTTATGGCTCTCTTGGCGCCGAAGTCGATGGCTCTGGCCCGGTCGAACAGGCCATCGATGCGCATGTCGCGAACGGCATGACCTTCTTCGTGGCGGCCGGCAACGATGGCGACACGGGACAGCACACCAGCGTCGCCCTGCAAGCGGATACGAGTGCCAAGGTGCTCGTGACCGTCGACAACACGAAAGGATCCGCGGCACAGACCGCGACGTTCAGCGTCGACGCCGCCTGGCGCGACGTGACACCGGGGGATGGCAACATCAGCCTGAGCGCCACGGGCCTGAACGCCGGAGCGGGCGAAACCTTCACGAGCACCGATAGTTGGACGACGCCGCGCGACACCGAACGGGTCGAGTACGAGTTGAAGGCCGTTGTCGCCGCCGGTACCAAGAAGACCTACACCCTGACCGTCACCAACGCCTTCGCCGGCAACGCAGTGACGGTGCACCTCTACCTCGTGGCGGCGCCGGAGACGGCGATGTTCGATGCACCTGAGCCGGCATTTACCGTCAACTCGCCCGCGCTTGCAGATGGCGCCCTCGCCATCGGCGCTTGGGTGCACCGCAAGAACTGGACGGATTGGAAGAACAAGGATTGGCAGAGCGACCTCACGCAAGGGGAGGCGGCGCCCTTTTCCAGTCGCGGTCCCCGTATCGACGGCGTGCAGAAGCCCGAGCTGGCGGCGCCCGGGGCGCTGACGGTTTCCGCGCGCGACAGCCACGTGACGGTCGACGACGCCAAGATCATCGACGACGATGGCTTGAATCAGAATGGCAGTGGTCCTGCGCACTACATGGTGATGGAGGGCACCAGCATGGCCTGCCCGGCGGCGGCTGGCGCGGCGGCGTTGCTGCTGGAAGGGGCGCCGGGCCTCAAGCCGGCCTTCGTGCGCAAGTGGCTGACGCAATCGGCCTCCAGCGCCGGCTGGCCCGACTATGCGTCGGGGTATGGCCTCATCGACATCAAGGCAGCCATCCTGGCGACGGAGAACACGTGCGGCGACGGCTGGCACAGCGGCTTCGAGCAGTGCGACGACGGCAACACGAGTGGCGGCGACTGCTGCAGCGCATTGTGCAAAAAGGCTGCCGATGGGCTGACTTGCAGCACCGGGTCCATGTGCGTCAGCAACGAGAAGTGCTTGAGTGGCAAGTGCCAGGGCGGCGTGCTCCTGTCCTGCAACGACAACCAACCTTGCACGGATGATGCCTGCGATCCGATCTCCGGCTGCAGTCACACCGAAAACGTTGCTGCCTGCGACGACGGCGAAGTCTGCACGGAAAATGACAAGTGCATCGGCAAGGTGTGCGTCGGCGGCGACGAGCCGATCTGCAACGACACCAATGTCTGCACCGACGATAGCTGCGTGCCTGGCGCTGGCTGTACTTATACGGCTAATTCAAATACTTGCAGCGATGGCGACGCTTGCACGACGGCCGACGCGTGTGTGGCGAAAGGCTGCGTCGGCGGACCGGCCCCCGACTGCGACGACGGCAACGTGTGCTCGACAGACAGCTGCAACAAGACTTCGGGTTGCGTGAATGTCGCCAACACGGTGGCGTGTGATGACGGAAATGCTTGCACTTCTGGTGATGTATGCAAGGAGAAGAACTGTGCTGGCGCAACGACGGTGAACTGCGACGATGGCAACGTCTGCACGGCCGACGACTGCTCCGGTGGCACCGGCTGTCTGCACGTCGCCAACACCACCGCCTGCGATGACGGGGACTTGTGCACCGCGGGCGACGCCTGCTCCGCCACCTTGTGTGTCGGCGGCCCGGATATCGCTTGCGGCGACGACAACTTGTGCACCGACGACGGCTGCAGCCCCAGCTCGGGGTGCACGCACGTCGCCAACGCGGTGCCTTGCGACGACGGCAATATCTGCACGATCGCCGACGGTTGCAGCGGCAAGGCATGCGTCGGCACCGGCAACTTGGACTGCAACGACAGCAACCCATGCACCGACGACGGGTGCGCCACACCGGGCGGCTGCGTGCACGGGTCCAACGACCTGCCGTGCAGCGACGGCAGCGCCTGCACCGTGAATGACGCCTGCGCTGCCGCCAAGTGCGTCAGTGGCGCCGGCCTCGACTGCGGGGACAATAACCCTTGTACCTACGATAGTTGTGATGCAGCGACCGGATGCAAACACACGTCGAACCTCGCACCTTGCGACGACGGATTGGTGTGCACGACCGGCGATCATTGCGACGGCGGTTCTTGCGTCAGCAGCCCGTTGTCGTGCGACGACAAGAACCCGTGCACGGACGAAAGCTGCGATCCGGTCACGGGATGCAAGCACACGGCCAACAGCGCTGCGTGCGATGACGGCAACGCGTGCACGACCGGCGACTTGTGCTACTGGAAGGCGTGCGTCAGCGGAACCGCGCTGTTCTGCGGCGACGCCAACTTGTGCACCAACGACAGCTGCGACCCCGTCACCGGGTGCAAGAACATCGCAAATACATTGGCATGCAATGATGGCGACACCTGCACCCTCGGCGATATCTGTGCCGGCAAGGCCTGCGTCAGCAGCGGTCCCCGCAACTGCGACGACGCCAACCCCTGCACGACAGACGGTTGCGACAAAGTGAGTGGTTGCACGCATGTGGCCAATGCCGGGCCGTGCAATGACGGCAACGCTTGCACGACGGACGACACCTGCGGTGCCAAGAAGTGCGTCGGCACGGTGATCGTCGTGTGCAACGACGGCGACCCCTGCACGAACGATTCCTGCGACGCGGCAACTGGTTGCAAGACGACTGGCAACTCGGCGCTGTGCGACGACGGCGATGCGTGCACGTTTGCCGACATGTGCGCCAACAAAGCGTGCGTGGGGGGCACGAAGCTCAACTGCGATGATGGAAACCCTTGCACAATCGATAGTTGTGACAAGGCGACGGGGTGTACCGCCAAGGCCAACAGCGTCGCTTGCAACGACGGCGATCCGTGCACGTCGAGTGACGTGTGCAAGGACGGCAAGTGCCAAGGCAAAGACGCCTGCGACGACGGCAACAGTTGCACCACGGATGTCTGCACTTCGAGCATGACCTGCCAACACAATGTCAATACCGAGCCTTGCGACGACGGCGATGCCTGCACGGGGTCCGGCGTGTGCGCAGCGGGCTCCTGCAAGGCCGGAGCGGCGATCGACTGCGGCGACAGCAACTTGTGCACCGATGACGCTTGCGAACCGCAAAAGGGCTGCACGCACGCCAACAACAGCGCACCTTGCGAAGACGGCGACGCTTGCACGGCGAACGACAAGTGTGTCGACGGCACTTGCACGGCCGGCGCGGTCGGGGGGTGTGCGGACGCCGGATCAACAGACGCAGGAAGTGTTGATGCGGGCGTTGATGCGCAAATTATTGACATACAAGCGGATGTTTCACCAGATTCGGCTGCCGACGCAGCGGCTGATGCTGCCCCCGATGCCGCGCAGGACACGTTCGCCGATGTCTCGGCCGATGCGATGCCGCCAGACGCCATGGACGCCAAGGCCGATTCGGGCGCGGCGGACGTGCCGGCCGATGCCGTGCAGCTGGATGCGCAAAAGGCCGACGCGGCGCTGGCGGATCTTGCGCAGCTTGATGTACTTAAACAGGATAGTTCAGACACGGCCACAGCGCCCGATGTGCCGCCGGCCCAGCCCGACGCCGCCGACGTGCAAGCCACGACGCCCGACGTGACTGCGGCGCCTGTAGCGGGAACCCACAAGGCAGCGGCGAGCGGTTGCTCGGCGCGCGGCGGTGCGACGCCGCAATCCGCGCTGGCCGCTTGGCTGTTTGTGGTTGCAGCGGGCTGTGTTGTGGCCAAGCGGCGGCGAGACTTCGACGCCTAGGGACAGCCGCCGTAGACGTTGCCGAGCATCGCGTTGCGGTTGTTCACGTAGGCCTTCAACCCCGAAAAGTCGTTGTTGATCTGGCTCTGCGTCGCGATGCCCTTTGGATCATAGTACAAATCCGTCTTGAGCAACTGCTTGTAGCCGTCGATGACCGGCAGCAGCGTCGCCGGACTGAATGCGCCGCAGTGCAGATCCTGGTACAGCGTGTCCAGCTTGGCCTTCAGGTACGGCGTCTTCACGGCGCGCTTGTAGAACGGGTCGGTATAGCCAGGGCACCACGCCGTCGGCGCGCCCCACGGCGCCCACAGGTCGTACCACGCGCCCCAGTTGCCGAACGTCAGGTCGCAACCGCCCAGAATGAAGTACATCCGCGAATTCGAGGTATTGCCGTAGATCTCATAGTTGTTGCCAGACGAATTGATACCGTCGATGTTGGAGAGCAGCGCATCCATGGCATAGAACACGAGGAAGCTGTCGAGATCGACGAGACCGGCGACCTTGTCGACCCACGCGGCGGAGGATGCGTTGGCAATGGCGTCCGCCAAGGCGACGAGTTCGCTCATCGTCCCCGCGTCGGAGCTGTAGCCGGCCTTGACACCAAAGCAGTTGCCGTCCGGGCAGTTCAGGCCGATGCATCCGACGTCGGCTTTGTAGTTGACGCCGGTCTTGTTGCCGAACCAGGTCTTGAACATGTCTTCGTTGGCCTGCTCGATGATCTGATAGAGACCGTACGCTTCTCCGTTGACTTTGAGGCGCGCCCAGCTCGTGCGGGGCGCCACGCCGCCGGCGGCGCGCGCGATGGCATAGGTGAGCGATTCACGGATGAAGGTCGCATCCTGGCCAGACGCCTTGAATCGGGCATCTTTTAGTGATTCCGGGCCCTTTTGCGTGCCCACGAACTGATCGAATTTGACGCGGATGTTCGGCTTGCCCGGGTTGTTGAGCATGCTGCCATAGCCGAATTTGCGGATGCCGACATTGCCGTACGTGGTGCCATCGATCGTCGCCTCTGCATGATAGAACTTATTGGAAGCAGACGCATTTGCCACACCTTCAAGGTACGCTGCCCAGTCCGCCGCCGTCAGCGTGAGCTCGACCGTGTGGTAGCCGACCGGGTCAAAAAAGGCCGTGGCCGGGCCGAATTTGGCCGGTACCGTGACGGGCCACGCATCGTGGATGCCGCCGCCGCAGACCCCGCTGGGGAAGGTGCAGCTGCCCGCCTTGCATGCGCCTTCTACCGTGCAAACGGCTTTGTTCGTGCAAGGTTGGCCATCCATCGCCGCCGCGTCATAGGTGCACTGTCCGTCCTTGCAGAGGTTCGCCGTGCAACTGTTGCCGTCGCCGCAGTCCTTGGGCGTCCCGGCCTTGCAGACACCGGCCTCGCAGCCATCGGGAGACGTGCACGCGTCGCCGTCCTCGCAGGGACCGGCAACCGGTACGTGGGTGCACCCCGTCTTGGCGTCGCAGCCGTCCGTCGTGCACGCATTGGCGTCGCCACAGACGACGGTCTCCCCGGCGTGGCAACTGCCGCCCGCGCACTGGTCGCCGGCGGTGCAAACGCTGCCATCGGCGTCGCAGGGCGCCGTGTTGGCCGCGTGCTGGCAGCCGGACTGCGGTGCGCAACTGTCGTCCGTGCAAGGATTGCCGTCGTCGCACGACACTGCCGCACTGCCCACGCACGCGCCGGCCTTGCAGACATCGCCGGTCGTACAGGCGTTGGCATCGGAACAAGGTTGGCCTTGCCCGGCGGGCGCCGCGCTGCACAAGCCGGTGGCCGGGCTGCACACGCTCTTGGAACACAACGTGTCCGTCGCCGTCGAGCACAGCACCGGGCTGTTGGGCACCAACTGGCAATGTGGCGATCCACCTGACATCACGCAGGCAAATTGGCCGAGACACAAGTTGCCGCCATTCTTGCCGGCGCAATCGGCGTTGCTCTGGCATTCGCATGTAAAGGCCCCGGACTTGCAGACGCCCGCGGCGCAGGTGTCGCCCGTGGTGCAGGGGTTGCCGTCGTTGCACGCAATGTTCACGGGGGTTGCTGCGCACACGCCGCTCTTC
>Ga0172369_10009592_pt1 | contig 10675 bp, 13 predicted proteins | sample LakKiv25m_FD_114539 | JGI IMG/M metagenome (GOLD analysis project Ga0172369, IMG submission 114539) | Freshwater microbial communities from Kabuno Bay, South-Kivu, Congo - kab_022012_11.25m | ecosystem: Environmental > Aquatic > Freshwater > Lake | place: Democratic Republic of the Congo...
GAGCCCTCGAAACCGACGGACTTTATCATATCCCCCCCGCCCAGGAACGGGGGCAGCGCCTCCTGCAGCTGCCTGCGCATGTAAAGCACCCCTATGCCCGTGGGGCCCAGCATTTTGTGCCCTGAAAAAGCCAGGAAGTCGCATCCGATTTCCTTCACGTCCACTTTCATGTGCGGAACCGACTGCGCGGCATCCACGCAAACGAGTGCGCCTGCTTTCTTGGCTTTTTTCGCAAGTTCCTTTGCATTGTTTATGGTGCCAAGCACGTTGGATACGTGCGTGAATGAGAAAATTGCGGGCGAAGAAGACAGTTTTTCATCGATATCGCTGCTGCAAAGCGTCCCGTTGCTCCGGACTGCTGCATATTCCACCCTCATCCGGTTCCTCTGCGCGGCAAGCTGCCATGGAACGATGTTGCTGTGGTGCTCCATCTGCGTGAGCAGTATCCTGCTTCCCGGCGCCTTTTCCTGCAGCGCAGCAGAGGCAACCAGGTTGAGCGACTCGGTGGCGTTTTTCGTGAATATTATTTCATCTGCCCCTGCTCCAATGAACTTGGCGACCTTTTTCCTGCTCTGCTCGTATGTTTCAGTGGCTTCCGCGGCAATCTGGTATGCCCCCCTGTTCACGTTAGCATTCGAAGTGGCATAATAGTCGTCCATTGCAGCCAGGACCTGCCAGGGCTTCTGCGTGGTTGCCGCATTGTCCAGGTACGCAAGCAGCCTGTTTTTGAATCTGCGCGAAAGTATGCGGAAATCCTGGCGTATTTTTTCGGTGCCCAGCATGTCATTCACCCGGGAATACTCCCAGCGCACATTTTTCAATCTCGCTTCCAGCCGCCTTTGCCAGGCGACGGTCCATTCCGCTTGCTGCAAGCAGGCCCTGCAAAAAGCCCATCAGCACCATCCGCTGCCCCTCGTTTCTTGCAATGCCCCGCGACGACAGGTAAAACAACTCCTCCTCTGAGATAGGCGTCATGGACGAGCCGTGGCCAGCGGCAACATCTGCGTTCCTGACAAAAAGCTGGGGGACCACATGGGAAACCGATTTTTCGGACATCAGCAGGCTCCTTGACAGCAGGTGCGTGTCCGAGCGCGGCGCCTCGCGTTCTATGGCCACTTTTGCATCAACATCCACTCTCGAGTTTCCTGCCGTTCCGAAATTGAATACCGACCTTGAATAGGTGTCAGGAGCGGCATGCACATGGCTGGACTCCAGCAGCAGTTTCTGGCTTCCATTTGCCAGGCTGGCCTCGTAGTGCTCGCACACGCTGCCACAGGTTCCCTGCAGGAAAACCAGCTGGTCCGATTGCGCGTTCCCGCCCAAATTTGAGCGCAGGAATTTCGTCTTGGAATCCTCTGACGCGCTAAGATGCATCCCGAAAGAGCCCTGGGCAGCCTTGCTGTTCTTCTGCAGCAGGCAGCACTGCACCTTCGCCTCCCTGCCAACTTCAATGTGCGCCCCTGAGGTGTGGCTGGAAGCATAAGCAGTGCTTTTCAGCAGCATAGCGCTGCTGTTTTTATTGAAAAGGAAAAAGTCCATTGAATAGCCCGCAGGCTTTCCCGATTCTTCCAGCTGCACCCAAGCTTCCTCCCCTTCGCCAGCCTCAATCACATTTCCAGAAGTGAAAAGCGCCAGCGACAGCAAATAGCTTTCGGGCTCTAAGCCGCTGAGTTTGGCGCCGAGCTTCTTCGCAAAATCGGCATCCGCAAGCGCCTCCTTCACGCTGGAAATTCCAACCCCGCCGCTTTTCTTGGAGGCGATTTTCGCTTTCCCGCCGGAAATCGCAAAGTCCTCGACCTCTTTCTTCCCCCTGCGGGCAAGTTCATTTGCGGCCGAGAGCCTTTTTTGCAGCAGGAAACCTGGCTCGGAAAGCGCTTCCGATATTTCAGCCGCCTTTTTGGGGATGCCGACAGTTTTCATCCAACCGACCCTTCCATCTCCATCTCAATCAGGCGGTTCATCTCCACCGCATACTCCAGGGGAAGCTCCTTCACAATCGGCTCTATGAACCCCCGCACCACGAGCGCGAGCGCCTCTTCGGCATCTATCCCCCGGCTCATCAAATAGAAAAGCTGCTCCTCGGAAACCCTGCCAACCGATGCCTCGTGCCCGATGATGGCATCCTTGGAGCGTATGTCCATCACAGGTATTGTTTCGGCCTTGGACTGCGAATCCGCGATTATGCTGTCGCAGCGCACATTGGATTTCACTCCGGTGCAGCCTGCGCCCACGGTGAGCATGCCGCGGTAGCGCACCACCCCTCCCTGCTTGCAGATGCTCTTTGAAACTATTTTGGAAGAGGTATCCGAAGCCATGTGGAAAACTTTGGCGCCCGTGTCCTTCACCTGCCCCTCCCCTGCAAGCGCAATGTTCAAATGCTCCGCCCGCGCCCCCCTGCCGGCCAGTATGCTGCAAGGGTAGAGCATGGTGACTCCCGAGCCAAGCGTGCCGCCCACCCATTCCATGACGGCATCCTCCTGCACAATCGCCCTCTTGGTGTTCAGGTTGTAGACGTTCCTGCTCCAGTTCTGTATTGACGTATATCGCACGCGCGAGCTTTTGCCGGCGAATATTTCCACCACTGCCGCGTGCATGGAGTCCTTGGTATAATGCGGCGCGGAGCAGCCCTCAATGTACTGCACCTGCGCGCCCTCCTCGGCGATTATCAGCGTGTGCTCGAACTGCCCAAAGCCGGGGTAGTTCATCATGAAGTAAATCTGCAGAGGCATAGGCACCTTCACGCCCTTGGGCACGTATACAAAGCTCCCCCCTGACCAGAACGCCCCGTGCAGCGCGGCGAATTTGTTGTCAGCGGCAGGCACGCACCGGTTCATGAAATATTTTTTCACAAGCTCGGGGTATTCCTTCACCGCGCTGTCCATGTCGGTGTAAATTACCCCTAGCTGGGAAATATTCTGCCGCAGGCTTTTGTAGAGCACCTCGGAATCGTACTGCGCGCCCACGCCCGCGAGGAATTTCCTCTCAGCCTCGGGGATTCCAAGCTTGTCAAAGGTGCTCTTTATCTCCTGGGGGACCTCCTCCCAGGTGTTAGGGTTGCTGCCTTTGCCTTTGGGGCGCACAAAGCCGGTTATTGCCGCAAAATCCAATTTGGACAGGTCAGGCCCCCAGGTTGGCAATGGCTTGCCTTCGAAAATCCTGAATGATTTCAGCCGATGCTGCCTCATCCAATCCGGCTCGCCTTTCACTTCGGATATTTCCTTGACAAGGTCCAGCGTAAGGCCTGCAGTGTGCGTCCTGTAGCCCACATTGAGCAGCTCGTCGCCCACTGGCTCCGGGGTAATAGCTGCATCCCTGCCGTAAAGTTTTAGCGCTTCCTTGTCCATGCCTTGCACCGCTTTTCAGACCGAGCTGTTTATCCACTCATAACCCTTTTCCTCGAGTTTTCTGGCAAGCTCGCCGCTGCCCGAGGCGATTATCCTGCCCTCGCGCATCACGTGCACCGCATCGGGCTTGAGGTTGCGCAGTATGCGCGCATAATGCGTCACTATGACAAGCGAGCTGTCCTTTTCGCAGATTTTTTCAACCGCTGATGCGATTTTGGAAAGCGCATCCACGTCCAGGCCCGAGTCCAGCTCGTCAAGAAGCGCCAAGCGCGGCTGCAGCACTGCAAGCTGGAGCATTTCGCTGCGTTTCTTCTCCCCGCCGGAAAACCCCTCGTTCACGCCTCGGCTGGCAAAGGATTTTTCCATGCCCAGAAGCTTCATTTTCTCATCCATCATTTTCTCGAACGCGGCAACCGATATTTCCTTGCCCTGCCTTGCAACATGCGCCCTGCGCAGGAAGGAGGACAGGGCGACTCCTGGCACCTCATTCGGGCTTTGGAACGCCAAGAAAAGCCCTGCGCGTGCCCGCTCGTGCGGCTTCATCGCAAGCAGGTCTTTCCCCTCGAATTTTGCAACCCCTTCTGTCCGGTATTTTGGGTGCCCGGCAAGCGCATTTAACAGCGTGGATTTGCCCGAGCCGTTCTGGCCCATTATCACGTGCACTTCCCCCTGCTTTACGCAAAGCGAAACGCCCTTGACTATTTCCTTGCCCTCAGCAAAAACCCTGAGGTTCCTCAATTCCAGCATGTCCATGCAAACACCTTCAGGCGCTGCCCATGCAAATCAAGCACGGGTCATCCTTTCCAAGCCTTGATTTCTTTGCAATCGCCACGATCTTCGCAGTTTCGGCCTGTATCTGCCGCCCGCTTGCATGCCCGGACGCGATTTTCCTGGCGAGCCTGCGGCAGGCTTCAACTGCCCCGGGGCAGAGCTTCTCCCCTCCCCGCTTTCCTGCTATGTACTGTGAAATGGCGGCGGGTGTGGTGCCCAGCGCCTTGGCTATGCTGCTGCGCGGCACCTTTTCCTTTTCCAGCCTGACCGACAGCTCGCGGCAGATTGCCGGCAGTATCTTCCAGTGCACTTCAGAACAGGGCATCATGGCTCCACCTTTTGTTAACAATTGTTAATTCCCATCAAAGGGTATATAAATGCGCATTCCATCGGGCAGGGTTCAGCGCCATTTCTAAACACACGTATTAACTATCTACAACTATGCCTATCCGCAAGCCTGCGGGCAACCGCACAGTGCTGAAAATAATCTGCAACAAGCGCACGCCTAGCCATAAGCATCCAAGCCGTTGGAAAACATCCTGCAACCCAAAGGGCTACTTGAAAATCCTGCCGGTTTCCTCTGCCCAGAAAAGAAGGTCCAAATGCGCCATGGGGATGCCGGTTTCCCTGCAGAATTTCCCCATCTTTTTTTCAATTGCAAGATAGCGTTTTGGCGTCAGGCTTTCCGGAACCTCTGAAATTGCGCCGTGCCGCTTGAGGTTCTTCAGGATGTGCCTGTCCAGTATGGCAACCTCCTTCCCCCTGCCAACATTCCGCAAGTAGTGGCTCGCCTCTTTCCAGCCGATTCCTTTCACAGCCTCAAGGATTGCCTCCCGCGCAGTTCTCTCGTCGGAACAGAATGTGATGGCTTCAAGCGAGGCAAAGCCGTCCTTGCCGAACCTCTCCCGCGCCATCACGAGATACTCCGCCTTCTTGTTATGGAACCTCGTCTTTTTTGAAAGGACAGCGCGGATGTCCGCAACATCCCCCCCAAAAAGCAGCCCGCTACCCTTCAATTCCCTGATTGCCTCGTCGCACGAAAAAGCCTTGCTCTGCGGGGTGAGTATGCAAAAGCAAAGCTCCTCGAACAGCGTGCGGCCGCCTTTTTTCCCGACCGTCTTGAAATGGGCAAGCCGCTCCTCTATTTCCTTCTTTCGTGCGGAATGTTTTGCCTTCAGCTCTGGCGTTGCCTTTTTCATTGCCTTTCCTCCATCTCCCCGTGCCCTGGGCACAGGAGTTTGTATGGGATTTTTTCTATGAGCTGCAGGCTTTCCGCCATTTCCCTTTCACTTCCCCCTAAATCGGTCCTGCCGTACTCTCCCTCCGAAAATTTCGTGTCGCCTGAAAAAAGCACCCCGGTTTTCCTGTCCAAAACACAGATGCTTCCGTCCGTGTGCCCGGGCGTGTGGAAAAATTCAAGCAGATGCGAGCCGAAATTCATAGGGGACATCGGGTTTTTCTTTGCGTTTTTCGGTATGCTGATATAAGGGCCGGCAAACCCGAATTCGGCAGGATGCAGCAGCACCACTTTCCAGCCGCGCCCGACCCCTTGAGTGTGGTCATAATGGCCGTGCGTGAGTATGCAGATGTCCGGCGCATCATCAAGCTCGGGCAGCTTTCCATCCCCGGAGTCCACAAGCAGCCTTTTGCCGCCCTCTTCCACCAAATAGATGGTGCTGCACGTCCTTTCATCAGTTCGCAGCATGAAGGTTTCCGGAGCGATTTTTTCAAACAAGCGGAACACCTATTTCTTTTCCTTGAAGGAAAACCTGCCTGAGGGCAGCGCAAGGAGCACCTCATCCGCCGAGGCCCGCAGGGATTTCGCAATCGCGGTTGCCGCCTGGCCCTTTTCGTAGTTTCCAAGCCCTATGCTGAATTTCGCAGCTGGCGCTTCCGGGTGTATTGACGGAAGGCAGCGCACAATCCCGCCCTTCTCGCCTATGGCAAGGCCCAGCGCGGTTGCGCGGAACCACTCTCGTTCGCCGGTTATGGCAAAGCCTCCCTGCCCGACAAAGCCCCCCTGCGCGGATTTTGACAGCTGGCCTTTCTCCACGGCGTAAACATCGACAGCGGCAGCACCCACTTTCCAGGCAGACGAGTGCGAGGCTGCAAACTGCGCGGCTTCCTTTTTTTCCTGCTCGTCGGCCATCTTGCCTCCCACCAATATGGTGGCCGGCGCGCCTTGTATGTCTGCATGGAAGAACAGGTCGGCATCCGCCATTGTCTTTCCAACCAGCAAATCATTCTGCTTTGCGTCCCGCCCCGCCACGACAAGGCGATTCTTCGACGTGAAAAACCAGCGGTATTTCTCGTACCATTCCTTCTTCCTCTTCATGACGGGGCCGGCTTTTTTCTCATTCGCCGCCATGCTCTGCTGCCTTGCGCCTTCCAGCTCCTTTCTGGTTTCTTCAATCGCCTTTGCAGCGCCTGCCTCCTTGCTGGCAAGCTCCTTGGAGCGGTCAAAATAGTGCTTCGCATTCCCCTGCGCGCCCTTGCGGGAGTCCAGCCCCAGTTTCATGCGTCATATACCCTTCCCAGGCTTTTTATTCCTGCCATCTTCCAGACGCCATAGGCTAGCTTTAAAAACTGTTTTTCCCCATCTTGTTCTTGGTGCGACAATGATGTTTGGGAAACTCAAGGGGATCCTGCTGGTTCTGGTGCTTGTTTCAGGCGTTGCATTTGCCGATTCTCCGACCTCGCAGCTTCTGGTGGCGCTGTCCCAGCTTTGCCTAGGGCTTTCGCAGCTGGTTCCCGTGGCGGCAATGCTGATGGTGCTTCTTGCTGCGGTGATTTACGCGACAGGCCAGATGATGGGCGCAGAAACCCGCGCACGCGCCAACGTATGGGCAACCTCCTGCCTCACAGGAGCGCTTATCGGAATACTCATTTCAGTCATAGCGCCCTCCGTCCTGTCCACAATTGCAGGCGGCACTGCAATAACCTGCAGTTGAGCTGCTGGTGTTTATTTTTAAATTTAGGACGCATTTGCTAGCATATGGAAGCAGCATTAGCCGTAGGGATAAGCATCACAGTCATCATGCTCTCCGCGCTGCTATTCGACAGACTGAAGCTCCCCAACATCCTGGGCGTGCTGGTTGCAGGCATGCTGATGGGCCCCTACAGCCCGCTGGCCTCTGTCAACCTGATGGGGGCCGATTTCGGCAACATAATAATCGCCGAGCCGTCATTGGTAGGCGTTTTCGCCGTGCTGGGCGCCGCGCTCATACTCTTTGGCATCGGCCTTGAGTTCTCGGTGATAAAAATCGCCCAGCTTGGGCCTTTCACGTTCGTCGCGGCAGTGATCAAGATAGGCATCGTCTATTTGGCAGGCTACGCCGCACTCTCCTTGCTCGGCTTCCCTGCACAGTCATCCGCGCTGGTTGCGCTCGCGCTTTCCTTCTCCTCCACCCCGATAATCCTCAAGCTGCTGGAGGCTTCGGGCAAAATACGGCGCGCTGAGATGCCTTTCATAATGTCCATACTGGTGATTGAGGACCTGCTGGCGGTGTTCTTCCTGGGCCTCATTGCAAAGCCCGGCGGGCAGTTCACCGAATATGAGTTCGCCCTTTCGCTTCTGCGCGTGGTCCTCACATTCATCTTTGCTTATGTGGTCCTGTCCAAGCTGATCAACAAGTTCCTGACCCTTGTTTCGTACAGTGACGAGCTGCTGCTGCTTTCCACGGTCAGCCTGGTGCTGGTCATAGGCTACATCTCCGAGGGCATAGGCATGTCGTTCTCGGTCGGCGCATTCCTGGCAGGGAGCACAATCGCCGGCTCGTCCGAGTCCAAGCGCATCGAGGAGAAGATAAAGCCATTCAACTCGCTTTTCTCATCCTTCTTCTTTTTCTCAATAGGCTTGCTGGTCAGCGTCTCTTCCATCCTTTCCAACATGCCCCTGCTGCTGCTCTTCATAGTCATCGGGATCGCCGTCAGGTTTGCTGCCTCGGGCGTGTCCGCCTATTTCATCGGTTTCCCGGGCAGGGGCGCATGCTTTTGCGCAGCGGCCTTCCTTCCAATCTCCGAGCTTTCGCTGCTTCTCATAAGCCAGGGCATGGCCGGGGGGCTGGTGCCTGCAAGCTTCCTGGGCAGCTTCGCATTCGCAATAATAGTCTCCTCTTTCATTTCCGCCTGGCTGGTGCACCGCGAGAATGAGATATACAACTCATTGCAGGCCATCTCGCCGCAGATAATAATCAACAACATGAGGCTGCTGCGCTCCACCGCGCTTGGCATGCGCCGCGCAGTGTCCGAGACGTCAAAATACTACCACGTGGTCGAAAAGCTCCCCTCGATTTCGCATAGGCCAGAGTCGCTCTCCACTAGGGAGCAGATGGTGCTGACCACCAAGAACGCCGCATTGCTGATGGTCTTCTCCAGCGCCTGCTATGTGCCGATATTCCTGATGCAGGTCCCAGACTGGAGTTTCCTCTCGGATTTCTTCGTGTTCATTTTCGCGGCCTTCTTCGTCACATCCGCGCTTTTCATAGTGAATGCCAAATCCTCTGCGGATTCGCTGATGAAAATGATGGTGCGTTCCAGCACAGGTGCAAAGTACGCGCCGGTCGGGCACATATTCATCACCATCTTTTTCCTCGCGCTCTCGGTTTCGTACTTCTGGGCCTACCAGCTGGCGCCGGCCTCGCTTTCGGTCATACTGGTGCTGCCCACCCTGATTTTCTGCCTGCGCAGCATAGCCTCGATAATAAAGTCTATTGCGTCCGACGGGATCAGGCTTTAGGAAAACTCAGTAGCCGTCAATTTTTTCTTTCTTCAGCTTCCCGAACGCCGTATCCATGGCGGAAATGAAAACTGCCAGGAATCCGTCGGTTCCGCTCCACTTGCCAGCGTAAATTTTCGAAAGGAAAGCGTCGACCTGCTTTTCAACCGCCTTGCCGCCAGCGCCTATCGATTCCATCAGGCATTTCTTGACTAGGTTGCGGTCCACCTTGTCCATCAACGGGCGCAAGTACACCGCGGGCGGGCCATTCCTGCCGGTTTCAGGATAATAGGCGCAATCCGTGCAAATCAAAAAATCCATCAAGTCCGGCTTTCCCAGCTTCTGCATTATCCAGGGCGCCATGGCAACGTTAAGGTATTCCCCGTGGATGTCTTCCTCGGTTATCCTCCCAGCCTTCAAAATCTCACGGTAGCCCTTCACGTTCCTGCTCCCGGTATCCATCACTTTTCTCACATCGTTCAGCCTAAGGGGCAGCCCCAGCTCGCTTTGCACGCAAGCTGACGCGAATTCGGAAAGCCGGTAATACGGAGGGGTTGATTCTTTCACCAGCAGGTGGGGGAGCAGGTGCGTTGTTTCGTGCAGCCCGTGGTTCACGCCTATGATCGTGCACGCGGCGGTCGTCCTTCCGAACAGGTATTTCTTATGCACGTCCCTTGCAACTACTATGCTTGGCTTCCCGTTGATGAAATCGCTCTAAGCGACATTGGCCTCATCCGGCGATGCCTGGTCGTTCAGCCCGAATTTCGTGTACCTTGCCGGTGCATATCCTGGTTTCATGTGGAAAAAGTAGCGCTCCCCTAGCCACACCCCTACGCAATAGGCGAGCGTTTTTGCGCTGTTGTCCCAAACCCCGAATTCATTCCTGCCAATCGCAGCACCTATTTCTTCCTGCAAATAGAAGCTGTTGGCGCGCAGCCACATGGAAAATGCCCCAGCCCTCCCTCCGGTTGCGGCGCCCTTGTAGTACTCCTCGACTTCTTCCACAGCCTCGCGCAGCCCGCGGGCAACGTACTCGCGTATGGCATCCATCCTATCCTGCTGCGCAGGCTTGGTTTGGGCTGGCTCAGACAGCAGATTCCTGATTGCGAACGGGCTCAACGCAGCAACAGCCAGGAACTTTCTCCTGCCCATGCGGGCGGTTTCTGCGTTTTCGCCCAGGGCTTCCGCTGGCTTGTTTGCATCGCATTTCCTGTGCCTGAACTGGCAGATGCCCATATCCCAAACAGTGTTCTTATGTGTTTATATGTGTTATGTCCTGGCAAAAAAGAACGGAAAACAGGCGAAAGAGAAAAAGAAGAAAGAAAAAAAGGAAACTAAGCGCCCTTGCCCGCCGGCTGCTGGCCGATGGTTATCCTGGGGGGCACAATCGGGGGCGAGAGGTTGATTGCGCGCACCACCAGCGTGCCGTTGGTTCCGCAGGCGTAGTTGATGGCGTTAAGCACCACTTCTGCAAAGAGGTCCGGGAGCTTCTTGTCCTTGCTCCATCTGTCGCCAATCTCCTTGGCGAGCTTGGCGTCCTCTTTTGCAGTCAGGGTCCCATTCATCTTGAGCTCCCCCACGCCTTCCAAATAGGATGCAACGTATGAGAAAGTTATCAGGACATCCGAGCCCTTGACAGAAACGTTGTCAACCCCGATGTTGATGTTCAGGCCCGCGACCTCGTTGTCCGAATCGCGGTGCGCCTCGGTCTTGGTTATCTTGATGTTGGTTATCATTGTACCATCTCCTCTTGATGTCTCTGGAACGAAAAGGTTAAAATCCATCCTCAGAATCAGAGCCTTATTTCCTGCCCTGGCCTAAGCGAGACCCCTTTGGTCAAGCC
>Ga0172369_10009593_pt1 | contig 10675 bp, 7 predicted proteins | sample LakKiv25m_FD_114539 | JGI IMG/M metagenome (GOLD analysis project Ga0172369, IMG submission 114539) | Freshwater microbial communities from Kabuno Bay, South-Kivu, Congo - kab_022012_11.25m | ecosystem: Environmental > Aquatic > Freshwater > Lake | place: Democratic Republic of the Congo...
CCACCGATCTTTGGCGGCGACCGGCATACATCGCTGCATCCGTTCAGCGGGCATCGCCAGGAACTGTCGATTGCCTTCTCTGAAGACGACGGCGCGACCTGGTCCGCGCCGCACGTCATCATACGCAAACAGGATTATGGTATTTCCTACCCCTACCTGTTCGAACTGGCGCCCGGCCGCATCTGGCTGGGCATCGGGTACTGTTATCGGATGGCGCTGACGTTTGACGAGCGAGATTTCGTCGGGCACAGCACCCGTCAGCGGACAATAGCCAGGTGAACACAGCGCGCTAACACAACTGTCTCACGAATACACCTGACACCTGGAGAGGAAGGAGGGAGCAACCATGGAACAGACGACGCTGCACTGGCAGGCGACCGAAGGGTGGAATCTCACGGCCAACATGTGGACGACCAGAATGCCCGGCCTGCTCCACTCACGTTTCCCGGGCGCGAACGATGTCACACTCGAGATCGAGGTGGATCTCCTGCCCGAGTCGGAGCTCTGCGTGTTGCTTGGCTATAGCCGCGACCTCGGGCACGGACTCGGACAGGGGATGGACGGGTGCTACCTCTTTCGCCTGGGGCAGGGTAGAGGGGACCGCTTCGCGATCGAGCGGCCGGGGTACGGAGGAGATCGTCTGTTTGCCGAAGCCTGGGAACCGGCCGTGACCATTCCTGGGCTGCATCTGCTCCGTGTCGAGCTTCGCGACGGTCGGCTTTCGCTTTCAGCCGATAGCGTCGAGATCCTCGTCGGGTGCGACGAGTACCCCCTGCGATTCCTGGATACCGTGTGCATCCAGGCCGGCGGAGCGGTGACGGTACGGAGCGCGTTGCTCAGGACGGCGTCTGCATCCGTCGCGGCGGGAAAGCGGCTGCCGCAGACGAAGCTTGCGTTCCACGCGACGGTGGACGTGCCCGACGACCTGATGGGAGACGCCGACTGGGACGATGAAACCGTGCGGAAGCTCATCCGCACGCTCGCCGACCGGGGTGTGCGGCGCGTGTACTGGATCGACTATCTTGGTCGCGACGGCGGCCTATGGGCATCCGGATCCTGGTGGCTCTTCAACTCCGAGCGTCCCCGGAGGTTCTACGAGAGAGTTCCGGAGCCCATGGCGGTCGTCAGCGACGAATGCCATCGCCTCGGACTCGAAGCCTACGGCCAGGTTAAGCCGTTCGATCTCGCTTTCGGCGCGCCTTGGGCCGTGTCACCCGATGACGAGCCATCCACGACAGGGCTTCAGATCGTCGGCGGATGGATGGGGGGCGCCCCGTACTTCCTGCGGCAGCACCCTGACAGGCGCCTGCGCCTGCATCCGGCGCTTGTCCGTGACTGCCCGGTCGGGCCATCGTCGACGGTGGCGCGCCCAGAAGGTGTGGCGATAGGCGAGATCTGCCTCCATCACTGGGGGAGCGACCCGCTGGAACTCCGCAGCGAGGACCTGACGATATGGGTGTCGCGGGAGAACCGCACGTATACCCGCTACGAGGGGCAGTTCGCGTTCGAGGAGCACACGGTGAACTACGCGCCTCCGCGCTTCGTACCTGCCCCTGCAGTCCGCCTTGGGGGCGAAAGACCCTGTCGACGCGTGCGGCTGTCCGGGCTCGAGATCGACACGCCGTATATCGCGGTGGAAATGGGGCGGACAGCTGCCGCGAAGGGGATCACCAATTTCATCTCTGCCCTGGTGTCGGTGACCGACACGAAGGGGAGGCCGGTGCCGTTGACCTACGGGCTGGTTGGCTCGTTCCTCCCTGGCCAGGACAGTCGGATCGGCGATTTTCGCGAGGTGGGAATCGCGTTCGATGCCGCGCACCAGACACCCTACGCACAGTGGGGCCGCGGCGCCGGTTTGCGGCAGTCCATCGGTCGCCATCCATTCACGCTTCGCCCCGGCGGTTGGGTCGGGATGGCCATCGGACGCAATCTCTATCCGAACGGGTACATGGACTTGAGCTACCCCGAGGTCCGCGAGTGGCTGCTCGCCCGCTTTGCACAGCTCTTCGAGCTGGGCGCGGACGGCGTGGACCTCCGGTTCACGAGTCACACCGAGACCCTCGACTGGGAGAACTACGGGTTCAGCGAGCCAGTACGCCGCGCTTACCGGGAGCGCTATGGCGTCGACATCGCCGAGGAGGTTTTCGACCGCAGCCTGTGGCGCCGGTTGAAAGGCGAGTATGTCGATACCTTCATCCGTGACACGAAAGCCGTTGCGGACCGCAACAGCGGCTCCGTGCAGGTGCATCTGGAACCCCACATGGCCTGGGGGCCTGAAGGCAATTGCTTCCTCGAGACCGCGTGGAATTGGCGCCGCTGGATCGATGAGGGCTGGATCGACTCGATCAACCTCGCGGAAGGTCCCGAAAGCATCGAGGCCTACGACGGAAACCCCTTCTGGGAGGTGGTCCGAGACACCGCCGCGTCCCGCGGAGTCCCCGTCTACAGCCAGTGCCGAGCCGCCCTCGTCCACCCGAAGAGGTGGTTCGAGGCTGCTGCCGCGTTCGGCGTGAACGGCTTCATCCTCTATGAAACCGCGGGTATGATGCAGCTGAGTCCGGACGGTGAATTCGTGCTCACCAGGCCCGAGGTGTTCGAGGCCATGAAGGGTTTCTCGGGGTGAGAGACACGGTACTGACCGAGGCAAAGCGCATGCGGCTCGCCGGAGCAGGCCTTGTAACAGGTTGCGTGCAGGGTCGCGGTATGACTCGGCCGGTTTCACTCCAGTGAGCCAGATCGCCGGTGCTATCGCCATGACGTCGAATATGGCGCACAACGTCAACGTGCTGCGTTTCGGCGCACCGAGCTTTGCTCGTATGAGAGACGACAATGTGTTTGTAACCTTATCATGTAGTGAAGACGTTCTTTGACCATCGATGGGACCGGTGCGCTATTTACTCATACTACGGGAGTACCGATCATGAGTCTTTCTTTCCTTGAAATGTTACGCCAGCGCGCGCAGAATGATCAGCCGATCGTGTGGAATTTCCTAGGCGATTCCATCACCCACGGCGCGTTGCATACCTGGGGCTGGCGCGATTATGTCGAGTTGTTCGCGGAGCGCGTGCGCTATCAGTTGCAACGTGACCGCGACGTGGTGATCAAGACGGCCTATAGCGGCTACTCGCTGCCGCCGACCCTGGCCACGCTGGAACAACGATGCCTCCGGTTCCAGCCGGACGTCGTCGGCATCATGGTGGGCGTCAACGATGCCAGCCTCGGGATGGAGAACCTGCCGGCCTATGAAGCGCAGTATTTGACGCTCATCGAGCGCATTCGGCAGGACACGCCGGCGCTGGTCTTCGTGCAGACCTTCAACCTGCTGGACACGCCCAACGCCGCCGTGCGCGGCGAATGCATCGACGCCTATGCCGACGCCGTGCGCCGCATCGCCCGCACCGCCGCCGTCCCCTGTTGCGATCATTCCGCCGCCTGGCAGGCCTATGAAGCGCAGGCAGAGGCGCAACGTTGCTATCTGCTCAACGACGCGCTCCACCCCAACCACTTCGGCCACCTGCTCCTGGCCAACACGTTGCTGGAGTGGTTGGGCCTCGGGAAGCTCGAACGCGGGACCCCGCTCGACGGTTTCGCGATGCCATCGGTACAATAGCGATCCGGGTATGTGTCCCGGGCACATCTGGTTGAGCACCCCGTGCTGCGATAATAGGGCGCTGACAGTTAGTAAGCAAGATTTCGTGGGGTGGTCCGCCTGTCAGCGGAAGACATCCCAATGAACACGACGCGCTTGAACCGAATCACCGCGCCTGACCAGGGTGCGTGTGGGAGTATTATGACAGACATGATCTCGGAGCCCATGATCCTGTGGTTCACGGAGCCGGCCAGGGCCTTTCACGAAACGTGCGCGCTTGGGAACGGACGGCTCGGGGCGATGGATTTCGGCGGAACCGCGACGCTGCGTATCGCGCTGAACGAGTCGTCCGTCTGGACCGGGGGGCCCTATGATGGCAACCGTTACGGTGCACACGAATGCCTGTCCAGCGTTCGAAAGCATCTGTTCGCGGGCAATATCACCGAGGCGCAACAGGAAATTGAGCGGTCGTTTGGGTATGCCGACGGCATCGTCGGCTGGCAGGACCGAGACCAGTTCGGTTGTTACCAGGCCCTGGGCGACCTGACCCTCACGTTCGACAACGCCGACGCTGCTCCCGTTGCGTATCGGCGTGAACTCGATGTCATGACCGGCATCGCGACGACCCGCTACCAGATTGGCGAGGTTACGTTCACGCACCAACTCGTCGTCTCCAAGCCGGACGAAGTCATCGCCCTGCGGATCACGGCGGACAAGCCGCACGCGGTGTCATTCACGGCGTCGCTTTCACGCAAAGAATGCGCCACTGTAGCCACTGAAGACGCATCTCTGCGCATGGAGGGGCAGCTGCCATTTAACAACCCCTTGGGCGATACGGGCGGCGTGCAATATCTTGTGCTTCTGGGCGCGCACGCCAGGAACGGGACGATGGCGGTGTCTGTGGCCGAATTGTCCGTCAAGGATGCCGATGAAGCCGTCGTCATCGTGTCCGCCGGAACGGACCTTTTCCGCAAGGGGTACAAGGCGCTGACCCGCCGGCGGTTGAACGCGGCGCTCGGGCGTCGCTTCGACTCCCTCATGGTGGACGCCGCCGCCGATCATGGGGCCTACATGAACCGCTGTGTGATCAACCTTCCTTGCGGGCCGAATTCACACCTGCCCACGCCCGATCGCCTGCGCGAGGCGATGACGACGCCCGACCCGGCCCTTGCCGCGCTGTATTTTCAGTTCGGCCGGCACCTGCTGGTGTCCGGGTCGCGGCCTGATTCACCACTTCCGACCAATCTGCAGGGCATCTGGGCCGAGGAATACGACACGCCGTGGCGTGGCGACTTCCACAGCAACATCAATCTGCAGATGAACTACTGGCCGGCTGAAGTGACCAATCTCTCGGACTGCCATCTGCCGCTGATGCGCTTCATCCAGGGGGTCGCCCGGGAGGGCGAGAAAACCGCCAAAGCATACTACGACGCGCCGGGCTGGATGGCGAACCACACACAGAATCCGTGGTATGACACCGCACCAAGCTATCTGTCCGCCTGCGTGGGGCCCACCTGCGGCGCATGGCTCGTGCAGCACATCGCCGAGCACTACGCCTTCACCCTGGACAAAACTTTCCTCCGGAAATACTACCCCATCATGCGCGGCGCCAGCCAGTTCTGCCAGGCTGCGCTGATCGATGACCCGAAAACACACTTGCTTGTGACGGCCCCCTCGAACTCACCCGAGAACAGCTATCGGTACATAGACTCGAACGGTGATAAACAATCCGCGTATGCCTGCATCGGGTCTACGTTCGACCTCCAGATCATCCGCGACCTGTTCTTCCACACCGCGGCAGCAGCCCGGATACTCGAGATCGACGAAGCTTTCGCCATGAGTCTCGATGCTACACGTGCGCGGCTCGCGCCCACGCGCGTGAACGGCGCAGGCCGCATCATGGAATGGCAGGAAGATTTCGAGGAGAACGAAATCCATCACCGCCACGCATCCCACCTCTGGGGTTTGTATCCTGGCACAGAAATCAGCCCGCAGACTCCGGAGCTATTTGAAGGCGCAAAACGGTCGCTTGAACGCCGGGGCGACACCTCGACCGGATGGTCCATGGCCTGGAAGATGAACTTCTGGGCCCGGTTCGGTGACGGAGACCGCGCCAACCGACTTCTTGGCGCCCTGCTGCGACCGGTGAGCGACGCGGGATTCAACTACAGTGACGGGGGCGGCTCCTACACCAATCTGTTCTGTGCGCATCCCCCCTTCCAGATCGACGGCAACTTCGGCGGCTGTGCGGCCATCGCCGAGATGCTGATCCAGAGCCACGAGGTGACTTCCGACGGCAGGCCGATCATCCGCCTGCTCCCGGCCCTGCCGTCAACATGGCCAACCGGCTCTGCCCGCGGTCTCCGTGCGCGCGGCCACTTCACCGTCGACATGACGTGGAAGGATGGGACACTGCTCGATGGCCTGATCCGGTCAGCGAAACCGCGGCGTGCCCAGGTCATCGCTAACGGCCGTGTCGTCGACGTGAAGGCGACGAAGGCGGGGGCGCGCATTCGTGGCTAATTGAGAAAGGACAGCACATGGACAGCCAACACATCCAGGCGGGTCTTGCCGGACCGATCGCGTCGATTCGCACACCGTTCACCGCGGACGGCGCCATTGACTACGCGAGTCTGCGGCAGATGGTGGAGTTTGACATTGCCGCCGGCGCCGGCGCCGTGCTCATCACCTGGGGGGACAGCCTGTTTGCCGTACTGAGCGATCGTGAAATCGCCGAACTCACCCAGGCGGTGGTCGAAACGGCTGCCGGCCGCGTGGTGGTGGTGGCCTGTACGGGCCGGTGGGCGACGCCGCAGTCCGTCGAGTTTGCCGCCTACTGCCGAGAGATCGGCGCGGATATCTTGCAAGTCTTTCTGCCCCAGTGGTATCCCGGCTGCCTCGACCGTCAGTCGACGGTCGAGCATCACCTGGCGATCGGACAGCACCTTCCAGTCATGGCGAACAGCGCCGAACTTCAGCGCAACGGCGCTGCGGAAGGATTGGCCATCGCCCGCGAACTGATCGAACGCGCTGCCCCCGTGCTGGCCATGAAGGCGGATGTGACCGGGGGATACGATTGCGCGATGACCAGCCTGGTCACGGACCATTGGACGATGTTTGCCGGCGGGCAGAAGGCGTTCCATCTGGAGTTGTGGCCGTATGGCTGCCAGGGCTATCTCTCGACCTTTGTGACCTTCCTGCCGGACGTCACCCGCGCCTATTGGCGGGCTATCAGCGCGAACGATACGCCGGCAGCCGTGCGCATCATCGAGACGATCGACCGGCCGTTTTTCGACGCCATCCTCGCCATGCCCGGTGGCTTTGACGCGGCGATGCACGGGGTGACCGAGCTCTCAGGGCTGACCGGGCGCTGGCGGCGGGCACCGTTTACGAGTCTGGATGACGAAGCCATGGAACACCTCAGGAGTGTGCTGGACCATCTGACATCCGCTGTGGGCGCTTTATACGATGCCGTGGACAAACGATGAACTGCCAGTAGAAGGAGGAGAAGAGACCATGCCCATGTCCCCTCGCGAAAACCTCATTGCCGCGCTCGAAGGCGCGCGCCCCGCGTGGACCCCGTTCACCGTCTACAATTATTTCGTCAAGTTCGACGAAGGTGGGCACGACCCCGCGTGGGATGCGCTGTTCCGGAGCGGCCTGGCGCTCGTGATGCATCCAGGCACAGTGCATTGGGAGTGGCCGGGCGTGGAGCACATCTGGTCCGACACCACCTGGCAGGGACGGCCGGCGCGGCGCCTGATCTTGCGTACCCGCCACGGGGAGATGACCGAGATTTATGCCGACGGCTGGCAGCAGGAATTCCGCCTGAAGACCGCTGCGGATTATGCCTGCATGGCCGCATTGGTCCGAGACGCGCGCCTGTCGCTCCGGCCGGAGCATTACCTCGATCTGGAACGCCGCACGGAGGCGTTCGGTCTTCCGCTGGCGTATCTGGGGCGCTCGCCATTACAGACGATGCTCGTGGATTGGGCTGGACTAGAGGCGTTCAGTTACCACGTAGCTGATGACTGGCCCCAGATCGAGGAGCTCGCGTCGGCTTTGGAGGAGAAGACACTGGAGGCCGCGCGCCTCCTGGCGTCCGGGCCGGGACGGTACGTGAGCCTGCTGGAAAACCTCACCGCCGAGCAGTGGGGCCCGGAGCGCTTCCGCTGCCTTCATCTTCCGTTCTACGAGAAGCTCTGCGCCGTTCTTCATGCTGCTGGTAAGAAGGTCTATGCCCATTTCGATGGCAAGACCGCCTGCCTGGCGCCGTTCATGGCGCAGAGTTCCCTGGATGGGATCGAGTCCTTGACCGAACCGCCTGAGGGGGACCAGACCCTGGCGCAGGCGAGGGCGGCGTGGCCGGACATGTTTCTCTGGGTCAACGTCAATGTTTCGCACTACCGTCTGCCCGCGCCGCGGCTCGCCGCTCACGTCCGCGGGCTTGTGCGCGATGGGGCTCTCGGCGGCCGACTGCTGGCCCTGGAAATGTCCGAGGATCTGCCGCCCAACTGGCATTCGGCGATTCCGGTGGTGCTGGAGGCGCTGAAGGAGACGAATGGATGAGCGAGATGACTTCACGCGAGCGTATGCTGGCCGTCATGGCGCGCCAGCCCGTGGACCGCATTCCCACCGACATCTGGGCGACGCAGGAGGTGTGGGACAAGCTCCGCGCACACTTTGGGGAAGGCGTGGATCTCGCTGCCGAACTGCATATTGACGGCTTCAGGGGGTGCGGACCCACCTATATCGGTCCAACGCCGCCGGCGGCGGGAGAAGGCGAGACCGTGGATTTCTGGGGCATTCGCAACCGGCGTGTGCCGCATGAAGGCGGCGTGTATGACGAGCAGTATTTCTATCCGCTGGCTACTGCGGAAACCATGGACGATATTGAGAAGTATCCTTGGCCCAAGCCTGAGTGGTTCGAGTACGCCGGCATACGCGCGCAAGCCGCCGAGTCGCGGAAAACCCACGTTGTGATGTCCGGCTATATGGCCCCCTTCTACTACCACAACGTGCTGCGCGGTCTCGAACAATCGCTGATGGATCCGCTGGAAAATCCAGCGTTCACCCACGACATCCTCAACCGGATCAGCGACTTCTTCTATGAGCATCACCGCCGTATATTCCAGGCAGCCGATGGGCTGATAGACGTGGCGGAGGTGACAGACGACCTGGGCAGTCAGACCGGCCCGATGATCAGCATGGACATATACCGCGAGTTCTACGCCCCGCACCATAAGCGATTCATCGACCTTTGTCATGAGTTCGGAGTCAAGGTGTTTCACCACGACGATGGCGCGTGCCGGATGTTCCTGCCTTTACTGGTCGAGATGGGCATCGACATCCTAAACCCGATCCAGTGGACGTGCCCTGGCATGAACCTGATCGAGTTGAAGGCCGAGTTTGGCGACCGCGTTTGTTTCCACGGTGGCATCGAGAACCAGCGCATTCTGCCCTTTGGCACGCCAGAGGACGTGCGGGCCGAGGTTCGTCACTGTATCGATGCGTTGGCGTCCGACGGTACCGGCTACATCCTGGCTCCGTGCCACAACCTGCAGGTCAACACGCCGGTGGAGAACATCCTTGCCATGTATGAGGAAGCCTGGCGGTATGGGTTGATGAAACGGCAGTAAGGCTTGCTTGACCGTCAGAAAGCCACAGTGGGAGGAATCCGGAAAGGAGTTAGCATGAACCTCACGCAACAGACCGTCTATTATCCTGTGGTGATATGATTGCTAACAGGAGGAACAAAACATGATTCAAAGTCGCGACCGAGCGATTGTGAGGGAACTGGCCGCGCAAGTGGCGGAGATCGCCGCATTGCCCATACAGGATGAGAAGCGCGCGCTGTGGCGTAAACTGAACGCCTTGCACCCGGATCGGCCCATGGTCATGATCGACCAGGTATGCTGGAACGAGATGAACCTGGATGACGAGTTGACCCTGCAATGCGAAGATAGCACATGCCGGCAATATGAAGATCACCTGCGCAGGCTGCTCTATCAGTGGCGCCACTTTCCTGTGGACATGGTCGTCGAGCCATTCATCCGGGTGCCCCGAGCGATCGAGAGTTCGGGGCATGGCATCACAACCAAGGAGACAGTCGCAATAAGCGATCCCACCAATGGCGTTGTCGGGCACCATTTTTTCAACCAGTTCGAGACGGATGCCGACCTGGACAAAATTCAGACGCCGGTTGTAACCCACGATCCCGTGGAGACGGCGCGCCGTCTGGAGGTGGCCCACACGTTGTTCGATGGTTGCCTGGGCGTGGTGGACGAGGGGTACGATCCCTCGTATATGACTATCTGGGATCCCATCAGTTTTTGGATGGGGGTGGAAGGCGCCCTGTATACGTTGATCGACCGCCCAGATTATATGGCCGAACTCGTCCGCCGCATCGTTGCCGGCAACCTCAGTCTGCTGGACCAGCTGGAGGCGCAGGGATTGCTCTGCCAACCACAGCCACTGATTCATTGCAGCGGCGCCTGGACAGATGACTTGCCGGCGCCAGGATTCAATCCCAGCCGTCCGCGACTTCAGGATCTGTGGATGTGCAGCATGGCCCAGATGTTCTCCACGGTATCGCCCGCGATGTTCGAGGAGTTCGAGATCGATCCGTGCATGCCGATTTTTTCGCGCTTTGGATTGGTCTATTATGGATGCTGCGAGCCGCTGGACCGCAAGATGGCGCAGGTACGCAAAATTCCCAACGTGCGCAAGGTGTCCATGAGCCCCTGGGTGGACGAAGACCTGGGCGCCGCGGAGATTGGGCGCGCCTACGTCTACTCGCGAAAACCGAATCCGGCGCTCCTGGCGTGGCCGGAATTCAATGCCGAAGCCGTTCGCGAACACCTGCAGGCCTCGGTGGATGCCTGCGCGCGGCATGGGTGCCCGCTGGAACTGATCCTCAAAGATATCAGCACCGTGCAATACGAGCCGCAGCGTCTCTTCGCGTGGGCGCGCCTGGCGATGGAAGTGGTGGGAGCCTGACTGCGATAACTTTGGAGAGAGGGCATGACGAAACGAGATATTATCACAACCTTGCTGAACAAGCAACTGCCGGACCGGTTTGCTCGC
>Ga0172369_10009600_pt1 | contig 10670 bp, 11 predicted proteins | sample LakKiv25m_FD_114539 | JGI IMG/M metagenome (GOLD analysis project Ga0172369, IMG submission 114539) | Freshwater microbial communities from Kabuno Bay, South-Kivu, Congo - kab_022012_11.25m | ecosystem: Environmental > Aquatic > Freshwater > Lake | place: Democratic Republic of the Congo...
CCGCTATCCTTCAAGGCACTTGTCTTGGAACTTTGGGCGCGGCGAATGGGTGTATAAATAAACATGCTTACCCCCGTTGCTGTCTTTTCTTATAATCGTCCTCATCACTTGCGCCAATTATTGTCATCCTTACTTAATTGCTCTCGCTTGGATGAATGTCAGGTTTATGTCTATTGTGACGGCGTAAAAAAAACTGAACATGAAGGATTGGTGGGCGAATCCAGGCAAACTGCACGTGAATTCGCTCCGTTGCTTAACAATGCAGTGATTGTGGAACGTGATCAGAACCTGGGCTTGACGCGTTCCATTGTTTCTGGCGTAACGGAATTATGCGGGCAGTACGGCAGGGTCATTGTTCTGGAGGATGACCTCATCCTGCATCCCTTTTTTTTGGATTTCATGTTACAGTCGCTTGACCGTTATGCTGATGATGATCGCGTGGCGCAGGTGGCTGGATATTTGCCGCCCATTCACCCAAAGGTCGAAACTGATTCATTTTTTTCCCCATTGACCACTTCCTGCGGCTGGGCGACATGGCAACGAGCCTGGAACTTATTCACATGGGATGCCAGCAACGCCCTTGAAATGCTGGAGTCCGACCCATCTTTGCGAACTCGATTTAATCTGGATGACTGCTATCCCTATTCCGATATGCTTCGCACTGCCGTTACTGGTCATGTTGATTCATGGGCCATTTTATGGTACTGGCACACGTTCTATCGCGGAAAATTGACACTATATCCTCATCGCTCCCTCGTTTGGGTTGGCGGGTTTGACAATTTGGCAACCCACACAAAATCCGAGGAAATTCCGATGTTCTACGATCAATCGCTTGATTTCATTTTACGAGGGGATTGGAATAACCCCGTCTCTTTTCCGGAGATAACCCAGGCCGATGAACTTGCCTTCGGGAAACTTAAGGATTTTTTACAGTATAAACCATCTCACACCCTTCCGGCGCGTCTGAAAAAATTGCTGAAGCGCGTGTTGTCTCGACTGGTAAAATAGGTGTTAACGATAATATGAAGACTAATCCAATTGACAGGTTGATTCTAACCCTGTTTTCCCGCTTTGAAATTATAAAAGAGAGCCGTCGGCAGGAGAATTATCGCTGCATGGCCATGCTTGCTTCTACAGCGGTTGTTGGCACAGAAGGAAGTATCGAAAATTTTTTTGGCGACCCTCGTGCAGTTACGGTTGGCGAAAATTCGTACTTGCGTGGCAGACTGCTTACCTACGGACATGGAGGCAGGATTTCCATCGGCAATTGGTGTTATATTGGCGTCCGCAGTGAGATTTGGTCCATGAATTCCATTATAATTGGCAACCGCGTTTTGATTGCGCACGATGTCAATATCCACGATGGCGATGCCCATTCAAGGTACACAGGGGAACGTCATCAACACTATCGGCATATTCTCGAAAAAGGGCATCCGCGTTCATTGGATGGCATGCCGGGCATACAATCCGCGCCGGTGGTCATAGAGGATGATGTGTGGATTAGCTTCGGCGTTACTGTACTAAAGGGCGTGCGGATTGGAAAAGGGAGCATAATTGCTGCAAATTCCATGGTTACAAATGATGTGCCGCCTTGCGTTGTTTATCGAAACGAAATCGCCCCTGTCATAACCCCACTTTCCTGATTGGAAGATTGTAGCATGTCCCTTACTTCTCTTTTCAAGAAACTGACATTCCCCATAACAAGTCAACTCTCTCAAATGGAGGTTCGATTATTAAGAGAGATCGAGCAAAATCGCATTCTTGCAGCACAGCCGCTTATTCAAACCCTGAAAAAAACCAGCCCGCTTGAAAATCTTGTTGATGCGGAGTTTAGTGTGTTTTCACAATGGGGGGAGGATGGCATAATACAATATTTAATATCGAAAGTTGCCATCGAAAACAAGATTTTCATAGAGTTTGGTGTTCAGGATTACAGCGAATCAAACACGCGATTCCTGCTGGTGAATGATAATTGGACAGGTCTTGTGATCGATTCCAGTTCGGAATCCATGAGGCACATCCGTTCACAGGAATACTATTGGAAATATGACCTGACGGCTGTCTGCGATTTTGTGACAGTGGATAATATCAATGACTTGATCAAAAATGCTGGAATAACGGGCTCCATAGGAATACTAAGCATTGACATAGATGGAAACGACTATTGGATATGGAATGCCATTTCAGTAATTTTTCCCCAGATTGTAATTGTTGAATATAACAGCTCATTTGGAAATCAACATGCAGTAACAATTTCCTACCGGCCTGATTTTAGCCGGGAAAAGGCTCATTTTTCCGGCCTGTATTGGGGGGCATCTTTGCCGGCGTTTTGTAGTTTGGCATCTCAAAAAGGTTATATCTACGTTGGTTCGAATTCTGCAGGATCTAATGCATTCTTCGTTCGTAAAGACTCGGCAGGCAATATCAGGGAATGTGATTTTCATAAAAATTTCAACCAAAGTAAATTCAGAGACTCGAGGGACGAGAACGGAAACTTATCGTTTATCCCCAGCCCGGATAAATTAGAGGTGATTAAAAATATGTATTTACTTGATGTTGGCACTAATCAAACCCTGCAAATAAAAGATATTTATTCAAAGAAATCCCATGAATAAATCATTATCTACCTGGGAGGAAGCTGTTCTGTGGCTGCGCTCCCAGCCTGGCCAACAGGAACTGGTGCGCGCCTGTTATTATGATGATCCGCTGCTCGAAGCGGCGATGCGCTATGAAGCAAGTGAAGAATGGCAGGCCGTGCGCCAAATTCTGCCGCGTAAAACTGGGAGCGCCCTTGACCTTGGCGCCGGGCGCGGCATTAGCAGTTACGCGCTGGCAAAGGCAGGTTGGCAGGTGGAAGCGCTGGAACCTGACGCGAGCCCTATCGTTGGCCGCGGCGCCATTGAACAACTTGTGAGCGAAAGCGCTTTGCCCATTCAAACCCTTGCAGGCTTCGCGGAGCAAATCCCCGCGCAGGACCAAGCATATGATCTCGTTTATGGTCGTCAGGTGATGCACCACGCGCGTGATTTGCAAACCATGTGCAATGAAATTTTCCGCGTGTTAAAGCCTGGCGGCACATTCGTCGCTATACGCGAGCATGTCATCAGTAAAAAAGAAGACCTTCCAATATTTCTGAATAACCATTCCCTGCATCATCTTTATGGCGGTGAAAATGCCTACCTTTTGGATGAATACCTGGGCGCTCTTGCCAAATCGGATTTGCAGGTTACACAGGCTCTTGGTCCCATGGAAACGGTCATCAATTACTTTCCTGCTGCAAAACAAGACTGGCTAAATACAATCCAGTCGCCATTCACTCGGAGGCTTGGCTATCGAATTACGCGCATTCTGCTTTCAGACAGGCTCCCGTGGAGCCACTTCATCAACTGCTATCTTGCAAAACAGGCGGATAATAAAAATCAGGTTCCCGGGCGCCTCTATAGTTTTGTCGCCGTTAAGAATTCATTATGAAAGCCTCGATCCCCGCAGGAAAAACAATATTGATCACTGGAGCGTCTGGCTTTATTGGCCGCGCTCTTGCGCGTCACTTTACCAGGCAACAATACAAAGTCTTTGGCATTGATCGCATCCCATCTGAAAATGCCCCCCTTGCTGATCTGCAACGCTACGAACAGATTGACCTGCCGGATCCACATTTAAAAAAACTTCTCGATAATTGGCAGCCTGACGCGCTGATTCATTGTGCGGGACGCGCATCCGTGCCTGCCGCGATGCGAGATCCATACGCAGACTATATTGACGGTCCTGTTCTGACCTTTGAACTGATCGAGGCGCTTCGGCAGAATCTATCCGAGTGCGCTTTCATCCTGCTTTCCAGCGCGGCAGTTTATGGCAACCCGTCACGCTTGCCTGTTTCTGAAGATGCGCCGCTCCAGCCGGTTTCCGCTTATGGCTATCATAAATGGCAGAGTGAAATGATATGCGCCGAATTCGCCAATGTGTTCGGCTTGCGAACAGCAAGTGCGCGCGTTTTTTCGGCTTATGGCCCCGGCTTGCGCCGCCAGGTAATATGGGACATTGTCTACAAGGCGCTGACACAGCCTGAGGTACGGTTACAGGGCACAGGTCAGGAAAGCCGCGATTTCATCCATGTGCAGGATATTGCACGCGGGCTGGAAGCGATCCTCATTAATGCGCCGTTGCAGGGCGAAGGATATAACCTTGCCAGTGGTGTGGAAACCCGCATTGTGAATTTGGCTGGGTTGATCCTGCGCGAGATTGAGAATCCGCCCCGGCTTACTTTTTCCGGTGAATTGCCCCCCGGCACACCTAGTAATTGGCAGGCAGATATTATGCAAATAGGTAAATTGGGCTTTCATCCGCAGGTGACATTGGGTGATGGCCTATCGAATTTTGTGGCCTGGTGCCGCAGTGAAACACAAGGAGTGTAAGTGTCACGGCGTATTTCTGTTGCCTTTTCCAATATGGTAGATCCCGGCTGGCTTGCTGGTGGACAGTATTTATATAATCTGTTGTTTGCGATCAAGGAATCCGGCGTTCCAATTGAAGCAGTGTTGAAGGTGGCGCCAGGTACTTTGCCGCAAAGCTACGCCATATTAAATGGCTTGTTTGATCGTGTTTTTGAATTCCCGCTGCCCCTGCCTGCATGGGCGCAAAAGTTCCCAAATGTTATAAAAAAACGCCTGCCAGGATTGTTGTCCAATGAAGGCCGCGAATTTAAAAAGAACCGTATTGATGCTCAGTTTATTCTGCTTAATCCGGGACGGCCGCTTCCTATACCTACAATAAGTTGGATACCAGATTTTCAATATCTGCATTTTCCAGATTTTTTCACAGAGGAGGAATTTTCATTCCGCGCAAAAAATTACCTTGCTGCAGCTTTCAACTCAACATTGGTGGTGTTAAGCAGCCAACATGCATTGAACGACTTACAGCGCGTTGCGCCAAATGCCGTTGAGAATGCACGCATATTAAATTTTGTAGCTCAGGTTGATCCGGATATATACGAAGCCGCCCCGGAATTAATTGCACAACATTATCAACTTCCTGAAAAGTTCTTTTTTTTGCCAAACCAATTTTGGCGGCACAAAAACCACGAAGTGGTTATAAAAGCGCTTGCGCTGGCGAAAAAAAGATCACACAGGCTGACAGTGGTATGCTCGGGCGGAATCTATGATCACCGTAAGCCGGAATATTTTGATGCTATATTACAGCAAATTGCCACTCATGGGCTTCAGGAAAATATTCGTATTTTAGGCCGTATTCCACGCGGACATTTTTGGCAATTGATGCGAGGATCTGTAGCTGTGTTACAGCCATCACTTTTTGAGGGCTGGAGCACTAGTGTGGAAGAAGTCAAATCCTTGGGAAAGTCAATTATCGTTTCAGATATTCCTGTTCATAGGGAGCAGGATCCGTCGTTCGCTCTTTATTTTGATCCGCAAAATCCTGCTGAATTGGCAGAGAAATTACTGAAAACTGAAAAAGAAAAAAGGCCGGGTCCGGAACTGGAACTCGAACAAAGCGCCAGGGCACAACTTGGCAGACGAACACATGCTTTTGCACAAACATTCTATAAGATTATAACGGAAATAGCGTAAGGACAAATAAATGAAAAAACTAATTAATTACCTGCTTGGCTTGATGGGATACCGGATAGACAAAATTCAAAATAACGTGCCTTCTGCTCGAACAATGAGGATTGCAGTTCAAAAGTTGGCTGAAAAGCATCAAATCAATACGATTATTGATGTGGGCGCGTCAAACGGCATGTGGTCGCGTAGCGCGATGGATTTTTACCCCGAATCCCAATATCTTCTTGTTGAAGCTAACCCTGCGCATGTGCAGGCATTAAATGCATTTATTATTGAGAAGCCAAATGCTCAATTTGTATTGGCCGCCGCTGGAGACAAACAGGGCGGGAGTATCAATTTTTCTTTCGATAAGGATGATCCCTATGCAGGCCAGGCATCCTACGTGCCCAGCAAAAACAGCAATGTGATTCCCGAAACAAGTATTGATTTCGAAGTCGAATCCAGAAAAATGAAGGGGCCATACCTAATAAAAATGGATACGCACGGATTCGAACTGCCTATTTTCAACGGGGCATCAACTACGCTGGCAAAGACTGAGATTATTATTGTTGAATGTTACAATTTCAAGATTAGCCCGGAGTGTTTGTTGTTTTATGAAATGTGTGATTATCTGGACAACAAGGGATTCCGTTGTATTGATCTTGCAGATCCCTTATGGAGACCCCATGATAATGCGTTTTGGCAAATGGATCTGATCTTTATCAAGAAAGATAATCCACAATTCTCATATTCCAATTATCAATAGCGCCAAAGGCTCAAGGAAGGTGACGGGCAAATTAAGATGACAAAAACGAAAAATGCAGACTGGCCTAAAATTAGTGTAATCACTCCAAGTTTTAATCAAGGCAGGTTTCTTGAAAAAACCATTCTATCCATTTTGGATCAGGAGTACCCCAATCTCGAATACATCATCATGGATGGCGGTTCTACAGACGACAGCATTTCAACGATTCGCAAATACGAATCCCATCTGGCTTACTGGGAGAGTATGCCTGACGGTGGGCAGTATGACGCGATCCAAAAGGGATTTAATAGATCGAGTGGCGAGATCATGGCTTATCTAAACTCCGATGATCTGTACTTTCCCTGGACACTGCGGGTTGTTGGTGAAATTTTTGCTGCATTTCCTGAAATGGAATGGTTGACAACTTCTTGTGTATCCGCCACTCCGCCTGAGGCGCAGTTTCCACTTGTTTTCAATCGCTCTAACCGGAGCCGCCGACGTTTTTTTGAGACGCGTGGCAAGTTGCTAAGGCAAAGGGATTTTTTACAGCAGGAATCTACCTTCTGGCGGCGCAGCCTCTGGGAAAAAACAGGATCTCGGTTGGACACTGATTTGAAATATGCGGGCGATTTTGAACTCTGGTCGCGATTTTATGAACATACCAGTCCTGTGACGGTTCATATTCCACTTGCCATGTTTAGAATTCATAACGAACAAAAAACCGCGTCACTGGATAAATATATTTCTGAAGCCGAAAAGGTGCTATCCAGATATCCCTGTCCGTTTTGGCTTCCAACTTTATTTATACGATTTTTGAATCGTATTTATTGTTTTGTGCCTTTTGATGCGAATTGGTTCGGCATGCGCTCTGACTGCGTTGAATATAGAGTCCATGAAGCCGACTGGGTGTATAAAAAAAAACTGGAATGGCAGGACTAGGCCAAAAGTGCAACACCCCCCTTTTCCACCCCCGTTAACTGGAAAAACAGGCTGGCCCTGGGATTTTAAGCCCGAGAAAGTTTCCGCAGGTTTTGACTTGCCGCGCGTCACTATAGTTACGCCATCCTATAATCAGGCTGAATATCTTGAGGAAACCATTCGCTCGGTTTTGCTTCAGGGTTATCCCAACCTCGAATACTTTGTCATTGACGGGGGGAGTATTGATGGGAGTGTGAAAATTATTAAAAAATATGAGCCCTGGCTGGCTGGCTGGGTGAGTGAAAAAGATAATGGACAAAGCAATGCCATAAACAAAGGTTTCTCGCGTGCCACGGGAGAATGGTTGGGCTGGTTAAATAGCGACGACTGCCTTGCGCCGTATGCTTTGTATAATCTAATAAGAACAACACAGTCTGGCCAATCTGATTTTGTGTTTGGTTCATGTGTCCAATTCGGCGTTTCACGGCCATATCCGCGTCTCAAGATGCCAGGTCCTTCAGTCTTTAATTACGAGGTCCTTAGATTAATAGATCTTCTGGAACAACCTGCAACGCTCTGGAATCACCGGTTGTTCAGGAAACACGGGCCTCTGGCGGAGGATTTGCATTACGCGTTCGATTGGGATTTTTTTATTAAATGCGCATTGAGTGCGAAAGGCGCCCGCTGCGCATCGGTCATTGCCGCCTACCGGCTTCATTCAATTAATAAAAGTATTTCAGGAGATCTTAAGCGTTCCAAGGAGTTGATTGGGATTTCCCTCCGATATTTGCCCAACGATATTAGGAAGAGATTCGTTTTCCTGCTTCCACTTTTATGGTTTCTGATATATGTTCAGTCATTTCAAAAGAGTCCACATGCAGTGTTGCGGAAAATTTCAAGCCTGCTTCGTCCATCCTTGGGTAATTGCAAGTTTCTTCGCTTGTTTAAACTTCCGTTGGAATTATGGGCAACCCATGGCTTGGCCGATTGCATTGGAGAAAATCTAATAACCATTCAAAGCGCAAATAGAACGGCTGCTACGGTCTCTGATGCATTGGGGTGTTTTGGCGGTGAGACAGTCCTTCCTGCCAACTCCCGTAGAAACTTGTGATTGAGGTCTTTTCCGGAAATGAAAAAAATTTCCATTATTACGCCAAGCTTAAATCGTATGCACATGCTCGAAGATGCCATCCGAAACGTCTCCGCGCAGGGTTACCCAAATTTTGAACACATTGTGGTGGATGGCGGCTCGATCGATGGCACACATGAGATGGTCGGGAAATATCCCCATGTGAAGTATGTCAGCGGCCCGGATAGCGGCATGTATGATGCGCTCAACAAGGGATTGAACATTGCTGTGGGGGAGATCATCGGCTTCCTGAACACGGATGACTTGTATGCGGATGATGTTTTTTTTGATATCGGCGCCCGGTTCGAGAATGAAAATGTTATGGCGGTTGCTGGATGCGCCACCGTATTCTACAAAACCAATGACGGGAGAACGGTAATCATTGGACGGTATTTCCCAAGAGATAAAACTTTGCTGGAATGTTCCACAATTGGCAGTAACTATTTTAACGCCTGGTTTTTTAGAAAATCCGTCTTTGAGAAAATTGGCAGGTTTAATGTTAATTATCGAATTGTGGGGGATCGTGATTTTATGCTTAGGTTTGCTCTGCATGACCTTCATTATATTATGATTGACAAAATTATATATCAATACCTTCAACACCCTGAATCGCTAACTTTTCATGACACTGATGAGAAGCGCGAATGGAGTGTGAAAGAACATTTGGATATGACCAGTTTCTACCTGAGAAATGAAAGACTCTCCCGATTGGAAAAGAAACTACTTTTTCAGCTTAGAACCAATGAGACTGTGGATATGGCAACACGCGCTATAAGAAAAGGAGAATTTAGGAAATTTGTTTATTACTCTTGTACCGGAGCGCGGAACGATTTGTTTTGGTCAGTCAAATTTATATGGTCGGCCTTGGCTTTTAGATTTAACAAAGGAGTTGGTTTTTTGAAAAATAAATTTAAAAAAATTAAGAGGTTGATTTCGGGGAAGGGATGGGCCTGAATTTGAAGCGGATATTATTTGTTGGCATGGCAGATGCCATTCATACAGCACGTTGGATTTCCCTGATTGCCAATGAAGGCTGGGAGATTCTCTTGTTTCCAGTCGAGCAGGGAGTGTTAAACCCTGCGCTTCCAGGAATTAAAGTTTTTAATCCCAATTTATTTCGGCCTAATCCTTTGAAGAATAGATTTTCCTCATTTCTATGGGTGAGTCCCTATTTTTATTTTGAATCAAAATTGTCGCGCATTCTAAATCGCCCCATGTCGGGTTTTAGGGAATATGTTTTGTCCAAAGTGATTAAATCCTATAAACCTGATCTTGTTCATGCTCTGGAAATGCAACATGCCGGATATTTGACTTTGGGGGCAAAAAAGCGGTTGAATGGTAAATTTCCTACATGGGCGCTGACAATTTGGGGGAGTGATATTTATTTGTTCGGCAGGTTGAAGGAGCACAAACCGCGTATTCAATCTGTTTTAACTTCTTGTGATTACTTTGGTTCTGAAAGCGAACGTGATATGATTTTTGCCAGAAATTTGGGATTTGCGGGGAGTGTCTTACCTGTTTTACCTGCGTCAGGCGCTTTTGACCTCGAACATTGTAAAAAATTTAAACAACCCGGATTGGTCTCTGAACGGCGAACCATTATTTTAAAGGGCTACCAGCATTTTGCAGGGCGCGCTTTGGTGGGGCTTCGCGCATTGGCTATGTGTGCCGATCTGCTCCAGGGATATCGGGTGAGTATCTTTGGCGCCAATCCGGATGTGTTAATAGCGGCGGAGTTGTTTTCGCAGGATACTAAAATTCCTGTGGATATTATTTCTGCCCACACTCATGACGCTCATGATGACTATATTCTTGAAGCGTTTGGGAAAGCCCGTGTTGCTATTGGTTTGAGTATTTCGGATGGCTTGCCAAGAGCTCTTCTCGAGGCAATGGTAATGGGCGCTTTTCCAATCCAATCCAATACTTCATCTGCGAGTGAGTGGATTTCTAATGGTGAAAATGGTGCTATTGTTCCTCCAGAAGACCCAAGTATTATTGCTGATGCTGTTCGGATTGCTTTGAAGAATGACTGTATGGTTAATAAAGCCGCAGAAATAAACTCGAAAATTGCGCAAGAGCGTTTGAGCGAGCAGGCTATCAAACCCCGGGTTGTTGAAATGTATAATAAACTATTGATAGATACATAATGAAAAGGATCTTAATTACTGGCATTTCAGGATTTGTCGGCTCTCACCTGACCGAATATCTCCTTGCAAAAAACCTGCATGTTTCCGGCTTCGACCTGCGCCCCGGCAAACTTGCAATTGAGTGTTATCACGGGGAGATTACAGATCGACTGACAGTCGAAGATGTTCTGCGGAAG
>Ga0172369_10009602_pt1 | contig 10666 bp, 8 predicted proteins | sample LakKiv25m_FD_114539 | JGI IMG/M metagenome (GOLD analysis project Ga0172369, IMG submission 114539) | Freshwater microbial communities from Kabuno Bay, South-Kivu, Congo - kab_022012_11.25m | ecosystem: Environmental > Aquatic > Freshwater > Lake | place: Democratic Republic of the Congo...
TGAGGTACATATAGCTTATAGCGCCCATTTGGATCACTTCTCGTTCTCGCAAGCAACCTCCCTGAGTTTCTAGAATATACATACACTAGCCGAGAAACTGGCAACCCTAGCTCAAAAATACGACCTGCAATCACATGCTGCTGGCTTGTTGATTCCTTATACACTCTAACCTTTAATAACATCACTCACTCTCCAGCGTTAATGCGTACTGTGATGCTGCGTATATATTACTTGTGTATCGGAAAACAGTTTTGCCGGCATCATGAAGATATGTAATTTTGCTTGTGGTTGAAACATGATTTTTTAAAAAAGGAATTACGCCACGCGGATTGTTGTTGTTATCAAATACAACAGCATCAACAAGAATACTGTCACTTTGCGATGCAGCAGTGATTGTCATGTTTTTTGTGAGTGGCTCAGGAATGCTTAACCCGTCCTTATTGATGAAAATATTGGCACTCACTTGTGTTGATGCGTGACCATCTGAAATTGATTTTAAATACGCGCCTTGAGAGTTGGTTGCGTAATACCATGTTTCTGTTCTCGGTGAGATAATCCCAGCAGCAAATAACGCTAAATTCTTCGTCCCTAGGTGTGGATCATAGAACTCTGCAATACCTGACAGTGAATAACCACTAGTTCCACCAATCAAGCAATCAATAAAAAATGATTCTTTATTACCAACTAGATTAAATGGCGCATTCGAGTTAAGTGGAGCATTCGAATCTCGGGCATCCATATCCACATTTTGGGTTTTGTAATACCATTTTGCCCAACCATGCACGCCACCACTGAACGTCCAGTTTCGCTGTGGATTTGCCTCAGAATACGGCATTTGAACACCTGTAATCGTGTCAATATCAGACATGCTGGATACAATAGCCACTTTTGCAAATTTTGCGCCTGAAGCATTTCCACCAGGTGCGCAAAAGTCATGAATCAACAAAATCAATCCAAGCGACTCAGGATTGGTTGAACGATATGCACGTTTTGGTTCAACTGACATTGCAGGTGTTTGATGCACAATCTCAAAATCAAGCGGTGCAGTAAAACAAGTTGTTGTACCCGAAATAACACTTGGATGTTCCGCTGTGCATTCGATTGTAATTGAGCTAGCATCTGCACTTAAAACTTTATAATCTCCATCCCAACCATTCGTAGAACCAGAAATTCGCACTACTTGGCGATCAATAAAACCATGGTCACTACCTAGATTTATTGTTGCTGTGATTGATGTCGGTGTTGCTTTGCTTAGGTTCAAAATAGGTACAATGTTAAAACCTGTTACCAGAACCGCATCAAGTAGCCTGATCATGGAACCCCACGTATTGCCCAGTTGCGGAATGCCTTTCATCGTATTTTGATAATGCTTTACAAGTCCTGCCATTTTTCTTCACCCATAAAAAAGACCGCATAAGCGGCCATATTTGATTTAACTTTTAAACCACACGGTCAATGTCACCACGTAACATGATCTGGAATTTATCTGACATAACAGTTGGCTCAGACTGCTTCACTGTACGAATTACCCAAACTGGAAAGTTTGCAGCAACGGTATTGAAGCGCAGCACGTTCCCGTTTGCCCAACCTGCACCCCAACCTTCTTTTTTCACCGTGAAATAAGGTAAGCCAGTCACAGGGTTAATCGGTGCAAAATCTGCGTTCACACTACCTGTGCCAATTTGCCCTGAATATTCACCAACACAACGGAATGATTGTGCATCGGTAAAGATTAAAGCCCATCTCTCCTGAATCGCGCCTTTATTCGTCACAGCAATTGGATACAAAGCATCGTTATAGTTGGCTGAAATACCACTACCTGTTGCCTCATCCGCCCATGCGTTATTCCACGTTTGCTGCACAAATTTCCGTGTATAGCGCGATTGCATATCACCAATTACCAATGCTGAACCTACAATCGTGTCTGCTGCATCATAATTATGGGTTAATGGCTTGGTAAAGGTCAGTTGCCCGCTGATCTGCACATCACGAATTAAGCCCATGTCTTGATAGCGATACTTGGCCACAATTGGCGCAACCAAGATATTCAGTGAAAAATCACCGTTTAGCGTCACTTTGCCGTAGTCATAATCGACTACATACATATCAAATGGCACTTTGGTACCTTGACTATCTTCAAGTTCACACCACGAAATACGTTGATCGTTTAAATCGTAGGTTTGCCCTGCAATATGGCTTGGCAATTCCTGTGTTTTGCTTGAGCTGACAATGCCAATGTCACCAACTCGGAAAATAGGTACACGTCCATCGAGGGGCAGACGTGTTGCAGACAATCCTAAAATTTCAGAATCAAGCGGAATATAAGTGTAGGCAATTGCGTTATAACGCACCGATGAACCATCAATCCATACTGGTACATTGATATAAGTTTTGCCCGCTTCCTCGTACTCCATACGCACGTCATACCAATCTTTAGCGGTAATTTCTGCGCGATTGGCTTCAGTAATTTCGGTTTTGTCGTAGAAATAAATATCCACAAAACCTGTATCATGATTAATCTTGCCGTGTGCAAGGCTTGTTTCAATCACGCCATTTTCGTCTGAGGTTAGCGTTAATTGCCCATGTTCCAATGATGCTACAACCACAGTCAATGATTGTGGTCGAATTGGAATTACTGGTGTTCTAAAGCTGATTTGATTCATTGGCGGTAAGTCGGTTGTAGTTGTCAGTGAGTCTAAACTGACAGTGTTGTCACCGTTTGGTGTCCATGACTCAATTTGAATTTGCCCTGTGCCGTACTGAATCGAACCTGATGCAATACCACTATTATTTGATGGGTCTACATTGCGATATAAAATCCCATCACGATCTAAGAAAGTATCTGCACCGACTTTAAAACGTGCTGAGCCTGTCAAAATCTGTTCGTCATACCCTGATGATAGATCAAGTCGTAACTTATCAGCCACAGCAATGGTGCTGCTTTGGTTTACGCCTGAGCTATCACGGTACTTCACAGAAATTGGCGTTTCGTTATAGGCCCGAAATTGAAGTGTGGTGCCATTAATTCGGGATGTAACTGGAGAATAAAAAGACATTTAGATCACCTTTATGCAGACGCATAAGTTGCTGTATATCGTGCCTCATACACATAGTTAAATGTTTTGTATGAAGCTGTTGGTGTCACAATGCATTGACCTGTGTTGTAATCAATCGTGCCCTGAATATCGCCTGCATCATTAATCAAATTACCCATATTGCCGCCTGTTGGGTCATCTTTAAGATGCACAGTAAGCGTATTTAGACCTGATTGATCTGTCACTGGAATCTCTAAAGCAACACTACTTGGCTGGATGCTTGCACCTGTGCCAATAGTAAACATCAGTTGTTGGTTGGCATCAGGTATCGCTGACTTAGATTGGCTGAGCTGTGGACCATAGCTATACGTGATGTTGAATTGCGTATTTTTCTGCGGCAATTTGTTTGGAATAATCCGCCCTGTGCCTGCTGCGTAATTGACGTATCCTGTAGCATCACCTGTAAACAAGCCTTTTGCATTGCTAGATGCAGTTTTAGTTGCACCTTCTAACACCCAAGTCACAGTAATGCCTGTGGCAATACCTGTTTGTCCAAGATCAAAATCAAAGCCTGCTTTCTCTACGTGTAAACCTGCACGCACGAAAGTTGCAATTGGTGTGCCCCAGTGTGCCAAAATTGGCGTATCAACATCAGGCAAAGCACCTGTGGTTAGTAAGAATGAACCTGTTTCATAGTTAATCATGCCTGAGCCAAACGAGCTGTGAACACCTTTTAACTGACCCGATCCATCGTCTTTCAACTCGTAGAACTTACCTTGAGACATATACGAAAGTGACAAACTACCAGGTGCAGGAATCGGAATTAAAACGCCTGTCCAGTTGCTGCTTTGGCTGTTCTGGGTTACAGGAATGCTATAGCTTTGAAAATACTGTCTTGGTGCTGCGGCAGGCTTAAAGGTAATTGACAAGGTGGTCGAGCCCGCACCCGCAGCAGAAGTCCATTGAATTAAACCACGCTGATAATCAACCGTACCGACTTGTGTGCCTTGGCTGTTTTTAAGCAAGCCACCTTGGTCACTCACAGACTGACCAAACAAGGTAAAGGCAATGCTTGATGGCATCACACTTGAACCTAAATACAAGTTTTGGCTGACACCCACAGTGGTTGGAAAATTTGCAGTAATGGTACCGTCGTTACCTGGCACCAAAATAACGCTTTCACCTGCCGCATTTACATCAATAATCGGGGTTTCAGTCTGTGCTGATGGAATCAACTGTGTGAACATGCTGGATGCATTCACAGTGAACTCACCAACCTGCGCATCTGATGCCAGTTTTACCGAGGCGCAATACTCGCCTGTGTCAGCCACCAGTGATTCACGAATGATGGTTGTAGACTGTGTGTTGCCACCGTACCACTGCCGTGCTGTTAGTCCGACAAAATCACGCTCAAGCGGGTCATTGATGGTGTACGTGGCAATTTTGTATTCCACGTTTTTATTATCAACCACCATGATTGCAATACGTGTTTCAACTTTGGTGATACGCACATATTGCTCAAATTCAAGCGCCTTGCCTTCGTCACTGACTAGAACAATGGTATCGCCAACGCTAGACTCAGCCTCTTGCGGAAACATAGCCACTTGCAATTGTTTCATACCTTGCCAGTGCGTATCCAGTGGTGTGCCTGCAATCTGTCCACCTTTAGCCAAGTAATTTTCAACTCGGTTTTGGGCGCTACGGCGTTCATCTGTCCAGTTTTTTGTACTGAATAGTAAAGCCGACACGTTTGGGTCTTGCGGGTTTTCAGAGATGAATACCGTTGCACCCATCAATGAGTCTGTATCTTCAGTAATCACCGCTGGAAAGATTTTACGCATAGACACGTCGCCCATGGTTCGATCCATTTCTGACACGTCATTGAACAGGTTATTACTTTGGCCATCCACGATGACCTGACCTGAATACTTGCCACCACCGTCATCGGTATCGGTCAAACGCTCCGACTTATAGAGCACCAAGTCTTTTGTTTCAATTGCCATTATTCGCTCCAAAATCTTAGCGTTAAACGCATCATTTCATCTGAACTGGTCGCTGGTGAACCCCACACGCTGACCGCTTCTAGTGCCGTATCTTGATGATTAAAAATCACATCAAATTGTCGATTGTCATGCGGCCATTCAAACTGCAGGCGGAACTTCTCGCTTAAAGCCGACCATTCCTGTAGCTTGCGCACATCACTTAACTTTGCCCAACCACGATTGCTGTCGGGCGTTAAAGTGATAGGTCGAGCACCGACTTTGACGCCTTCCTGAATAATGGCCGCACCACTAATGGCACGTTCCAATGTTTGCTCTTTTGGCTTCCATTCAAATTCATCAGACCATAAAAAACCGTCTTCTAGTGAGACGGTTTCGGATGTTGCTAAGCGTATTAATTTCATCACATTGCCTTTTTCAGCATTTCAAATTCACGCAAGATGCTTTCCATTGTGTCGCCATCTTCCTGTGAGCCTTGCATTTCAAAGCGTTTGCCGCCTGATACAAACTCAAAGCGCACGTTTTTGGTTGGTGTGGTATCAACATCGCGGAAGTTTGGTTGAGGGATGCTTGGTGCATAGTCATTCACCTTTGGTACGCTGCCAGTGCTTCTCACATCAAGATTACGCAGTAATTCGTTAATCTTGTTGGTCCCGTGCTGTGTCGTTAAGCCTTTCGCTGCAGCGTTATTAAATTCTTGTTCGATGAGTTTATTCATCGCCAAGTTGCCACCTTTGCCGTATGCAGCAAATTTGGCATCACGATCTGCGCTCAAGCCCTGGGACCAGATTGACCCTGCCAGTTTTTTGGCCTCGGAATCGCTATACCCCATGCTCTTGATCTGGGCAATGACGTCATTTTTAGAATATGACTCATAGCCTGAAATGGCAGCGCTCAGACCTTCGCCCTGGCGTTTCATTTCTGCATCCCATTTTTTGGCTGACTCTTCAACGGCCTTATTCCACGCTTGTTGAGCAGCGTTGGCTTCTTCACGTGCAATCTGCCCCGCTTCACGATAACCATCACCGATACGGCGGGCAGAATCACGGACACGGTGGTTTGCTTCGGTCAGTTCATCCATGGCTTTGACTGAGGCTTTGCCTGTTTCGTCGATTTCGACGCGTAGACCTAGCGATGCTGCTTTTGCTTGTGTAGCAGCTATAACAGCTTGATCACCTGATGCAGCAGCAGCCTGCATAGCTCGATCATACGCTTGCTTAATTCCCTCGGCGGTTGCCTGACCAGAGGCTTGTATCGTATTGAAATCTGCTAAGGCTGATTGTGCAGCAAGTTTTAACTGCTCTTTGGTTTTAATGCCCAATCGCTCAAAAGCTTGCTCAACTGGATCAAGGTCTGCAGGCAATCCTTGCACAACACTTCGCACAGCAAGCATGCCCATTTCAACTTGTTGTGTTGAGAGTTGCCCTGTTTTACCAAACTCCTGAAGTTTTAACATTGCCATGTCAACTTCATTTTGGCTTTTTGCAGTCTCTAACCACTTCAGCCAAGCTTGGTAAACTGCATCACCTGCAGCCTTACCCTTAAAACCAAGCTCTTCAACGCCTGCAGCAAAATTACTTACATCCTTTGCACCAGTGTTAAATGACTCAGTTATTCCATTCTTAAGCTCATACAAATCAAGCTTTAAAGCCTCTGCTGCTTTTCTAGCTTTTACCGATGCATCCGCATTTCTTTCAGCGCCCTCAGCAGCCACATCCCAAGCTTTGACGCTGACCTTGCCTGCGTCATTCATTGTGACGATATAGCCTTTCGTCATCAGATCGGCTTGCATGGTGCCATCCATTGCACCGCCATTGGCTTTAATGGCGGCTTCGGCGTAATCCTGAACGGCTTTTAGCTTTTCTTGCTCAGACGCTTTCTTGCCTTCAGCTTCGGCGGTTTGATCTGCTAAAAGCTTTTCAAGCTTAGCTTTGGATGATGCAACCGACTCAGCATCTTTTTCGGTTTGGGTTTTACTAATCTCTTCAATCGCAGCTATGCTTTTAGATTTAAAACCTTGAGCATCCCTATCCGCTTCAGCATAGTATTCTTTAGCCTTTTGCTTCATTAAATCAGCATTGGCTGCAAACTGTTTGCTTAAATCACCCCAAGTCAAAGCAGCAAGTACGCTATTTGCTGCACCTGCTAAATCAAAAAATGCACCTGTTAAAAGATTGACCCCGATTTTAATGCCTGACGCCGCGTCAGAAATGACGCCGAACGCTATCGAAAGACCTTGAAGCACACGTTCTAAAAAGCTGACTTGTTCGCCTGCTTCTGTAACTTCACCAGTCAATGATGATAAAACAGACAATGCAGTTGATAGGCTTGTGCCCAATACATCTGCAACCGTTTTACCTAAATCAAACAACGTCACCACAACATCTTTAATGGCATCGTATGCACTGCTTAAAGCCTCTTTCAGGCTCACCCAAACGGAAGGGTCAATTTTTTTAAGTTGATCCCCAACCCATACAAAACCTTCGCCCAGATCCTCAATCAAGACCTCGACAATTCCCATATTGTCAGCAATCACGACAAGCCATTCAGCTACAGTGGCACTGGCGCCATTCGCCTGATCCATTGTGCCAATCAGTATCTGCCAAGATGTTGCAATTTTTTGTAAAGCATTGCCAATGGTTGTTGGGAATTGGTCATAAGTCGATTGGACTTGTGCAGCTTGGCTTTGCAGTGCTTTCGCCACACGTTCAGAAGTTAGCTCTCCATTTTCAGCCATTTTTCGGAGTTCACCTGTAGTGACTCCCAAGCCTTTAGCTAATGCCTCAGCTAAGCCATAGCCGTTTTCCATAATTGAGTTAAATTCTTCACCACGCAAAACACCGCCTTGCATAGCTTGAATAAACTGGGTAATTGCCGCCTCACTGGCTTGAGCTGAACCACCACCAATCTGAATTGCTTGCGTAACGGTCTTGGTTAGGTCTAACGCTTGTTGCTGCGTCATGCCCATTTGTTTACCGACTGCATCAATACGAGTGAATAAGTCACCTGTCGCTTGCAAGCTTGAGTTTGTGGCTAAAGCAACCTGATGCACGCCTGCCATTGCTGATTCAAAGTTTCCACCCTCTTTAGTGGCAATCTGAATGCGTGCAGAAAGTCCAGTGTATGCATCTGCGGCTTCAGCCAATTCACGCAAGCCAAGCCCAACACCCAAAGCAGCCATAGCACCAACAAGCGCATTGACTGCAAATTTAGCCCCATCTATGCCTTTTTTTGCCGATGCAGCCGCAGAATCTGTTTCCTTAAGTTGAGTATTCGCTCTGCCGACTTCTGCCTGAAATTCGTTAAATGCTTGGTCAGCCTGTTGAACTTCTTTTTCAAGTTGATCTACTTGGCGCTGTGCAACCTCAATGTCTGCAGGTGACGCATTGGAATTGGCAAACTCTTGCAGTTTTTGTTTAGCACTTGTTAAGTCCGATTTTAATAGGTCTAAAGCTTTATGTGACTTGTTGCCAAAATCTGTGAAGTTGCCCGCAGTAGACTTTGCGTTTTCGCCTGCATTTTTAATGATTTCAGTGGCACCGGATAATGATTTTGTTAAACCTTCAGCCAGCTCACTCGTGCCTTTTGGGATGATGTTTCCAAGCTCTTTTGCTGCTTCTGCCGAGCTTTGTCTTAACTTATCAGACTCGGTTTTAATTGCTTCAAATACTGACTTTGCAACACTTTCAGATTGTTTTACACCGCTAACGAAACCTTTGCTGTCAGCGTCCATGATAAGTTTAAAAGTTAAATTTTTTGACATGCTGACCTCAAATTTTAGGCATTAAAAAACCCACCGAAGTGGGTTGAATGTTATGAGAATATTGAGAGGTATTAACTGCGTGACTGCAGGCACATCAGCAAGTATTCATCCTCAAAATCTGTAATAGCGTTTTGTTGATACTGAGTCGAATTATATCTTGGTTTTGTGTAAGCCAGCCTAATCATTGACTCCATAACACCTTTAATTGCTGGATCAGCCGCTGGAAGTAAATTATCCATCTGATTGTTCATTGATATTCCAAGCTGCCTGTTACGCATTACCGCACTAGCGGTCTTTGAAGCTGAGCGACAAATTGCACCCCAATCTTCCTCTGAGTATCTTCCGCCTTGCTTACTAGAGCTTGATGGGGTTGTGGTCGCAGTTGAATATTGCGATGCCTGCTTCCGCTCTCTTTCTCGCTCACCCACAGTTTTGCCAGACCCAACACACGGCTTACCCTGGTACACAGTCTTACCATTCACAACACAGGTATACACCCCAGCAAACAAGCTTTGTGAAAGAATTAAAATAAATAACCCTATTAAGTATTTCATTGCTCCACCATGCTTCCACAATGCTTGCACTTGATCGCTACTAACTTAATTTCTTCAGCACAATAAGGACAGGTCTTTAAATCTGATTGAATTTTAGGCTTTATATGATTTACTGCGTTATGAGAAAAATAGTCTTCGGATACCAGTTTTGTTTTATTGTGTATTTCAGTGGGCTTAACTTGTTGTATGTGTTCGGGCTGCCGCACCACCCTTTGCACAGGGATATAAAGCCTTACACTGTGACTTCCACAGGCACTACAGACCTTTCCACCAGATCTTCGCCAAATCTCATAAATAATACCTGGTAGAAGTCCTATAAATAATAAAATGATAGTTACGGCAAAACTACCTTTTGTTTTAGGCAGACCAACATGCCCACAAGCTAAACACTCAACTGTTTGAGCCATCATTCACGCTCCCAGCTGATGCGAAATACATTGCCATCAACTACTGTAATTTCGTACTTTGCATTATTAATAGTGTAGAAGTAGCTGATTGCCTTATGAGGCCAACCATTCCGATCATAGACTACGTGACGATAAGAAGACTCTGGCTGCCCCAGAACATCAAGCATTCTTGAATAAGATGTGCCAAGGTCCACAATACCGTAACTGCCACGGACAGAGTTGGTGTACTCTTTGGCATACACTTCTGTAGACAACATGCAAGACGCAACTAGAATTGATAGTAATATATTTCTCATACCCCACTCCTTTATTTAATATTTTTCAGTATATTAATAAATTATGTGGCATGAATCACTGTTTATTTAGCTCTTTTCTAAACTTGTCAAAACCCTTTTTATCTGAATGTTGTGCAGCACGCACGGCGGTAGCACTTAAGCTGACATCATTCATATAATTCTTTCGACCGGCTTTCAAATAGGCCTGAAACGCCCCATAGGACATATTCATAATATCCTCATGCCGATGGCCCAAGCTGATTAAAAACTGGAATGAATCAAACCAACTGGCATCAGGATCGGCCTTGCCCTTGGGTTTAGGCTCTACCTTAAGGCCTGCGCTGTTCACACTCACAATGGTGCGCAGCAACTGAATAAATTCAGACTGATCAACCGCCAGTTTCTTCAACTGATCCGCGTCAATCGAAGTCACCAACATGCACATTTTAAAAACATCTACCGGATGAGCTAAAAACAGCTGTGTTAAAACTTCATCTGAATGATCTTTCTTATCTAAAAACACTTTGATTTGTGCAGTACAGCCAAGCCATTGATCATAGTTTTTCACCTGAATCTGGCGAACTTCAATATCACCAAGCCGAATACTGCGATTATCTGCTAAGAAAAAATCA
>Ga0172369_10009604_pt1 | contig 10666 bp, 11 predicted proteins | sample LakKiv25m_FD_114539 | JGI IMG/M metagenome (GOLD analysis project Ga0172369, IMG submission 114539) | Freshwater microbial communities from Kabuno Bay, South-Kivu, Congo - kab_022012_11.25m | ecosystem: Environmental > Aquatic > Freshwater > Lake | place: Democratic Republic of the Congo...
CCTCTCGACATTCTTCCCAAACTTGTAAATGCAAGTTTTAAATGTGTGGCTTCAGGCAATTGCTGTTTCAGGTAAGCAGCAAGGCAATCGCTCGGCACCACATCAAAACCTGTTCCGGGCATCAGCATTATTCCTGCGCTCTTAGCTTTTTCGTTCATGGCTGCCGCGCCTTCAAATACCGCTATCTCGCCTGTGATATCAAGATAATGAGTTTGTGTTTCAAGACAGGCATTTATCATTTGCTTATAAGTATGCGCAAAAGGTCCGGCACAATGCAGCAACACTTTTTTGTTTTGAAGGCAGGCAGAAAGTTTTTCCTTTTCGTTCACATCAAACACAACATATTCTAACCCGAAACGGTTGGCAATCGCGCTCAGCTTTTCTTCATTTCTTCCGGCAAGCAAGGGTTTCATGCCTTTCTTTACAGCGTTCTCAGTTATTAATTCACCGGTATAGCCGTAAGCGCCATAAATCATTAATCCTGTTTTTTCTGAATTCATAAGAATAATATTAGGGTGTAAAAGTCGTTTATTATTTTTATGGCATCAAATTTGACTTCTCCGACAAAAACTTTCATTATGAAGAACTACAGAAATAAAATTGCAATGGTTGCGCTCAGCGTTTCTCTTGCGCTTGCTTCATGCACCACAGAACAGCCTTATGATTTTTCAGGAACATGGTTTTGCGAAGAAGACAATTCTGTATTCGGACAATCACAATATAATGTAACGATTACCGAATCACCAACAAATAAGGATTCAGTCTTTCTTTATAATTTTAATGATCTTGGTCAAACTATTTATGCAGTAGGCATAATAAACGAAAACCATATTCAAATTAATACTCAGACAGTGGACAATCTGAACATTTCCGGATCGGGAATATTGAGCGGTTCAACAATTAACATGAATTACACAGTTTCTGCCGGAGGAATTCAAAATGTTACTGCGGTTTATACAAGATAATCATCATTATCTTCTTTATTGAGAAAATAATGCCTTCAATTCAGTAGCATCTTCAGGTTTCATTTTTCCTGCCAGTATTAAACTGAGTTGTCTTCTTCTCAAAGCACCGGCATATCTATCTTTTTCAAGTTGTGTTTCCGGCTCAATTTCCGGAACATTGATCGGTCTTCCAACCTGGTCAACAGCAACGAACGTGTAAATTGCCTCGTTGCTTTTTTTCCTTTCTCCTGTTACATTGTTCTCTACCCACACATCAATAAAAATTTCCATACTTGATGTGAATGCGCGTGATACTTTTGATTCAAGTGTTACCACTTCTCCCAATTTTATTGACTGGTTGAAGTTTACGTTGTTTACTGATGCTGTTACCACTACCCGCCCGCAATGACGTTGTGCAGTTATAGCTGCGGCTATATCCATCCAGTGAAGGAGCTTACCTCCCATCAGGTTGCCAAGTGTATTGGTATCGTTGGGTAAAACCATTTCTGTTAAAATAGCTAATGATTCTTTTGGAGTTTTCTTTTTCATGCTCTTGTATTTTGGCGCAAAGATATAAACTGTCAGTTCGGGCGTAGCCGGGAACAAAAAATAAAAAAATAAAACCCCGGCATTTTGGACCTGGGCTTTATTTCTCCCTTTAGGGAAATGATGAGGGACTCTTTTCTTAGTTCACTACCACCATTTTCTTTGTAAGCCTGTTTCCGTTGGCTTTTAAAGAGTAGTAATAAGTTCCTGCAGAAAGTTTACTGCTTTCAATATTGATGCTGTGACGTCCGGCAGCTTTTTCGCCTTCATTAACCACAACTGCTTTTCTTCCGTGAACATCAAAAATTTCTAACTGAACATTATCACAGTATTTTTCCAGTTCATACTGGATAGCTGTGTTTCCGTTCATCGGGTTTGGTTTGTTTTGGCTCAGTTTCATTCCGTTGAAAAACTCAGGGCTGTCAATGCCGACAAAGTTTTCATCAATTACTGCAAAAATAGCGATGTCATTGTTTACATCACCTGTTCCGCTTTGGCTGAAAGCAAAGTCTGTAACATACCATGCGCCCTGGTATTTATGGAAAGCATAATCCAGTTCGTCAGCATCTCCAATCTGATCGCACAAAAGACCTGCAGTATCCTGGGCAGTATTCAGGTTAGAGAAATCCACTGAAATTGCGAAATCAGTACCATTGATGAATACAGGGGTAGGAAAAGTAACTACATTCCAGTTTCCGAAGGTTGTATCAATATCATCGAAGAATAAATCAACTGATGCCTTCAATTGGTTTGGTCCCGGAGAGTTCATAGCCTGACCACCAGCACCGTCTGTATTTCTTGCTTTGTTTTCTGCCATAGTCCAGGCTTTAACTACACATTTTGAAGTTCCGCTTCCTGATACGCTGGTTTTGCCAACAAAGAGAAGAAGCGCTTCTTCAATTCCCAGGGTAGCCTGGTTGATGTTAAGATAACCTTGCGCACATTCATTTAAACCATCAAGGTTGTTTCCATAAACCCAACCGCCTCCGCTGTAACCAAAAGCTACAACTTCACCACTGATGCCCGCAAAATCGGGAGCATAGTTCCCGGAAACTGCCCACCCTGTTGTATCTGTAGGGGTTGATGCATCAGCAGGACTGTTAACCGGAACAGGCATTACTCTTTTAACTTCCCCTCTGGGGCTTGCATTTTGCAGCGTTCCCTGTGCAAATAATGATGCACCTGAAAATAATATTGCTGCCATTAAGTAGATTTTTTTCATTTTTTTTTATTTATTAATTAATGTTTTGTTTTCTGAGAGCAAAAGTAAATCTTTTTTGTTCCAAACAAAATATCAATAAAATTAAAAATAAATGGTCATAATAATGTCAGACAAATTATTGGGTAATTTTAGCTGGTGAAAATCCTTAATATTGCAGTCCTAAAATTCAAAAACATGATATATCGTCCACGCAGAATAAGAAAGAATCCTATTATCAGGAATGCTGTTGCTGAAACCCGGCTGAGCAAAGAGATGTTTGTTTATCCTTACTTTGTGGTACCTGGAAAAAACATTGCTGAAGAAATAAAAGCCATGCCGGGGGTTTGCCATTTTTCAATTGACCTGTTATTAAAGGATGTTGAAAAAGGATTGAAAAACGGCATCAATAAAGTATTGTTATTTGGCGTGGGAGAAGAAAAGAAGGTGGATGCATCTTCTTCCTACAATAAAAACTCTATTGTTGCAAAAGCGGTTCGTGAGCTGAAAAAAAAATTCGGAGATGCACTTTATGTGATCACCGATATTTGTGTTTGCGCCTATACCACGCACGGACATTGCGGAATACTTGAACATGCTTATGTGCAGAACGACAAGAGTGTGGAAGTGCTGGCAAAAATGGCACTTGCCCATGCACAGGCAGGGGCTGATATGGTGGCTCCTTCTGATATGATGGATGGCAGGGTGCTTGCGATGCGGAACCTTTTAGATAAAAATGGTTTTGAGAATACCGCGATCATGTCTTACTCCACCAAGTTCGCCTCCGCATATTATGGTCCTTTCCGCGAAGCAGCAGATTCATCGCCTTCCAGTGGCGACCGTAAATCATACCAGATGGATTTCAGAAACGGAAGAGAAGCCTTAAAGGAATCGCTGATGGATGAAGAGGAAGGCGCGGATATCCTGATGGTGAAACCGGCACTCGCTTATCTTGATGTAATAAAGGAATTGAGAGATAACACGCTGTTACCAGTTGCCTGTTATAACGTTTCAGGTGAATACAGCATGGTGAAAATCGCTGCCAAACACGGTTTGGTTGATGAACAAAAAATTGTGATGGAGAATATGTTCGCCTTTGCCCGTGCCGGAGCGGACATTATTATTACCTACCACGCAAAAGATATTGCAGGGAAAGGCTGGCTTTAATTTTCCTCGATAGGTGTTGATGAATCAAGTGATGAAGGTTTATCAACCTCAGTAACTCCACCCGAAACAATAAATTTCATAATCTCAGAAGAAGGCGCTTCCAGTTCATGCACATTTTTTTCAGGAACGATAAAAAGATTTCCTGAAAAGGCGTAAGAGTGCGGAAAGTAAACGGCTACAAACCCTGATTGAATATTCAGTTCTGTTAAATCTTTTTGGGTAATAAATCCTAATTTGTAAACTTCAGAAAGTTCATTCATCTTCACCATCACCGGTTTCCCGAAACGCTGTTTATTACCAACAAAAGCAGAAATTAAATCTTTAACCGAGCCATAAACTAATTTAACAAGAGGCACACGTTCAATCTGCTCATCTAAAAAAGAAAATACCGTACTTGAAATAAAACGGGAGCCGATATATCCGGCAAGCGTTAGGGCAACAATAAGGATCAGTATGCCCACCCCAGGTATTTTCATGGGAATCAGGTCGTCAAAAAAGCTGTCGAAAAAGACAAAAATTTTATATACCACTGCAATTGTCACTGCCACCGGGACCACATACAGCATCCCTTGAAAAAAATAGCGTAGAAGTTTTTTTAAGAACATTGTTTTTATGTTTAGTTAATCATAATTGAGCGGCAGAACAGGTGATTTTTTCACTTCGCTGAGAATGACATTCGTCTGCATCTGTCCTATTTCAGGGATTTTGCTTAACTTATCTCCGATCAGTTTTTCAAAAGCCGTTATATCTTTTACTACTGCTTTAAGTAAATAATCGAAATTACCTGTTACCTGGTAACACTCTACAATTTCATCAATTTTTTCAATCTGTTTTTTAAAATTGGAAATGGCATTATCTTTCTGCTTTACCAATGAAATCTGGATCATCGCTTTAATTCCGAGTTCAACAAATTTTTCTTCCACCACTGCGTGATAGCTTTTGATAATGCCTGAATTCTCTAACTTTTTCACCCGTTCAAAAGTTGGTGCAGGTGAAAGCCCGATTTCGTTTGAGAGCTGCACATTAGTCTTGCGACCGTTTTCCTGTAATAATTTAAGAATTTTTAAATCAATTCTGTCAAGATTTAATTCCATAAAATATTTTGATTTGAATAGAATTTACAAAACAATATTTTTTATAACGGGGATAAAACTAAGAATAAAAAAATAATATTCTGAAATCACCTGAATAAATCAGAACTAATTCTGTCAGCTATCAGCTTGCCTTCTGTGGTGAGAATAAGACGATTTTCTTTATATAAAATTTTACCTTCAAGAAAATAACGGCTTACGACAGGAATAAACGGATACAGAAAATACTTGCCAAATTCTTTTTCTATTATCTCAAGATTAATTCCTGTTGAGGTTCTCAAACCTGTCATAATATATTCATTGAATTTTTGTCTTTTTGTAAGCATTTCTTTTTCGCAGGGAATAATATTTTCCGTTATTGATTTAATATACCTGAAGTTATTTGAAACATTCCACTGCCTGGATTTTCCGTTATAAGAATGTGCGGAAGGACCAAGCCCGATATATTTTGTTCCATTCCAGTAATTACTGTTGTGAAGAGAATAAAATCCCGGTTTTGCAAAGTTTGAAATCTCGTATTGTTCGTAACCGTTTTTTGCGGTTTCTTCCATCAGGATTAAGAACTGTTCAGCCGATTGCTCTTCATCCACAGGCTTAATTTCCCCTTTTTTGATGTAGCTTTCAAGCGGTGTTTTATTTTCTACCGTGAGAGAATAGGATGAAAGATGGGGAATGCTGAAATCAAAAACTGTTCTAAGATTCTTTTTCCATTTTTCATTCGTCAAACCAGGAGTTCCGTAAATCAGGTCAACGGTAATATTTTCAAACCCTGCCTGCAAACTTTCCTTAATACATTGTTTTGCCTGTGCAGCGTTGTGAGCACGATTCATCAGTTTCAGATCATCATCAAAGAAACTTTGAATACCAATGCTCAGGCGGTTTACAGGTGATAATTTCAGTTCCAGCAATTTTGTTTTTGTCAAGTCATCAGGATTTGCCTCCAGCGTAATTTCAGCATTTCTACTTATACGAAATGTTTCAAACAGTGTATCAAATATCCTATTAAGTTCTTCACCTGAAAGCAGCGAAGGCGTTCCGCCACCTAAGTAGATTGTTTCAATCAGCAGATTTTTTCCGAGATAATTTTTTCGCAATTCAATCTCACGGATCAGAGCAGAAATATATTCGTCCTTACTCCTTAATGAAGTGGAAAAATGAAAATCACAATAGGAACAAGTCTGTTTGCAAAAAGGAATATGAATGTAGATTCCAGACATTTCAGGAATTCAGAATTATCCTGAACGTTGTGCCTTTATTAATTACAGAATCTTTCACAAATATTTTCCCGGAATGATAATTTTCAATGATGCGTTTGGTGAGTGAAAGACCGAGTCCCCAGCCACGTTGTTTTGTAGTAAAACCAGGCTCAAAAACTGTTTTGTATTTTGATTTTGACATTCCTTTTCCTGTGTCAGAAACATCAATTACAACCTGCCCGTTTTTGGCTTCCATTTCAACGGTGATGGTTCCTGCACCATTCATTGCATCAATTGCATTGCGGCACAAATTTTCTATCACCCACTCAAACAATGGAATATTCATCGGAACATTCACCTGTTCAGTATTCCCCGGATTAAAAACATAAATCACTTTTTTTGATGAACGTGATTTCATGTAATCCAGCGCTTCTTTCACAACAGAAGCAACATTTTTTAATTCAAGTTTCGGAGTGGCTCCTATTTTTGAAAATCTTTCTGTTATAGTTTCGAGGCGTTTGAGGTCCTGGCTGATGGCAGTGATGGTTTGTTCGTCAACACCTTTTGCGCGTAAGTGTTCCATCCAGGCAAGCAATGATGAAATTGGCGTTCCCAACTGATGCGCTGTTTCTTTTGCCATGCCCACCCAAACCTGGTTTTGTTCAGCCCTGCGGGATGTGCTGAACGCAATGTATGAAACCAAGATAAAAAGAGAAATTACACCCAGTTGAATATATGGATAGTATTTCAGGCGATAATAAAGTTTTGAATTCTTATAAAAAATCAGGTTTTTTTCTCCCGCAATAAGCCCCACTTCTATTGGGGGGTGTTGTTCCTTCATTTGCAGAAGTTGCTCTTTTAAAAAAGTTGTATCAAAAGATTTCAGCGAGTCAAGATTTCTTACCGAGATAATGTTTTCATTCTGATCAGTGAGAATTACCGGGACTGTTTCGTTATCGCGGATAACTTCAAAAACAAAACTGATATCAATACTTTCATCTTCTGAATTGGCAAGCAATTCGGTAGCCCGTGCCCATAGCTTTACTTTGTTTTCTTCTTCCTGGGCTAGTTGCTTCACCAACCTGTCAGTATAAACAAGTGATGAAATACCAATAATTGCAGCGGCAACAAAAAGCAGCCGCTTCCAGGTTTGTTTTTGAGAATAAATATTCAAATCACTTTGCGTAAAAGGCTTCAAAGCTATGAAATAATGAAACAAAAAAGCCCTGCCTGTTAACAAGGCAGGGCTTTTTTTATAATTCATGCATACTATAAACCTTTTACTTTTTCTTTATGTTTTTTTAACTGTGTTCTTAATGCCTCTACTGCTGTATCAGTAGCTTCCTCAAAAGTTTTGCACTGTTTCTTTGCAAATAAATCATTACCGGGTATCATCAGTTTTATCTCAGCAATTTTATTTTCTGTGTTACTGTTTTTATCTAAGCGCAGAAAAACTTCACTATTGATAATTTCCTGGTAAATAAGAGCTAATTTGTCCACTTTTTCTTCAACAAACTGAATGAGTTTGGCATCTGCATTAAAATGGATACTTTGAATTTTCACTTTCATATTGTCCTCCTTTTTTATGCCCTTGGATGGGCTTGTTTATAAATTGATTTTAGTTTTTCTATTGTGTTATGTGTATATATCTGGGTAGCGGAAAGGTTTGCATGACCAAGAATTTCTTTTATCGCATTTAGATCTGCACCATTGTTCAACATGTGTGTTGCAAAGGTGTGTCGAAACACGTGCGGACTTCTTTTTTCAATCGTTGTCACAAGGCTAAGGTACTTATTTGCGAGGCTATAAACAAATTTTTCTGCCATTTTTTTACCTTTATCGTTCACGAAAAGCAGGTCAGGATTTATGTTTTCAATATTTTGCTTTTGTTTTTCAGAAAGATAGACTTTAATTGAAGCTGCCAGTTTATCTGTGAACGGAATAATCCGCTCTTTATTGCGTTTGCCCAAAACTTTTAATTCACGATTATAAAAATTAACGTCCGAAATTTTCAGATTAATCAGTTCTGCTCTCCGCATTCCGGTTGAGTAAAATATTTCCAGAACTAATTTATCACGTGTTCCTTTAAAACCTGGTTCAAACTCAATTTCATTGAATAACTGTTCCATATCCGGCTCATTTGCAAAATTAGGAATTTGCTTTTTAACCTTCAGAGCAGTGATTTTTTGGGTTGGATTATAATCAATCAATCCTTCACGTTTCATAAATTTGAAGTAGGAACGAAGTGCTGTGATTTTCCTGTTTACAGTTTTGGGATTAAGGTCTTTCTCCATGAGTGATACAATCCATGAACGCACATCATGATGCTCCGGTTTATGGTTATCAGGCAGTTGCAGTTCATCTTTCATGAAGAAATAGAACTGGCTTAAATCGTTTTTATAGGATGATAAAGAATGAGGAGAATAGCGTTTTTCCTTTCTCAGGTAGTCAATGAAAGTATCAATAGCCATAAAAAAACAGGAATTTGACTTTATAACGAACATAAACGGTTTTAGTTTACGTTATAAGTCAAATTCCATTTAGAAATTTTGTTCCTCGGCTATGGGGAGGTTGGGTGAGGCTTCTTTTATGCCTCTTCCTCTGCCCTTCTAAGTCCTTGAACGTAAACTGCTTTTTTAATAACAGTTCTTCTTTTAACTGAAGGTTTTGTGAATTGTTGTCTTTCGCGAAGTTCTTTAACAACTGCAGTTTTCTCAAACTTACGTTTAAACTTTTTTAAAGCTCTTTCAATGTTTTCGCCTTCTTTGATAGGAATAATTAGCATGTTTTTTTATCTGTTTTTTTGAAACGGGCTGCAAATATAGAAAAAGGTTTTTAATCATGAAATCCTTTTCAATATTAATTTAGCCGCTTCATCATGGCTGCTACTTTTATAGAAACTCCGATAGAATACCTTAAAGGCGTTGGTCCTGAGCGTGGAAAATTATTGCGCTGCGAACTGAACATTACCTGTTTTGGCGAATTGCTTTCCTATTACCCTTTCCGTTATGTTGACCGCACAAAGTTTCATAAAACAACAGAACTTGATGCGGATATGCCGTATGTGCAACTGAAAGGAAAAATAATTTCAATGGAAGTGGTTGGGAAAAGCAGACCGCAAAGATTAGTTGCTGTTTTTAAAGATGATTTTGGATTAATTGACCTGGTTTGGTTCCAGGGAATAAGGTGGATAAGAAATGCGGTGAAACCAGGTATGGAGTATGTGATTTTCGGAAAACCGACAGTCTATAACGGGAAGTTCAATATCGCGCACCCTGAAGTGGATGAAGTGAATGAAGAAAACCTGAAACTTCAGAGTTCATTACAGGCGATGTATAACAGCAGCGATAAACTGAGAACAAGAGGCTTGGACAGCCGGGGAATTTCAAAACTAATGCATGTATTATTGCAAAATTGCCAGAATAAAATCCCGGAGATATTGCCTGATGAAATTATAAAATCCAATCGTTTTATTTCAAGAGAAACAGCGCTATTCCATATTCATCTTCCGGCAAATCCTGAGATGCTGAAGAAAGCGGAAGCAAGGTTGAAGTTTGACGAGCTTTTTTATATTCAGTTGAGTTTGCTCAGGCAAAAAGCAATCAATCAGACAACGTATCATGGTTTCAGGTTTGGAAGTATTGGCGAGTATTTCAATGCTTTTTATAAAAGTAATCTTCCGTTTGAATTGACTAACGCACAGAAAAGAGTTTTAAAGGAAATCCGTGCGGATGTAGGTTCGGGAAAACACATGAACCGATTGTTGCAGGGAGATGTTGGCAGCGGGAAAACTGTTGTTGCGCTGATGACCATGCTGATGGCTTTAGATAATGCCCGCCAGCCGGACGGGCAGGGTTTTCAGGCGTGCATGATGGCGCCAACTGAAATCCTCGCTGTTCAGCATTATGAAAGTATAACCACACTTCTGAACGGCATGAATATTAAAGTGGGTTTGCTTACAGGCTCTACAAAAATATCTGAGCGGAGGTTGATTCATAAACAATTGGAATCTGGAGAAATGAAGATTTTAATAGGTACGCATGCCCTGATAGAACCGAAAGTTATTTTCAAAAATCTGGGGATGGTGATTGTGGATGAGCAGCACCGTTTCGGGGTGGAGCAACGCGCCAAACTCTGGAAGAAAAATATCAATCCTCCTCATGTGCTGATTATGACGGCAACACCAATTCCCCGCACTTTGGCAATGACACTTTATGGTGACCTTGATGTATCGGTAATTGATGAAATGCCTCCGGGCAGAAAACCAATCAAAACGGTTCATCTTTTTGATTCCAATCGTTTGAAGATTTTTGGGTTCATGCAGGAACAAATAAAATTGGGAAGACAGATATATGTGGTGTATCCATTGATAGAGGAATCAGAAACGATGGACTATAAAGATTTGATGGAGGGATATGAAAGTATGCTTCGCGCATTTCCGCGTCCTGAATACCAGGTGAGTGTTGTTCATGGAAGAATGGCGGCAAAGGATAAGGATTTTGAAATGCAACGTTTCCTGAAAAA